>Ga0123353_10008945_pt1 | contig 13753 bp, 10 predicted proteins | sample TergutLab28metaG_3_FD_92763 | JGI IMG/M metagenome (GOLD analysis project Ga0123353, IMG submission 92763) | Labiotermes labralis P3 segment gut microbial communities from Petit-Saut dam, French Guiana - Lab288 P3 | ecosystem: Host-associated > Arthropoda: Insects > Digestive system > Gut ... | reverse complement strand
TATATATTTATTCAACAAATATAGGTACCGAATATTTTAAACATGGTATATACTCTCCGTTTTTTTCTCTTCAAAATGCAGTTTGTTTCATAATTCTAACATATTTGGTTCCTGTATTATTCATATTTTACTTTTATATACAGGTGTGCTAAAATTAAAAAAATAATTCCGGTGCCAAAAAGTTAAAAATTTCTTCTTTTTGCAGCCTCATTCAGCATCACATTACAGAACCCAAACCTGTGACAGTAGTTGAAGGGATGGCTCTGGAAACTCTGGAAGCAACAACACCAAAACCAGAAACTGTATCAGAGTCTGTTGTTGACAACCCAGAGGAAACCATGAGAATAACCGTGGTCTGACAACTCGTATTGTGGCGTCATGTGGTTGTAGTTGTGCATAACCATAACCATGTGAGATTACATTTAATTCATCCTTTTGCAGCACAGAAATTTAACGAAATTACACAGCTGGATAACTTTTGTAAGGTGTGAGAACATACATTTGTTAGTCACTGCAGTTACATTTCCCATCACATGCAGACCCATTAAATCTCCTACACATCAGCTGCCAGCTGCTTTTTCCCAGACAGAAAAAGTGGTCAGTACATGTAAGTGATCCTCTTTGGTTCAAAGTGAAGGCTCAAAATGCGTGAAACAACACGCCCATGCCTCATAGTCTTCATGGCAAGATATGTGGTTCGAAGGTACAGAGAGAGAGATGTAAAAGAAAATAACTGAAAGTGGGTGAGATAGAAATGTATTCCTGTCTGTCTTCTTATGTTCCTGACATTTGTACAGAAGTATACACCTGTCTGTATTGTTCTGTATACATCATGCTTGTAAGTCAAGTATTTCTGCTTTAAAATCAACACAGAATAATAATAATAATAATACGTGATGGCATAAACAGCTCAAATGGTACTAGCCACTTTCCATCCATATAAGATGTTGATGAAAAGTGCTAAATTTGTGTGGCAAAACAGGATGGTACAGTCTGAAGAAATTATTTCAACGAACCCAATGAAGTGCCTTAAATTCATGTCTAATATGTCAACTGCATGTACAGATATTTTCAGACTTTGTAAACAGGGACATGGCAATAATTGTCAGTGATGAAGCAAATATGCAAAGTGTGAATATTTGATGTTTGTCCCTCTAATACCCCTATCTGCATTGTCATACATACATACAGAATGAATTCCCTTGTTATGAATTTCACGTACCATGACAACAATTTGAGTGTCACCTGGTACTTAAGTGCAACAGATGTTTCCAGTCTACAGCCACGATGTGGTTGTTTTCCTTGCCAATATCAACATGCACCACCCAAAACTTTAAAGATGGAATGACATTCGGATCAAGATAGTAAAGTTGACTGGTGCAATTACAATAGTTTTGAATAAGGGTTCAACTAGCACCCAAAATTTATTCTTTTTCCCCAATTCAGACCCCCTACTGCCCCAACTGTGCTCCTCACATCCATGTAACACAGTTTGAGATTTCACACCATAAGTTTTTTTTACAGGAATTGGATTATCATCCCTATCACCCACCTCCCAACCTGGAGCACCAGGGTGCATCTCTCTATCTGGCAACTTGAGTGGCTGTAACAGCAGCTACGCTACTACTGGCATGCAAGTAGCTCACCGTCACTGGTGCATATAGGCAACTGTAGGCTGTAGAGGAGCAACTGTGCTAATTTGTTCAGGTTCCTTTAACATGTCACCATTCTGCATAACACAAACACATGTACCAGCTGGACAATCTGGGGTTCAATTCCTGATTTCAGCAAGAAATGTCTCTCTTCCCCAAAATGTCCAAACTGTCTCTGAGACCCACTCAACTCTCTAGGTACCAGAGGTTCTTTCCCCTTGGGGGGGGGGTAAAGTGGCAGAGGTTTAAAGTTGACCACTCACCTCTGTCAAATGTTGAATTCCAAAGGTTTGACAGATGTGAGGCTCTCACAGCAGTTGTGCTAAGGACTCCCATCTAATTGGACTACTTGACCCTGAAGAAACAGGCACCGTGTCCTTTTGCCAAGTGCCAACAACCATTACCCAATGATAAAGCATCACAGGGCCAAAGACTTCAGCCCTCATTGTCATCTCCAAAATGTACTGATATATTGCAATGTAAAATTGGGTTTTAGGGTCAAAAATTTGCCAAGTCAATTCAACCTTTTAAAGTCTGGAGGTTACTAAACATACCACCAGGTTTAACATTCCAGATTTCTATGTGGTGCTCACATTGCGTTTATGTGTTTTGTAGGAATCTCGGAACAAACAGCGACTTTGCCTTGTACAGTTTACGTACTGGTTTTGTATACCTGAGGTGGACAGCATTTACTACATAATATGCACTGAGTTGTTACATAAAACAGGCAGATTTCATGTTCAAAGAATCAGTTTTGAATACTTCAGTGCCCTGCACATAGCATTATTTACACTTCATTCCCTTGCACAAATAAATACACTATAATAATAATATGGGACCAAACTAAATGTTTCTCTAATGAGGACATGTGCCCTTACCAACTAATGTGTGATGTAAACACTTGACAAGATATTGCCGGCCTGTAACAATTTGTTTATTTATAACAGTTCCCTATGCGGTGTTGTACATGTGAGTGATAGGCTTCTTCTTATTTCTTAGTTTATTTGGTCTGTAACAACAGAAAAGCTGATTGGGTAGAGGCACTGTAGTTAGGAATGCTCAGTTGGGCCTAAATAATGTATGTTACAAACTGACAATATTAATTTCTGTAGTTAGAATATGCATATGATAAAGCATGTTTTTATGAGATAACAAAGACACTAGTCTAGATGCAGATATAAATTAAAACTACAGCAAGTGTGCACCATTCACAGGGGTCACAAACTTGAAAAATCAAACACTGAAACTGCAATGTGGGAAAAATGGAGTTACGGCAACCAAAGGCACACAAAACATGATAATATGTAAATTAATGATTAATAAACACAAAAGAATTTGTATTGGTGTTCACAGGAATGATTTTGCCATTCCTGGCTATAATTGGTCCAGGATATCAAACAATATATACTGCATGCCAGAAGGAGAGAATGAAATCTGAGGAAAGAAAAAGGTGATCTTCAACCGCTAACCTTCTCCAGCAAGTCCTTATGACCTCCTTGTTTGGTGCCAAGACAGCCTCCAGCCACACAAGGCCCATCACATTTCTTTTTGAGGAGGTCACAAGACCTTACACAAGAAATTTTCACACTTGAAGAAGCCATGGCTTTCATGCCATCCTGATGTCTGCTTCGTTGTGCTCAATGAAACATATCATCAGTGCATTTACGTCACAACGGCACCTGACCGCAGCAATGCCCACTTCCCTGTCCGTGGCATGTGCATCGCACTTTGCACACATAATTAAAACACAAGGGAAACTACTGGTTCCAAAAACTGAGAAAAGTGCAGTTGAAGTACATTCCGTATCACGCGATATCTCGACAGGTACTGTGTGACAGAGGATGGCAAATGCAGACTCTTCCATATTACTCTACAGCACTACAGCAAGCATAAGTGAGGGTCCTACGCTGCAATTCACACAATTATTTTGCTGTTAATAAGTGAAGACATAATATACGAACCCCAAAACAGGGACAGTCTGCTGTAACATATGACTATCTCTACCATTCTGGAGGCATGATGTGGGGCAGTTGGTTGAGGCACTGTGCTACAAACTGGGAGGTCACAGGTTCGATTCCCAATGGTGTCATTGGAATTTTTTATTGACATAATCCTACTGGCCGCACTTTGACCCTGAGGTCGACTTGACCTCTAACAGAAATGAGTACCAAGAATACTTCCTTTAGGGGGTAAAGGCAGCCGGTGCATAGGGCTGATAACCATACCACCTTCATGTGCTGGATGCCATGAAATCTGGGCGCTCAACCTCCTGGAACCCGCAGGGCCTTTCCAGGCCTGTACAGGGATTGTTTTACCTCTAGCGTTTCAGTAATCTGACTGGACACAGTCCTTGCACACCACCTACATAATAAGAATCACTGTTTCAGTATCAACTTATACTCTTCAACTGATGTTAGCTGCTCCTCTGGAATGTTGTTCCCACCCTACAAAACTACAGTTTCATAACCCAAACTAATATGTCACCTCTTTTAAAACAAAAACTTAAACACAGTCCAAAAATAAAATTATATATGTATGTATGGCCTGAGGCAAGTAATACTAGATTAATGGTATACGAAACAAAAATCTGAACAGAATTTAAAAGTAATTTAATTAATAAAAAAATAAAAAAAATATATATAATGGATATTCTTAAAGCACAAATAATCACAAAGAAGACCAGTCAAGACAAAGATCAAGATCAAAACTGCAATGGAAGGTTACAGAATTTGTCATACAAATGGAAGGGTGGCCATGTTGTGGATAAGGCAGTTAGCTGCTGGCCTGTCACTGTTGAGGCACAGGTTCAGTTACAAGCCTATGTGAGATATGTGCCCAGGTTCTTCTTGGAGTACTTCAGTCTTCGCTTGAAAGTATCACTCCACTAAAGCTCCATACTCATCTTCATCTGTCACCAGAAATTATACAAAAAATTTGGGACATTCACACACACTTGTCAAGATCATTAAAAATTCATGCGTATGGTCCATGGATTCCCTAACACGTTATGCATACTTGTAACAAATGAAATTTCCATTTTACAAAATGACATAAAAATAAAATCACTCTAAAATGTCCTCAGAAAAGGGGGCATATAACTGTCCTTCAACTCAAACTTGCAATTTGTGATCCATTTCTGAAAATTCCGTCCACAACTCGGAGAAATGCTGACTAAATGGCGTAACGAGGGCCGGCACAGAAGTCGCTATAATGTTGTCCCAGTTTCCTGCAAGTGCTCTGCTTGTCCAATTACTGGAACCACTTATAAGAATTTTCTTATCGATCACAAGAAACTTGTGGTGCATCAGAAATGGAGACTTCTTCATACGCACAGGGACACCTGAAATAAGGTTCAATAAAAACTGCAAGCAAATTTATAAACAAAAATAAAATCACATGAGATCTGAGATTCCAATATCAGTGACAATTAAGATAATGAAACGGGATCTGATACTACATAATTTGGTACACAGCTACCCATGTGTTGGAGGAACCCTCTGCTTCTGTTCTTAAGCTAAAAGGGGCAGTCTTGTGGGGATATGATTGTACATGATATGGAAAATTGAGAACTAGGAACAAGGCTGCAGTGAAAACAATAAACCTACATACTGCAACTATAGTAGCAATACTTGCGTAAGGTCTCTGGCAGCAGATCAGCAAGACTGGACTGGTATCACAAGTGTCAAGAGCATAAAGTCATGTGCTTTTGCTACAGTTTACAGTGCTATGATCTGAAGAGGTGTCAGTCATGTGTAATCTGTACTTGTCTGAGTAGCTGGTGAGACTCACAATGAAGGTACAGTTCATTTAACAATGCTGTCATCGGTAAAGAGTATATAGCGTTAAGCAATAGGATGATCCATAACTAAAAAGTATATATATGGAATGAAGTAGTTAGAGCCTAATTTGAGGTACTACACTGGCATTTACCTGGAATGACTGAAGAAAACAACAAGAAAACTTGTCAGGGATACTCATTCTCCAGGCCGAAACTGAACTTGGGACCTCTCCAGTATGAAGTAGCAAGTGTACTACTCTCTTGACTGTAAAGTGCTGCAGCATAGTCTATACAAAGTAGCATGGCTTATATGAAGTGACAGAGGAAAGAACTGTCATGAATATCTATATTCATAAACCCCACTGAATAAAGGATTAGGCATGGTACACCAGTTTGCATAAAATCTAGTTTGTCCCCCTATCCAGATAGCAGTGTTCTGTGCACCACAGTATATGCATGAGGACACATATTTCTCCTGTACTCTCTCCTATATATGTGTTCAAAATGCCAAAAAAACATTTGAAGTTTTTCCTTACCATATTTCCTCAGTATAGGTATTTGAGTACCACAGCCATCTGCCATGTCAGCATCAGCTATGACTCTCACATTGACACCTTTTCTGTGCAACCTGACAATAGTTTCTGACAGTACTTGGCTTGTAATGATGTACATACATACATCCAAAGATGATGTAGCCATTTCTAGCAGCTCAATAAGACGTCTAGAAAACAGTAAATAAATTAGGGCATTCCATTCTTTTGGGATATTATGCTGTGTCACTGGGTAGTCGATGAAGCATGAATGCAGCATCACATCCCAGACAAATTGAATCATCAACTACACCACGGCAAAAACCTCAAAACTCCCAACTAAATTAACTTCATTACATCAGTAATATTACAAAACTTGATAGTAAACTCAAAAGCGGATGTGTATATAAACTGTACAACTACTCAGCATGAGTAACAGGAATAAGCAAGTTGGGAAAAGCAATGAAAACAGAAAGCCAACAGTTATTTGATAAGTTTACCTCAAATGATGATATGAATATGAGTCTTTCGTGCAAATAACCCTGTTATGGCTTTCTGATTCACACTGAACCCCCTTATCCGTAAAAAACATAACCTCATTCAAATGCTCTGCATTTGATTTAGAATGTTGCCTATATCGGTTCAAGTAGTACATAGCAATCTCTGGAATGATTACTGCAAAAACTAAAGACATTCCCAAATTTGCCAAGGACATAAACATTTCTTCTTAAAGTACATAAAAAGTGCCTTTGGGAAACTCCGCACTATTGTGGTCGTTTGAAAGACAACCAGAGATGATTAACAGTTTTACACTAAAGTTTGTTTCCAAAAACGTATGCGGTAACGTTTTATGTGCAGTTTAACTGTGTGTCGCACACGTGTCAACAAATAACATACAGGAACACCGGCACCAACACCTTCTAATATTCCGACCACATTATAACCACCACGGACTACCAACATAGGGAAGCAACGCGGTAGCTCTTACAACACAACCCCTGCCGACTGGTCGTTCGTCGTGCATAGTATCACGGTGGTCGTCATTTCTGATTCGTGATTTGAAATTTGTAGGGAGTATGTGAAGCAACAAGAAACCACGGCGGCATAAGAAATTCAGGAATTGGTATACCCTGGTACCATTACGGGAAGAATGATGCTGTCAACATACGCAACATCACGTACCCTAACCTGAACTAACCTATGTTACCATACATAGCCCTAAACTAAACTATCGTAACTAAATCTTACCTAACCCAACGTAACCTAACCTATACCGTCCTAAACTATCGTAATATGGAAGTGAAATAAGTAAAAGGAAAGAGAGGGTACACCTGCTCCTGGGAAGTAGAATATATTGTGTGTTTGTAGCTATAGTGCACATGCAGGGTAAAATACAGCGTAGATGTAGTGCAAACCAGGAAAGCGAGAGAAACAGCATCCCGAGGAGTGAAATTGATGATACTTTATTGGGCTAATGAGCATACGGGAAGGAAGTTGCGAAAAGTCAAAGCAAATCAACGCTGAAATATTGTATGCTTTCTTCTGGGTAATTCCCCGGCGCCTGAATTCAGACGCCAGGGAATTACCCAGAAGAAAGAATACAACATTCAGAACACGGCGAAAGTTTGAAATCAAGAACAATGAAAACAAATGTGTTGCTTGAGCAATACTTTATCTGACAACTCGCATGATTGTATAGCGACTCGCTACGGGTTGGGCGGTGCGGAGATCGAATCCCGGTGGGGGCGAAATTTTCGGCACTCGTCCAGACCGGCCCTGGGGCCCATCCAGCCTCCTATACAATGGGTGTCGCGTCTTTCCCGGGTGTAAAGCGGTCGGGGCGTGACTTTGACCACCCACCCCCATCTAGCGCCGAGGTTAAGGAAAGAGTAGAGCTCTTTGGGCCTTCGTGGCCTGTTCTAGGATGAACTTTACCTTTACCTTTACTCGCATTGTTACCCGCAGACTGTTTTGCGTGATGGCGGGCAGCGCAGCATTTGCCGCAATTCCAATTTGCCGTGAGTTGAGGTACACGATTTTTAGTTCAATGGTTACAGTTAGTATTAACTTACTTGTCATATTGCAAGAAGATGCTGGGAATGTTTTCCTTCAGCAAGCAGACATATAATATCTAACACAAATTGGCCACTGCACATCATAGTTGTTTAAGTTAGACGAGCAGACAGGAAGTGACCATTAATGGTTATCACATAAAGTATTGTCTCCATTTCATTATGTTTATTTATGAACACAAAGTTGTTGAGACAAAGATGGGAGTTTGATATGCAGGAGGAAGATATTGCAGGATGACAGGTGAGCTGCAAATTTACACTTGTTTTGCATTTAATTTTATTGCTTAGCACACATAATTTTATCCTCAAAGTTGCCCCCACTATGTAATATATTAAATATATTGCCTTTTTTGATGGATACAAACTGATGAGTGGTCCTGCTGTTGCTACATTTCCATTTAAGATCCCTACTGAATTTTAAAAACACTACAACTGTATATATGAATATTCAGATTACTTGCTGAAACTCATTTTGTTTCAGAATTTCATTTGTTTAAACACTGGAAGGTGATTTGGGTTGCAGATATGTACGTAGCCAGCTGTTGTGATGGTATGTAGTGGGTAATGCGTGCATCCTACGGGGTGTGTACTTGATCAGTCTTCTGGTGCACAAAGTGTAACAGTCCTCTTTGATCAGAATCTTTGTGTAATGTCATGCATATTATAGCTTGTCTGAAGGGTGTTAACTTTTTAATGTGCTGAAAGTCCATTGAGGTACCATTGTATTTGATCCTTATATTCTAAACATGCCGCATATCAAGGTAAATAAATTAATTAGTAAGTACATTCTAGTGGTTACAGTGTTTTTGTATTATGACATTTATATGGCTTCATTTGTAGCAACAGAACTAATTCCATCATTGAATGGGATTGGTTAGTGATATCTGCTGACACAGGAATCTAATCGGATCAAGCTCAGACATATATATATATGTGTGTGTGTGTGTGTGTGTATATATATATATATATATATAATAGTAGGGATTCATGCTCCGGATTTTCAGTGCCCTACAGTATGGAATCCCAAGATGGTGATTATTCAAATCACTCTGTGTGGCTACCCAGTGCCAGGTAAGAATTCCATCACTCACAAAATGAATAACACTTTTCCCTGTAGGCACTTTCTGTCAGGATATGTAACCTTCTGAAGCCTGGAATTTGTGTAAAACATAAAGTTACTCTGTTAAAATCCAATTAAATGCAATTTTTATGGTACATTCACCTTGTTATTTTACATTATAGTACTTGCAACATATTCTGACTCATATCAAGCAGACAAATACAAGGGAACATACATATGAGTTTACAGTTACACTAGAGAGCACTTCATATGTGTTTGAATGTATACACGATATAGCGGCATTAAATATTGTTTATGTTTGCAATTTTTTGTTAGTTAAATGTTAGTCTCAAAACTCGGATATGCAGAAAATCTGGATAATTAGATTTTTCTTTGAAAATAGGCTACAATAGCAGTTTGAAGTTTGGCTGTTACTATTTACAGTATGTAAAGGTAATGCAAAGTAAATTTCACCATAGAACAGGCCACAAAGGCCCAGAAGGGGGTTAGAGTTATAGCTCTGCCTTTTCTTTAACTTCAGCTCTAGATTGGGGTGGGTGGTCAACACCACACCCTGGCCACTTTACCCCTTGGAAAGATCTGGTACACATTGTATTGGAGGCTGGGTAGACTCCAGGGCCGGTCTGGATGGGTGTGGAAGATCTTGTCCCCCACCAGGATTCGATCCACAGATCATCCAGCCTGTAGTGAGTCACTGTACCAACTACACTATTCTGGCCCACATTTACAGTATGTACCTGTGTCTAAACCTTTTGACCATATCCGATTTTAAGTTCTAGAAGCCGTAACACTGTACTGTACTTGATCTGGTAACTGGCGATTTCAAGGCAAGTTAGTTTTGTAGAATTCTTGACAGATTTACCCGGAGGGCCAAACTGATCTGGATAATTGGTGATTCAGATAGCCATTGTCTGGATAAGTGGAGTTCTACTGTGTTTGTGTGTGTGTGTGTTTGTGCTTATAATATATTAATGATTAAAATTTGATCTCACAATCATTCTTGCTGCACTGCTGGAGTGAACAAGTACAGTGTGTTCAAGTGTGCTCACTCCAGGTTTGCAGTCAGAATGATTGATGACATCCCGTAGATATTTGATTGCATAATGAAATCCTGACTTCTGCAGCCATATACAGGAATATATCTGACTGCTGAATACATAAAACAAGGTCTTAATAATTTTTAAATCTTTTATTTTACAGTTATCACTGTATTATATCCGTATGTATTGAGACAAATATTGAACAAACACAAAAGAATTGTAAATGTAAACATTACTTGATACTACTGCGTGTTCTATACAAAGAGATGCATATGTAGTATGTCTGATGTAACTGTAAACATACATTTGTCTCCCTGTTGATTGCTCAGTATGAGCCAAAATATGTCTGGGATACTCTAGTATGAAATAACAAAGTGTATGTGGCCTAATTAAGCGTATTTATGAAGACACTAGTAGTAATAAATTGTGACAGAATACATGGAAATGCAAAATATTAAGAATATAAAATTACAGTTTGTACCTCACAGAGAACTTAGTCTTCCTGCATTATGGAGACCAACTGGTTACTGCTGAAGATGGCAGTGTTGTTGGATGTGACTGTGTGTATTTGGGGAAGTATTCCCTAACATTTCAGAGGATCTTAGTGCCTTTTTCTTCAGGTTTAAACAATCAAACAATAATTCTTCTTGGACTGCTGGACCCTGAAGATTAAGGCAATATGTTCATTAGAAATGTCAGGAAGTGTTTGCCTGGTGACACATTCCAGCTGCACCACTGTGAGAACCTTAGATGTCACATGGTTAGTGCTGTGCGGGAACAATTTTTTTTTGGTGGGATTTGTACCTATTGTATGCAAAATATGAAGAGTTTGTTTATGTTAATACAGGCGATACATACAGCAACCGCTGTGCTAAGTTACAGTAACATGTGCAGAATATTTATCAACTGTCCTTAGAGTGAAGGACGGTGACTGCAGCTTCCTCCAAAATATAATTTTGAAACCATAAATAAATTCACTGCATCCTTATATTCACTCTGTATTTTTCAACATTTAATAATCCTTTGGTATAGGTGCCAGTTCTGCTAGCTACAGGAGCACAGGGAATGTACGTACCTGTTGTTGACATTACTGCCATGTTTCAGGGTTCAGCCACAGATGTTGGGGTGGAATATACCTGCTGAGGAGTTGGTCCATATCCCATCCCATTGGCTTTCATTTCCCGAGGTGGAGCCCATGATGCATTATGCCATTGGTCTTGTCTACTGCTTCTTCTTTGTTGCTTGTCTTGTTGGCAATGGGCTAGTCATTTGGATTTTCTCCACGTAAGTGCTCTGTGAAAACTCAGTGCATGCTTGAAGTTCTTCAGTGCCATAGCATGTTGTTAGGATGTTATACTCTTAACATATAGGTTATGTTTCAGCATTACACAGTGATTTACAGTTAAATGGTAGTGCATGTGTGTGTGTGTGTATATATATAGGAAGTTGGACAAGTAAGGTAACACAGCAGTTTATGAGAAGACTTTCAGTCACACCGTTATGATACTTCATATCAATCAAAGCACATGGCTGTACTTTTTCAGCATAATTGCCTTGCCTAGTCACACAGTGCAGTGGGTTTATCCAGACCCTGTGCTCAGCAGTGCTTTTCATATTGAATGTCTTCATCTGTCTCAAACTTCCTTCGAGAAACATGCAGCTTTAGGGACCTTCGCACCCACACAGAACTATAATATATGTGCCTTCAGTCATAAGTGGTGATGAATGAAACATAATTGTGTTACCTTACCTTGTGGACCTCCCTGACATAACCTCATGTGTTCTGGTAATACCGTTATTTTTTTAATGCTGTTTTCTGTACAGGTCAAAGGCACTTCAGACCCCATCGAACATGTTTGTGGTGAATCTGGCAATAATGGACTTCCTCATGATGGCCAAGGCACCTATCTTCATTTACAATTCATTCCATAAGGGATTTGCAGCAGGACACAAGGCTTGCCAGATCTTTGCCTTCATTGGAGCGTTCTCTGGCATTAGTGCTTCCATGTTGAATGCCTGCATTGCCTATGACCGATATACGTAAGCTGATGCCTTCACACTCTTCGACCAAGCGTTAAAATGTTTGTGAGTTTGAGATGTTCACAGTCATGTGGTTGAGGATTCCATTCTTCTGGCATGTGACACTGCTTCATCGGTTCGTGGCATTTCAAAGGAACATAGTGCCTTCATCTTCGAGGATATAATTCCAGATTATTGATTATTCTTGGAACTCTTAGACTCTTCAAGATGGAGGCTCCATGTTCTTTGAAAACCTTAGGTGCCAATTACCTAACAACACATCACTTCATCCCAGAAGACTTTGAATCTCCAGGGAATTTGTCAAGCAACCGTTATGCTCACATTAATAATATTTGGTGGAGTATACTTTATGAAGCTCCCTGTTAGTACAGTTTCTCCATCCTCGTGACACTTCCTCCCTATTACGTCACATTATTTTCCAAAGCGCACCTGCTGACGTGTACTCAACTTGTAAGATAAGTGGGCCGTAAATGTGTCAGTAATCAGTGAGTGGTTCTGTTGCAGCACCATTGCAAGACCATTTGATGGCAGAGTAACAAAGGGGCGTGCCCTTATTATGGTCATATTTGTGTGGTCCTATGCTTTACCATGGGCAATCATGCCCATGTTAGACATCTGGGGGCGATTTGTACCAGGTAAGTTTTTTGAAGCTGTCGTAATGAGAGGTCTTGCATATGAAAAATTGTAGGAAGATGGATAATGGATACCTTACTGTGGGCATTAGTTCCTTTTTAGAAGTATAGCTCCATTGTTTCTTAACCTTGGCACTTGGTGGATTAAGTAGGGTCACTCCTTGGGTGTTTTACCCTGGAGAGAGGAGTATCTAGGATTTATTAGACAGAGCTGATGGGCCCCAGGGCCAGTGTAGATCCCGTGGCATAAAAATACAAAACAAAAGGAAGTTGGTAAGTAGTGCAATTTGAAGTGTTTGTGTGGATGCAAATGTGATATGATCAGGCATTTGTTGTTATAAACTGTAAGTGTCAGAAAACTGAAGATGTAGATGGCTGTGATGACCTGTAACAAGTGTGGCAGTTTACTGCACCCTGTTTCTTTAAGATTCATTTTAATATTATTCCCTGTCTAAACCTAAGTGTCCAAAGTAGCTGCTTAACCTCCATGTTTTTCAGCAGCATTTCTCTAGTCCATATCTGAATCATCCTAACAGTATGTTATGAAGCGTATAAGTTATGAAGTTTCTCATTATGCAAGATTTGAGGTTCTCATAGCTGTGTTGTTGAAGGTGAAGTCTCCTGGGAAGTGCTTCTATGTCATTGGCTGAGTGGTTCCCATCATTTTGTAGGATCATGGTGCATTCAGAACGCTAGCACTTAGCCAACAACGTACATTCACATCCCAGAAGACTTGAATTCTCAGTCCTCAGTTCAGTATACCATCTTTAGAACCTTGTCTGGTTGAACTACTTCATTGCGTTTGAAAAATCACCAGACAAAAGTCGTGGCAGTTACACATTGGTCGACAGATACAGCGTAGTCCTAAGAGAACTTATTGTGCAACATACAGTTGTATGTTTTGTATATGGTTGTATGTTTTGTATAC
>Ga0123353_10008943_pt1 | contig 13753 bp, 9 predicted proteins | sample TergutLab28metaG_3_FD_92763 | JGI IMG/M metagenome (GOLD analysis project Ga0123353, IMG submission 92763) | Labiotermes labralis P3 segment gut microbial communities from Petit-Saut dam, French Guiana - Lab288 P3 | ecosystem: Host-associated > Arthropoda: Insects > Digestive system > Gut ... | reverse complement strand
TCCTGCGTGGAAGCGCCGAAGTATCCCACCGCGTACACCTGGCAGTCATAGCCCCGGCGGTCCAGCTCGCGGGCCATGGCGCTCCACCAGATTTGATTCAGGTTGGAGGTGCCGTCCCCCCAGACAAAGGAGTCCCCCACAACCAGGATTTTCGGATGCTCCTCGCTGATTTGATCCCTCCATTTTAAAGCCATCAGCGGATATGCGCGGCCTGTATTGTATTTTTCATACTTCATCATGAAGAGCACAAAGGAATCAAGGTATTCCTGCTCGTACCCAGTGGCCCGGTCCACGGCCAGCAGCCCGATAAACAAAATCACAAACGCAAAAAAAGCGTAGGTGAGGGAGCGAGCCGGGAAAAAACGCAGGGATTTCACTCGGAACAGCGCCCTGTCCCGCACGCGCGCCGCCGCGTTTTTTTTGCTCACATATTCACCTCCCCTTCGATGGTCACGGTCAGCGTCGCCTGCTTACCGCCCGCCGTTTTCGCGCTGATCAGCAGGGACGTCACCTCGCGGTCACCTTTGTCAAGCCAAACAAGTGTACCCCCCCCCCCGAACGGTTATTCGGCAATTTGACCGGCCTCTGGTCGTCAAAGCCCAGCTCGCGGTTGATCCCCAGGGTCCAAACCTCGGCGGAAAGCAAATCCGTTCCCTCGATGATGACGCGCGACAGCCTGACCGGGTATTTGAAATTCAGTTTGACATGTTTTTTTCGCAGCGGCCAGGCCAAAAAATTGCCGTGGTCATAGTTTTCGAAATCCGGTTCGGACGATTGGTCCGGGTATTCAATCACGTATTGCGAAGCGCGTTCGCCTTCTATCGAAGCCCGCAGCGCGAGCATATAAGGCAGCCAGTCGTTGATTTCGATCGGGTACGCTTTCCCTTGCGTTCTCTTTTCCCCCAGAATGGAGGCGTATTCCCGCTCCAGCACGTCCGCGGCGTAGTTCGCCAGGAACGCGGTGGTCGCGGGGCCTGGGTGCGGGTTGCGGGGGTTGACGTGCATATATTTCGATGCCTGGCTATCCCCCGCGCAGTACGCGGCGAATGGCTCGAAGGGGTTGAAAACCGGCAGGCCCGCCCGCTCGAACAGGGGCATGATGTTTTGGTTGTGGGGCTCGTACAGCCACCGGTTCGGCGATTCCGGGGTGGGGATGACGATCAGCGGAATACCGCGTTGCGCGATGAATTCGCCCAGGGGCCGCACGGCGTATTGGTCGAAGTTGTTTATCCACGGGGGCTGCGCGTACTCGCGGCATACCGCCAGCCAGGTGTAGCCGGTTTCGGCGTTGTTGAAGCGGTTTTCGGTCCGGCCGATTTTCGCCGTGAACCTCTCCTCCAAAAAGCAATATACGCCGGGGCAGAGCGTGAGCAGCAAGGGACTATGGCGGCCGGGGGAATACATCGCCGGGAAGTAAAACGGGGGGCCCAGCCCTAAGCTCTTCAGATCCGGGTCGTTATAAACATATCCCATGACAATCAAGTCCGGCTGTATATCCTCCAGCAGCGTGCTCTCACGCAGCCAGACGAGCTCGTCATAGGTGGAGGTATCCTCATAGGCCGCCGCGTATACCTCGCAGCCGTATCCCCGGCGTTCCAGCGCGCGCGCCATCAGGCTCCACCAGGTCTGGTTGATGTTGGTCAGGCCGTCCCCCCATACGAAGGAATCCCCCAGCACCAGGATTCTCGGCTTGTCCTTGGGCGGTATTTCGCTGCCCTTGACCATCACCAGCTGATAGCTGCTGCCGCCTGCATAATCCGAGAACGCGTTGGATGTGTACCGCTCGAAGTTCATCATCAGGGAGCGGGTGTCCGCCCGCAGGTAGGTTTCATACCCGCTGGCCTTGTCCGCGGCCAGAAGGCCCAGGCACAAAACCGTGGCCGCGAAAAAAGCGTAAACAAGGGAGCGCACGGGGGCCACCCGCAGGGATTTGCCTTGAAACAGCGCTTTGGCGTATACGCCATCCGCATTATTCCTGTTTTTACGCATGGAGAGCGCCAGCCCCGCGCACAGGCACAGCAGCACGGCGCAGACGGCGGTCGCCGCGGCGCTCATAGATTCACCCATCCGCCGCCCCCTTTACGTCCGCCGGCGTCCTGCCCGGCGCCGGTCGACGGACTGCCAGAAGCGGTCCATCCATTTTTTCTCAAGGGGGAGCAGCCACAGCAGCCAGGCAACCGCCAGAACGCTCGCGCCAAGGCTCACGGTCTGCGTCATGGTCAGCCCAAACAGGCCGAAGTTGTCCGTCAGGCGGTAGGCCTCGCCGTGGTAGCAGAAATTGTCCCAGAAAAACCGCGGCGCCGCGTAGCCGAGCAGCGCCACCGCGCAGCCGCGCCCTGGCCGGTAGGATTTCGCGAACACCATGAACAGCACGCAGCCGAGAAACGCCAGCAGCCCGCAGACGCTCTCAAACAGCTGTACGGGCAGCACCGTTGTCTCCAGCACGTCGCTGTAGACGCCCCACGCGCTGGGCACGCCGAAGCAGCATCCGCCCGGAAAGCATATGAACAGCTTGATACAGGTGGTCGCCAGCGCCAGGAACAAAACCAGCACGTCAAAATAGAACTCCCTGTTTTTCCGGATAAAAAACAGAGGCAGCAAAACCAGCAAGGCCGCCGCGATGGTCACAAGCCCGATCACGTATATCTGCGCGCCGCTTGTCTCAAGCGCTTCCTTGCGCCGGATAATCAGGTCCTCGTACCACGCGTAGTTGTTGATCGTCCCATAGAAATTCGCCGCCAGCAGCACCACATACAGCAGCAGAAAAAAATTCACCCGCTGCCCCGTGCCCTTGTCCGGCAGCAGCCGCAGCTTGACCGTCACGGCGGTAAACGCGCCGGACTGCGCGGCGCGGCGCGGCGCCGGCGCTTCCAGGCGCGCGTTCATCCTGCGGGAAAACAGGAAGAACAGCGCGGTCAGGCCGAACGCCACGAGCAGAAAATACGTCAAATCCCACAAATCATGCACAGGGCTGATCGAGTGAATGGATTCGCGCAGCCAGGTCCACATAAAAGCCTCCCCTTTTCGTCAATGATGGGTATTTACTTGACCAACATGCCCGCAAGATGTGGCCTGTAGGGGCGGCATTCTTGCCGCCCGCAGCTAAAAATCACTTCAATTGACTAAAAGAGCTTTCGTCAATCTCAGTCCAGATGGCTTAAATCCTCCCAGTCCCTGCGGCCGAAGCTGCGCGGGTACAGGTCGTATTTCCTGCGGATGCCCGGATACGCGAAGTAATGCCAGGCGACATAGATCACAAAGGGGAAATGCATGAGGAAGAACTTGAGAAACCCTTTGCGGCCAATGTTTTGCGCAACCTTGCGCAGCGCCATCCCGATGAAGTCCAGGCGGCCGATTTTGCTGTCCCTCCGGTTCTGGAACAGCATGCGCCAACAGAAAAAGCAGTTGATCACCTTCAGCTCCCGGTCCGGAATGGCGGAGTAATTCGCCGGCCTCATCTGCATATCCTCCCATTCCGCCCAACCCGCGAGGTCCGCCGGCGGCACAATCCTGCCGGAGGCGACAAGCCGGTTGTATTCGGCGGCGCCGGGGACCGCTATGAAAAGAAGCGTCGAATAGAAGGTGGGGTTCAGCCGGAAGATAGTGTGTATCGTCTGTTTGACCTGCGCCGGCGTCTCGTCCGGAAAGCCAAAAATGGCGAAAGGCATCGTGTCGATGCCAAGGGCCTTGCAGTTGTTTGTGTCGGTTTCGATCCGGTCAAAGGGGTATCTCTTTTTATGCGCGCCAAAATTTCCGGCGACCCGCTTTCCACCCCAAAGGGGATCATAAAACAGCCCGCCCGCGCCATGCGCTCCAGATCCTCGAAATCCATCATGCCGATGTGCGTTTCGCACACCCACCGGATCGGCTTGCCGAGTTTTTCACTCAGCGCAACAAGTTCGTCACAGTACGCGCGCAATTCCTTTTTGTCGCAGCCCCACAGCTCATCCAGAAAAAAGAAGCCGTCCGCGCCGTAGTCCCGCACCAGCGTTTCGATTTCCCGCAGCACGGTTTTACGCCTGCGCGTGCGGTACTGGCAGCGGTTGTAGGACGCGTTGAAGCAAAACGTGCATTGGCAGGGGCAGCCCTTGGAGGCGTACACCATCAGCGTGCGCGGCGATTCGGGGTAATAGGCGAAATATTTGTCCATGGGCAGCAGCGAAAAATCCGTTTCTGGGAAATCCCCCAGGTCCGCGAAGGGCCGCAGCGGCGTATGGACCGGCTCCCCATCCCTGTCGAGATAGACCAGCGATTGCACCGTGGAGGCCTCTCTTTGCCCACTTACGACCTCCAGCAGCTCCAGCAGAGTGTACTCCCCTTCGCCCACGCCCACATAGTCCGCCAGGCCTTCTTTGAGGATCAATTCCGGAAAATGCGAGGCCATCAGGCCGCCGCAGAGAACGGGCAGGTCCGGGCGCAGGGCGCGCACCTCCCGGCAGACGGCCTGCATGTCCCTGATCTGCCTGGCAAACATCAGCGTGCATACAATCACGTCCGGTTTAAATGCATCCAGCGCGTGTAAAACGCTTTTTTTGTCGATGTTCCTTTCATAGATGCGCACCGCGTGGCCTTCCCGCTGCATGAAGGAGGCCAGGTTGAGCGCCGCGGTGGGCGCCATATTGCTGAATCCCACATACAGCTGCATTTTGGGATATATGAACAAAATGCGCATGCGCGGCCCTCCTTTCCCATGGCAATGCCCGTTTAGTATACCATGTTTGCGCGGTGAACGCAAGTATCAATCCGCGTGCGTGATATCCTGGAGATGGCTCAGGTCATCCCAGTCCCTCCGGCCGAAGCTGCGCGGGTACAGGTCGTATTTCCTGCGGATGCCCGGATAGGCGTAATAGTGCCAGGCGACATGGAAAGCGAACCGCAGATGCTTCAAGAAAAACGCGAATGCGCCTTTGCGGCCAATTTTGCCCGCGGCCCGCCGCAGCGCCATGCCGAGGTAGTCCAGCCGGCCGGTTTTCCGGTCCCCCCGGTTCTGGAACAGCATGCGCCACTGGAAAAAGCAGTTGATCACCTTCAGCTCGCGGTCCGGCACGGCGGCGTAGTTCGCCGGCAGCGTCCTGTCGCTCTCCCATGCCGCCCACCCCGCGAGGTCCGTGGGCGGCGTAAGCCTGCCGGCGGACACCAGCCGGTTGTACTCGGCGGTGCCGGGGATCGCCGAAAACAGGGAGGTGGAATAGAAGGTCGGGTTCAGCCGGAAAATGAGGTGCACCGTCTGCCTGATCTGCGCCGGCGTTTCGCCGGGAAAGCCCAGAATGGCAGTGGGCATGGTGCTGATGCCCACCAATTTGCAGTTGTTGATATCGGTTTCGAGCCGCTCCAGGAGGTACCCTTTTTTCATGCGCTCCAAAATCTCCGGCGACCCGCTCTCCATCCCGAACAGGATCAGGAAACAGCCCGCGCGCGCCATGCGCTCCAGGTCCTCCAGGTCCAGCATGCCCACGCGCGTCTCGCACACCCATCGGACCGGCCTGCCGAGTTTTGCGCTCAACGCGGCAATGTCGTCACAATACGCGCGTAAATCCTGCTTGTCCATGCCCCACAGCTCGTCGAAAAACGCGAAGCCGTCCGCGCCGTAGTCCGCCGCCAGGGCTTCGAGCTCCCGCATGACGGTCTCGCGTTTGCGCGGGCGGTACTGGCAGCGGTGGTAGGCCGCGTTGAGGCAGAACGTGCAGTGCCCGGGGCAGCCCTTGGAGGCGTACACCGACATCGTGCGCGGCGCCTGCGGGTAATAGGCGAAATATTTGTCCATGGGCAGCAGCGAAAAATCCGTCTCGGGGAAATCGCCCAGGTCCGCGAAAGGCCGCAGCGGCGTGCGCGCCGGCTGGCCATCCCTGTCGAGATACACCAGCGATTGCACGGTAGAGGGCTCTCTTTGCCCGCTTACGACCTCCAGCAATTCCAGGAGCGTGTACTCCCCTTCGCCCACGCCCACATAGTCCGCCAGGCCCTCTTTGAGGATCGTTTCCGGAATCAGCGAGGCGGTCAGGCCGCCGCAAAGAATGGGCAGGCCCGGGCGCAGGGCGCGCACCTCCCGGCAGACGGCCTGCATGTCCGCGATCTGCTGGGCGAACATTAACGTGCACGCAAGCACGTCAGGTTGAAACGCATCGATCACTTGTGAAACGCTTCCCCTGTCGATGCTCCTGTCGCAGACGCGCACCACGTGGCCTTCCTGCTGCATGAACGAAGCGAGGCTCAGCGCCGCGGTGGGCAGCATGTTGCCGTTCCCCACGTTGATCAGCATCCTCGGGTAGATGAACAAAATGCGCATACAGGCAACCTTTCATTCTTTGTCCAGATGTTGAAGGTCGTCCCAGTCCTTCCGGCCGAAGCTGCGCGGGTGCAGGTCGTACTTCCGCCGGATGCCGGGGTACATGAAATAGTACCAGGCGGTGCGCAGCGCGAAGCGGGCCTGCCTGAGGCAAAACTCGATAAAGCCCTTGCGTCCGATGTTGCACACAACGCGCTGCAGCGCCATTTTGATATAGTCCACGCGGCCGGTCTTCCGGTCCCTGCGGTCCTGGAACAGCATGCGCCAATAGAAAAAGTGGTTGATCACCTTCAGCTCGCGGTCCGGCACGGCGGAATAATTCACAGAATCCTGCCTGTCATCCCAGGCCGCCCAGCTTGCGAGGTCCGTCGGCGGCGCGATCCCGCCGGTCAAAACAAGCCGGTCGTATTCGGCGGTGCCGGGGACCGCGATATAGAGCAGCGTCGAATAGTACGTTGGGTTGAGCCGGAACAGCGTGTGCACCGTCTGTTTGATCTGCGCCGGCGTCTCGCCGGGAAAGCCGAAAATGGTGAGGGGGATCGTGCCGATGCCGGCTTTTTTGCAGTTGTCGATGTCGGTTTCGATTTTGTCCAGGGGGTAGCCCTTTTGCATGCGCCCGAGCACCTCCGGCGAGCCGCTCTCCAGCCCGAACGCGATCAGGAAGCATCCAGCGTCCGCCATGCGCCTGAAATCCGCCGGATCCAGCCAGCCGATGCGCGTCTCGCAGATCCACCGGACCTGCCTGCCCAGCTTGTCGCTCAGCGCGGTGATGTCTTCACAATATGCGTGTAATTCCCTTTTGTCGGCGCACCACAGCTCGTCGATAAACAAAAAGCCGTCCGCGCCCCAGTCCGTCACCAGGGTTTCCATTTCTCTTATGACGGTTTGCCGTCCGCGCGCGCGGTATTGGCAGCGGTTGTAGGCCGCGTTGAAGCAGAACGTGCAGTGCCCGGGGCAGCCCTTGGAAGCGTAAATCGCCAGCGTGCGCGGCGCTTGCGGGTAAAAGGCGAAGTATTTGTCCATGGGCAGCAGCGAAAAATCCGTCTCCGGGAAGTCCGAAAGGTCCGCGAAAGGCCGCAGTGGCGTGCGGACCGGCCCCCCGTCCGCATCCAGATAAACAATCGACCGCACCGTGGAGGGGTCTCTCCGCCCGTCTACAACTTCCAGCAGCTCCAGCAGGGTGTACTCTCCTTCGCCTATGCCCACATAGTCCGCCAGGCCTTCCCGCAGGATAAATTCCGGAAAGAGGGAGGCCGCCAGGCCCCCGCACAGAATGGGCAGGTCCGGGCGCAGGGCGCGCACCTTCCGGCAGACGGCCCGCATGTCCCGGATCTGCTGCGCGAACAGCAGCGTGCAGACAATCACGTCGGGCTTGAAATCGATGAGTGTGCGCGCAACGCTTTTCCTGTCGATGTTCCTTTCGTAGATGCGTGCCTCTTGGCCCTCCCGCCGCAAAAAAGAGGCCAGGCTCAGCGGCGCGATCGGCGGCATGTTGCCGGAGCCCAAATACAGCCGCATATTCGGGTATATCAATAAAACGCGCATATTACATCCTTTCACCATCCCCGGTATCCAAAACGCCAAAATCATCCAGATGGCTTAAATCCTCCCAGTCCTTCCGGCCGAAATTGCGCGGGTACAGGTCGTACTTCTTCCGGATGCCGGGATAGGCGTAGGTATGCCAGGCGGTCCAAAAAACAAAGCGAACCTGCTTGAGGCACAACGCGATAAACCCCTTGCGGCCGATGTTTCCCGTCACCCGCCGCAGCGCCATGCGGATGTAGTCCAGCCGGCCGGTCGTCCGGTCCCCGCGGTCCTGGAACAGCATGCGCCAATAGAAAAAGCCGCTGATCACGTTCAGCTCGCGGTCCGGCACGGCGGAGTAGTTCGCCGTCATCGTCCTGCTGTCCTCCCACTCCGCCCAGCCCGCGAGGTCCGTGGGCGGCTCGAGCCTGCCGGCGGAAACAAGCTTGTTATATTCCGCGCAGCCCGGCGGCACGTAGAACATCCCTATCCCGTAAAAGGAAGGGTTGAGCCGGAAGATGGTGTGCACCGTCTGTTTGATCTGCGCCGGCGTTTCGTCAGGGAAGCCGAAAATAACCAGGGGCAGCGTACGGATGCCCACCGCTTTGCAGTTGCCGATGTCGGTTTCGATTCTCCCCAGGGGATACCCCTTTTTCATGCGTTTGAGCAGCTCCGGCGACCCGCTCTCCAGCCCGAAGCAGATGCGGAAGCAGCCCGCGCGCGCCATGCGCTCCAGATCCTCCCGGTCCAGCGCGCCGATGCGCGTTTCGCAGGCCCATCCGATGCGCCTGCCCAGCTTTTCGCTCAATGCAACAATATCATCGCAGTACGCGCGCAACTCCTCTTTATCCACGCCCCACAGCTCGTCGATGAACACGAAGCCGTCCGCGTTCCAGTCCGTGGCCAGGGTCTCCATCTCCCGCAGCACGGTTTGACGCCTGCGCGCGCGGTATTGGCAGCGGTGGTAGGCCTCGTTGAAGCAAAACGTGCAGCGCCCGGGGCAGCCCTTGGAGGCGTACACCGCCAGCGTACGCGGCGCCCCGGGGTGGAAGCCGAAATATTTGTCCATGGGCAGCAGCGAGAAGTCCGTCTCGGGGAACTCCCCCAGGTCCGCGAAAGGCCGCGGCGGCGTGTGGACCGGCTGCCCGTCCCTGTCAAGATAGACCAGTGACCGCACCATGGAGGCCTCTCTTTGCCCGCTTACGACCTCCAGCAGCTCCAGCAGGGTGTACTCTCCTTCGCCTATGCCCACATAGTCCGCCGCGCCCTCCTTCAGGATCAGTTCCGGAATCAGGGAGGCCATCAGGCCTCCGCAAAGAATGGGCAAGTTCGGGCGTAGCGAGCGGATTTCCCGGCAGACGCTCTGCATATCCCCGATCTGCCGCGCGAACATTAACGTACACGCGATCACGTCCGGCTCAAATGCGTCGAGCGCGCGTGAAACGCTTTGTTTGGCTATATTCCTGTCGTAGATGCGCACCCCGTGGCCTTCCCGCTGAATGAACGAAGCGAGGTTCAGGGTTGCCGTCGGCGGCATATTCCCGGACCCCACATAGATCATCATCCTCGGGTACACAAACAGAACGCGCATACATACAACCTTTCACATACGACCAGGGCACCAAAGCCATCTTTAGTCAATGATGCCAAAGCCATCTAATCCAGATGGCTTAAATCCTCCCAGTCCCTGCGGCCAAAGCTGCGCGGGTACAGGTCGTACTTCTTCCGGATCCCCGGGAACGCATAGTAATACCAGGCGGTGCGCAGCGCGAAGCGGGCCTGGTTGAAGAAAAATTCGAAAAAGCCTTTGCGGCCGATGTTGTCCGCCACCCGCCGCAGCGCCATGCCTATGGTCATCAGGCGGCCCACTTTCTGCTCCCTCCTGTTCTGGAACAGCATGCGCCAATAGAAAAAGCTGTTGATCACCGCCAGCTCCCGGTCCGGCACGGCGGAGAAATTCTCCGCTACCCTTTGCCTGTTTTCCCGCGCCGCCCATCCCGCCAGGTCCGTGGGCGGCGCGAGCCTGCCGGAGGCAACAAGCTTGTTGTATTCCACGGTGCCGGGGATCGCCGAAAAAAGGAAGGTCGAATAGAAGGTGGGGTTGAGCCGGAAGATGGTGTGTATTGTCTGCTTGATCTGCGCCGGCGTTTCGTCGGGAAAGCCGAAGATAATATATACCACCGTGTTGATGCCCACAGCTTTGCAGTTGTTGAAGTCGGTTTCGATCCTCTTCAGGGGATACCCTTTTTGGATGCGCTTGAGCATCTCCGGCGAGCCGCTCTCCAGCCCGAAGGGGAGCAGGAAACAGCCCGCCCGCGCCATGCGTTCCAGATCATCGTAGCTCAGCACGCCGATGCGCGTTTCGCAGTACCACCGGATGCGCTTGCCCAGCTTTTCGCTCAGCGCGGTGATGTCGCCGCAGAACGCGCGCAGTTCCTCTTTGTCCACGCCCCAAAGCTCCGCGATAAACACCACGCCGTCCGCGTCATAGTCCGTCACCAGGGTCTCGATCTCCCGCAGCACGGTTTTACGCCTGCGCGCGCGGTATTGGCAGCGGTAGTAGGCCTCGTTGAAGCAGAACGTGCAGCGCCCGGGGCAGCCCTTGGAGGCGTACACCGTCAGCGTGCGCGGTGATTCCGGGTAATAGGCGAAATACTTTTCCATGGGCAGCAGCGAAAAATCCGTCTCGGGGAAGTCCCCCAGGTCCGCGAAGGGCCGCAGGGGCGTATGAACCGGCAGGCCATCCGGGTCAAGATAAACAATCGATTGCACCGTGGAGAGTTCCCTTTGCCCGTCCACGGCCTCCAGCAGCTCCAGCAGGGTGTACTCCCCTTCGCCTATGCCCACATAGTCCGCCAGGCCTTCTTTGAGAATCAACTCCGAAAAGTGCGAGGCGGTCAGGCCGCCGCACAGGATGGGCAGGTCCGGGCGCAGGGCGCGCACTTCCCGGCAGACGGCCTGCGTGTCCCTGATCTGCTGCGTGTGCTGCAGCGTGCAGACAACCGCGCCGGGCCCGAACTCCTCCATTGCGCGCAGCACGCTTTTTGTGTCGATGTTCCTTTCATAGATGCGTACCTCGTGGCCCTCGCGCTGTATGAAGGAGGCCAGGCTCAGCGCCGCGGTCGGCGGCGTGATACCGGACCCCAAATACAGCTGCATCCTCGGGTAGATAAACAAAACGCGCATATATACAACCTTTCATTTGGCGTCCGGAACGTCAAAGCCATCCAGTATGACCAAAGCCATCTCAGCCGATGATGGCAAAGCCATCTCAGCCGAGATGGCTTAGGTCCTCCCAGTCCTTCCGGCCAAAATTGCGCGGGTAAAGGTCGTACTTCTTCCGGATGCCCGGATAGGCGCAATAATACCAGACAATGCACAGGGTCAGGCGGACATGCTTGAGCAGGAACTTCAGGAAGCCCTTGCGGCCTATGCCGTCCGCGACCCGCCGCAGCGCGATTTTGATGGAGTCCAGGCGGCCGAAATTCTGGTCCTTCCGGTTCTGGAACAGCAGCCGCCAATAGAAAAAGTAGTTGATCACCTTCAGTTCCCGGTCCGGGATGAAGGAATAGTTGGCCGACATTGTCTGCCTGTCCTCCCACTCCGCCCAGTCCGTGAGATCCACGGGCGGCGCGAGCCTGCCGGAGGACACGAGCTTGTTGTATTCCACGGTGCCGGGAATCGCCGAATAGAGGAAAATCGAATACAGCGTGGGGTCCAGCCGGAAGATGGTGTGCACCGTCTGCTTGATCTGCGCCGGCGTTTCGCCGGGGAACCCGAAAATAATATAGGTCACCGTGCTGATACCGGCCGCTTTGCAGTTGCTGAAGTCTGCCTCGAGCCTTTTCAGAGGATACCTTTTTTTCATGCGCTCGAGCACTTCCGGCGACCCGCTCTCCAGCCCGAAGCAGATGCGGAAGCAGCCGGCACGCGCCATGCGCTCCATATCCTCGCGGTCCAGCGTGCCTATGCTGGTCTCGCAGGCCCAGCGGATCGGCTTGCCCGCCTTTTCGCTCAGCGCGGCAATCTCATCACAATACGCGCGCAGCTCGTCTTTGTCCACGCCCCACAGCTCGTCCACAAAGGCGAAGCCGTCCGCGCCCCAGTCCGTCACCAGCGTTTCAATCTCCCGCATCACGGCCCGCGCCCTGCGCGCGCGGTACTGGCAGCGGTGGTAGGCCACGTTGAAACAGAACGTGCATTGCTTGGGGCAGCCCTTGGAGGCGCAGACCATCAGCGTGTGGGGCGCCTCGGGGTAATAGATGTAATACTTGTCCATGGGCAGCAGCGAAAAATCCGTCTCCGGGAAGTCCGAAAGGTCCGCGAAAGGCCGCAGGGGCGTATGGACCGCCTGGCCGTCCGGGTCAAGATAAACCAGCGATTGCACCGTGGCGGGGTCCCGGCGCCCGCCCACGACCTCCAGCAGCTCCAGCAGGGTGTACTCCCCTTCGCCTATGCCCACGTAGTCCGCCAGGCCCTCCTTCAGGATCAAGTCCGGAATCAGGGAGGCCATCAGGCCGCCGCACAGGATGGGCAGGCCGGGGCGCAAAGCGCGCACCTCCCGGCAGACGTTTCGCATGTCCGTGATCTGCCGCGTGAACATCAGCGTGAAAGCCGCCACGTCGGGCTGGAATTCCTCCACGGCGCGCGCAACGCTTTTCTTGTCTATCATCCTGTCGTATATGCGCACCTGGTGGCCTTCGCGCTGCATGAACGAAGCCAGGGCCATGGTCGCGATGGGCGACATGTTCCCGGAGCCCGCGTATATCAGCATGCTTGGGTAGATAAACAATATGCGCATATACACACAACCCTTCACTCACGAATGGTAAAGCCATATTTCATCTAGTAGGCTCTTTTGTAGGGGCGGCCTGCGGGCCGCCCGCAACTAATAATCACTACAGTTGCCTAAAAGAGCGAATCAAGATGGCTTAAATCCTCCCAGTCCTTCCGGCCAAAGTTGCGCGGGTACAGGTCATATTTCTTCCGGATGCCCGGGTAGGCGTAATAATGCCAGGCGACATCAAGAACAAAATGAAAATGCTTGAAGAAAAACCTGAAAAATCCTTTGCGGCCCATTTGGTCCGCAAACATCCGCAATACCATACCAATGATCTTGAAACTGATTTTCCGCTTCCCCAAGTTTTGGAACAGCATCCGCCACAAAAAGAAGTTGGTGATTACTTTCAGCTCGCGGTTCGGCACGGCGGAGTAGTTCGCCGACATGGTCTGCATGATTTCCCACCCCGCCCAGCTTGCGAAATCCGCGGGCGGCGTCACCCTGCCGGACGCGACAAGTTTGTTGTATTCGGCTGTATTGGGGAACGCCGTAAAATAGACTGTCGCGTAATAGGTTGGGTTCAGCCGGAAGAGGATGTGTATAGATTGCTTGATCTGCGCCGGCGTTTCATCGGGAAAGCCGAAAATGAGGAGCGCCATTGTGCTGATGCCAACCGCTTTGCATGCGTGGAAGTCTTTTTCGAGTCTCCCCAGCGGATACCCTTTTTTCATGCGCCCCAGTATTTCCGGCGACCCGCTTTCCACCCCGAACTCAATCATCCAGCAACCCGCGTCCGCCATACGCCGGAGATCTTCAGGCTCCAGCACGCCGATGCGCGTTTCGCAGAACCAGCGGAGCTGTTTGCCGGTCTTTTCGCCCAGGGCGGCAATGCCGTCGCAGTACGCATACAACTCCTCTTTGTCAAGGCCCCACAGCTCATCAAAGAATTTAATTCCGTCCGCGTTGTAATCCGTGGCCAGGGTTTCAATTTCCCGCAGTACGGATTCCCTTTTCCGCGCGCGGTATTGGCAGCGGTGGTAAGCGGCGTTGAAGCAGAACGTACATTGCCCGGGGCAGCCCTTTGACGCGGTCACCGACAATGTGCGCGGCGACTGCGGATAAAAGACAATATATTTCTCCATGGGCAGCAGCGAAAAATCCGT
>Ga0123353_10008940_pt1 | contig 13754 bp, 10 predicted proteins | sample TergutLab28metaG_3_FD_92763 | JGI IMG/M metagenome (GOLD analysis project Ga0123353, IMG submission 92763) | Labiotermes labralis P3 segment gut microbial communities from Petit-Saut dam, French Guiana - Lab288 P3 | ecosystem: Host-associated > Arthropoda: Insects > Digestive system > Gut ... | reverse complement strand
CGGACTGCGGATAAAGCAGCGCCACACGTTCCGACGGCGACAGGTATCCGTGAATCTTCGCACGTATCAATTGATACCGCTGATCAATGTCCGCCGCAGGCCGGGTTTTATTTTCGATATTCAATTCCGCAATCCTGGCGCGGGTATTCTGCAACCGTTCCGAAGTGAACGGGTGCGCGATGCGATACGGACTGATGCGCGCTTCCAGCGGGCCCTTCATTTCGTTCATCTGTTCCAGGACTATTATCAGCCCGTTCGGGTCCAGCCCGGCCCCCACCATCAGATCGATAGCATGATTGTCGGCCAGACGTTCTTCTTCGCGACTGAAAGCCATTATGCCGGCGCGCGCCACGCCCTGGCCGCCCGCAACAACGCCCATGCCGGCCGACGGGTCGCCGTGTGCTACCATCATGCCGACGCCCAGCGCTTGGATAATCATCGACCGCACCATTTCAGCGCGCATGCGCGCCGATAATTGCGCGATGTGCCCGCCGATCATGTGACCCAGTTCGTGCGCGACGACAGCCTGGAAAGCAAGCGGCGATTCCACCGCCGCAATCAGACCGGTATGGATATAGATGTCTTCACCAGCCATGACGAACGCGTTGAAATCATCGTCGCGGACGATGTGTATGCGCAACCGGTTGTCTGGAATTCCCGCAGCGCGCGCCAAAGGTTCGACCAGTTCGTGAACGACGGATTCGATTTCAGTGTCCTGGATTATGCGGATGCCGCGCGCGTGCGCGCCGCCGCCGCAAAGGAATAAGGAATAAGGAATAAGGAATAAGAGTAAAAGTTTTCTCATCCATTCAATGATATTATGATTTTATGGCGGGGTCAAGTTCCCCCTTGTTAAGGGGGACAATGAGTCAATGTTTCGTAGGGGCGTGCTGCGCCCGTTAACGGGGCGTAAATATACGCCCCTACATCAACCGATAATCCTCCTATTTTTCTAAGCTCGTTTCACTCGCGTAAGAAAAATTCCCCCTCTAACGAGGGGGAAAATTAACCCAACAATTTCTGCAACAGTGTTTTCTTTTTCGGCGGCGGTGTTTTGCCCTTGCCACGGGGACGGCGGCGGCGGCCGTTTCCGGTCTTGGCAGCTTCGCGCGCTTTGACATGTTCCGTGTTCTTTTTCTTGGCATCCGACGACGGTGCGTGCGCGTTCAAGATTTCGTCAGTCTTCACAACTTCGGGCTGGACGCGCTGAATCTGATACTGTTCAATGTTCATCATCGCGTCGTCGCCGATTATGACTATTTCAGTATTGAATTTGTCTTCCATCGCGTTCAGTTCCGCACGCTTGACATTGAGCAGATAAACCGCGACGTCGCTGGGGACAGTCATTATTATTTTTTGCGCGGATTTCGCCAGCAGTTTTTCCTGCAAATGACGGAACATGATTATGCTGGCCGTCTGGATGCTGGGCACGACGCCGGCACCCTGGCAGTGCGGGCATTGGACATAGCTGGATTCCGCGAACGACGAACGCATACGCTGGCGCGACATCATCAGAACGCCGAACGTATTTATTTTCGCAACCTGGGTGCGCGCGCGGTCGCGTTTCATGACTTCGCGCATTTTGATTTCCAGTTTGCGGTTGTTCTTTTCTTCTTCCATATCGATGAAATCGACCGCGATGATTCCGGCCAGATCGCGCAGGCGCAGCTGCAACGCGATTTCGTCGGCCGCCTCCAGATTGGTGGACATCGCCGTCGCTTCGATATCTTTTTCCTTGATCGCGCGGGACGAATTCACGTCTATGGTCACCATCGCTTCGGTAGAATTGATCACCAGCGAACCGCCGGACGGCAATGACACTATCGGACGGTGCAGGCCTTCCAATTGCTGTTCCACACCGGCGCGGACCATCAGAGGTACCGCGGCGTCATCATATTTTTCAATCGATTTTTTCGGCTTTTTACCATGCATCTGCTGATAGAATTCCATCGCCTGTTCGTATGCTTCGTCGCCCTGAATCGTCAGTACGTCTTCCGGGTCGGACAGGAAATCGCGCACAACGCGGCGCAACAGCGAGTCTTCGGTATGTATTGTCGCGGGCGCCACGGCTTCGAGCGTGTTTTTCCGGATGTCGTTCCAAAGATTGGTCAGGTATTCATAGTCTTTGGCAATCGCATCGCCGTCCGCACCGAACGCCGCAGTGCGCAGGACCAGAGTCATGCCGCGCGGTATCTTCAAGGCATGCAATATGTCGCGCAGGCGGGCGCGTTCCGCCCGATCTGAAATCTTTTTCGAAATGCCGTACGAATTGCGTTTGCGGGAATTCGGCATCAAGACCGCAAACCGGCCGGCCAGCGACAGGTATGTCGTCATGGACGCGCCTTTTTGGCCGCGTTCTTCCTTGACCCCTTGAATCAACAGGATTTGTTTCGGCTTTATGACGTCCTGGATACGGTATTCGCGGGCGCGTTTCAGGAATTCCTTGTTGTCTTCGCCGGCATCGTTGTCGTCGTAATCGGCGACATCGGCGTTTTCATCCGGGTCGTCGTCATGGTCGATTATGGCGGCGTGGGCCGCTTCCAGCATCTTTTTCTTTTGTTCCGGATCCACCTGGTAATAGTCCGGATGGATTTCAGAAAACGGCAGAAATCCGTTCTTGCCGGTGCCGTAATCTATGAATGCGGCCTGCAGCGACGGTTCAACCCGTATGACTTTCGCCAGATAAATGTTGCCTTTGATTTGGGGTTTAGTCGTTGTTTCTACATCAAAATCAGAAACCCTGCCCTTTTCGACCACCACCACCCGCGTTTCTTCCGGGTGGACAGCGTCCACGTATATTTTCTTGCTCATTATTTAAATCCTTGTGTTTCCAGCGCACAATAAAAGCACCAATCTGTCCCCATGAGCCCGCGGCTGTTCCAAGGGAAAGCGCAAAAGTCAATGCCAGCGCCGCCAGAATAAGTAAAATCAATGTAGATTCAAACACTAATTTGCCTTTTATTATATGCAATTACCATAATAGCACACTGAAAGATAAAAAGCAACAGATAAACTAACAGCTAGCAACTAACAGCTAACAGCTAACAGCTAACAACTGACAACAGAGAGTAAACAACAGAAATACAAGTTGTCCACTATAATGGACAATAATTAATATGACTTGTCCAATATATTGGACAACCAAAAACCAAACACTAGTTGTTAGTTGTTAGTTATCGGTTATCGGTTATTAGTTATTAGTTATTAGTTAATAATTATTAGCTGTTAATTGTCGGCCGTCTTTCTGAACTTCGGCAAATGCGGATGAGGCAGATGGGATATCTTTTCGCGGACTTTCGCCGTCGCAGCGCGCGTGCGTTCCAGCCATTTTGCATGCTCGGCCTCGGCCAGCCAGCGTTTCATGCGGGCGCGCAGGGTATTTTCGTAAAAAAGGAACATGCCGCCCATGCCGATCAGCGGCAACAGATAGTAAATCACGCGGAATGCCAAAAGCGACCCGAACAAAACAGCCGGATTGTCCACATTAGGCATGGCCAGCATTATAATGCTTTCAAATACGCCGATTCCGCCCGGGACCTGGCTGAAAATTCCGGCAGTCTGGGCGATGACGAACAGCCCGACAAAGGTTGTAAACGGAATATCAATAACATGCGACAAGCAGAAATACAACACCAGCGCAGCCATTATGGAATCCAGCATGCCAGTCATCATCTGGGCCAAAGCCATGCGGAACTGGGGAATTCTGAAATCCATATCGCCGATGTGTATCTTTTTCCCTTGGAAAAACAGGGTTCCGGCGTAATAAGCGCCAAGCGCGGCCGCGCAGAACAAGAACAAGGCCGAAATTCCGATATTGGCACCGACCGACGCCGCAAACAGGTCGCGCGGAACCATGAAATATCCCGCGACCATAATCGACACAGCGCCCAAAAAGTATGTGAATCCGGAAAAAACCACCATTTTGACTATGTCGGGCGCCTTGATGCGCCAGCGGGTATACAAACGGAACCGGATTGCGCCGCCGGACACCACGGCGGTGCCGGCATTGTTCGATATGGCGAACCCAAGCATGCCCGCAAGCATCCATTTCCACCAGCCTACCTTGTGCGACTGGTGCACATAGCGCAACGCCAGATAGTCATAAAAAGACAATACCGTATATCCGGAAAGGCACGCCAGCGCGGCATACACAAGGTTCTTGTGCGGTATGTGCCACAGCGCGCGCAGGATGTCCATAAACGAATAGTTGCGCAGCTGCCAGTACAGCATGCCGGCGGCCAGGGCGAAAAAAAATACGCCCGACCAAACCACTATTTTTTTAAAAACCCGTTTGGATTTGGATGACATAACCTTGTAATCATAGCAACAAGTGAAAAGAAAAGCAAATGATAAAAGCGTCGCCGGCAAAGCCGACGACAATCTTTTAGAACAGTGGATTCCGGCCTGCGCCGGAATGACGGCAGCTTTGCTGCCGTTTATGTTTTACCTGACGTTGCTGATGCGTTTTGCTATCATGTCGCTGGTTTTATTTTTCCAGTCGTTCGCTTCGCCCATGGCCGCCCGTTGCTTGTTTATCTGTTTTTGGATTTCTTTGATTTCTTCTTTGATAAGCTTGCGGTCAAGTTTGAACTGTTGGAGTTTGCTTTTCAGCTTGGCCTGTTCCGCATAGCCGAAACCTTTCATGTTATTGCGTATGGTTTTTGCATCTTCGTCGATTATCTGCAATTCGTTCTGCAGATTCTTCAGATCCTGTTCAAGCAGATTCAGCGGTTTGACCGGTCCATCATAATAGTGCATATTTTTTCCTTTTATCATTCGGTTAAAGCAAGGGCCATTATATTTCCAACACCATGATTGTCAAGAAGATTGTCAGGCCCCCGCGCGAACACGCGCCGCATTGCAACGCAGGATTCGGGCCTGCAGATTCATGGCTTGCTGCAGCGCTTCGACAAGCCGCATACCGCAAGGCACAAGGTTGTCCAGATTCGCCATTTTGGCGGCAAGGGGATTTTTCGCCTTGTCAAAGCCGCAGCCGTCGCAATATTCATGACTGCAGTCCTTCATGGCGTCTTCTATCCGCCGCAGGTCGATATCGGCGGCCCGCAGCTGGCTGGCGCATTCGTTCAGGCAGCCTGCGCAATCGGCTTGTTCCGCGTACATGTCCGCGCCTTAACCGTGATAATTGCAGCCGATTACGGCTATCTGGCTTTGGCGGACCAGGATTTCTTCCCGGACTTGCTTCAGAGCCTTTTCGGCGACATCTTTCCTGTACGCCGCAAGGACGATGGGCCTCAGGGCCTTTTCCGGATTTTTCGCGAAACGGTTGGCGATTCCTTCTATTACTTCATAGGACAAAGTAAACCTTGCCACGGATTTTTCATGCGCTTTTTCTTGCGCCTGAAGTTCTTTTATTATGTTATCTGTCATGCCTGCCCCCTTTGGTTGGCTGTTAACCTTTTGTAAAAGTAGCATAACAATATGATTTGTCAAGTCAAAAATAACTATTAATTGTTGATAGTTGATAGTTAATGGTTAATAATGCCGACTATCAACTATTAAACAAAGGACCGCTTATGCTTCGCCCCAGCCTGCGCAAACCAGACCAGATGCGCCCCGTCGAAATCGAAACCAACGTCAACAAATGGGCCGAAGGGTCATGCTTGATAAAAATCGGCGGAACGCATGTAATATGCAACGCGTCCGTCGAAGCGCAGCAGCCCCTTTGGAAACGCTTGCAGAACAAGACAGGCGGATGGGTCACGGCCGAATATTCCATGCTGCCGCGCGCCGTCGGAACGCGAAAGAACCGCGACGCCATATTGAAAGACCACCGCAGCGCGGAAATCATGCGCCTGATCGGGCGGGCTTTCAGGTCTGTCATTGATATGGAAAAACTGGGCAAGCATACGATCACCATAGACTGCGACGTCATACAGGCCGACGGCGGAACAAGATGCGCCGCCATCACCGGCGGGTTTATCGCCCTGTCGCTGGCTGTAAAAAAACTGATGGACGAAGGCAGCATACGCGAAAATCCGATCGGCGATTACGTGGCGGCGACAAGCGTCGGATACTGGAAGGGCGAGCTGGTCCTGGACCTGGATTTTGAAGAAGACTGCGCCGCGGAACTGGACGCAAATTTCGTCGTAACGGGCGATGGCAAATTCATAGAAATCCAGGCAACGGGCGAAGCCCATCCGTTTGATCCGTCGCAGATAAACGACATGATGGCATTGGCCGCCAAGGGCTGCGCGCAGTTGGTAAACCTTCAAAAACAAGTGTTGGAATAAAACGCGCGAAGCGCCGCCTGCCCCCTTGGGGGGCAGGCGGCGCTTCGCGCAATGCTATTCTTCGTCAATAATTTTCCATATATTATGTTCGGGTCTATGTCAACCGAAAAGATTTTTGACTTATCTTTCGCATAGTCCTACGATTCGTATGTTTGTCCGTGACATTTACGCTGTTGCCGAAAACGGGCGGTGTAAAGGCAAACGCCCCGTATTGCCAATAATGGGTGCGGGTATTTAACAACTCATAAAGGAAAAAGCTATGAGAAAAAAACTGAAGCTGGCATCCGCCGCAGCCGCAGCCGTCCTTGCGACGCCCGCGTTTGCGATGGTGCCCAACTTGGAGAATCCGCTTTATAACCCGAGTCCGGGCGAAGTGTATTCCAGAACCGCCGTCGGCATTATGTACAAGAAAGTCGACGACACGAAAGCACAGAAAAACAAAGGGAACGACGGGCAATCCGAATTCCCAATCTGGCTGGTCCGCCAGGATCTGGGCGTCGGAATCACCGACCGCCTGTCCCTGAATGCACGCGCCGGATATATCTATAACGGAGATATAGACCGCCAAGGCATGTACATCGGACGCGCCGGACTGAACTATCGCATGTTCGACGGTTCGCAAACGGACGGATGGATATGGGATGTCTATGCAGACGCCAATCTGGGCGGCGTCAGCCGCATGGAAGGCGAACTGGTCATCAATCCACAGACAACGGTTGCCGTATTCCATTATGACAACTATTCCAGCGGACGCTGGGGCGCATTGGCCGGAACAAGGGTCGGCAAAACCTTTGACAGGTTGACCGTCGCAGGTTTCGTCGAAGTCCTGCGGCTGTTCGGAAACAGCAACAACGAAATCAGCCTGAGGACGACAAAGGCGAATGCGACGGCCCTGATAGGACAACTGGGCGGGATAATGCATGTGCAAACCGAATGCCAAGGAGGCGACTTGGATATGTGCACGCTGCTGGGCCTGGCCACCGCGACCGACAGCATCGAGGCCGAGCTGAAATCCACATGGGAGCTTTCTGCAGGACTGCAAGGTCTGTACCAGATTGACGACAGGTGGTCCGTCGGCGGAAGCTTTCGGTACATCCAGCGCGCCGCCAACGGCGTCAAAAGCGTGAAAACCAAACAGCCGAACGATGCCGCGCAGGGAGTCGCTGACAACCTTGCCCTCGAGATGAGGGACATGAAAGACGGACATGATGAATTCCTGTTCGGCCTTTCGGTTGCAAACCAGCTGACCGACCGCGTGCAAGTCGCGCTGTTCGGCGAATACACATTCGACACTGCGGAAGAAAATTCCCAGGGCGGATCCGATTTCAAATTGGAATTGGGCGCGCGCGTGAATGTGCGGTTTTAAAAGTTAAACAAAAATTAACTTATATTGGACAAGAAAAACGCGCCTTTGGCGCGTTTTTCAATGAGGAATGAGGAGTGAGGAATTAGGAGTGAGGAATGAAAGTGTTCGTTTCGCTCACAAGCTATTATTAAACAACTGTCGGCGTGACCTACACAATCATTCCTCACTCCTCATTCCTAATTCCTCATTCCTAATTGGATTTACCGCTTTTTTCGCCCCCCGATTTATGATATAATGTATTGACATAAGGAAACGGGAGAGGATGAAGAAGTCCAAGATTCTAGCCATATTCGGCATGTTCTGCATCTGCGGCATATCCGATGCCGCCGCGCAACAGATGATGATGCAGCCCCAAATGGTGATGGTGCCGCAACAACAGATGATGACGCCCCAGCAGCAGCAAATGATGATGCAGCAGATGCAGTTCCAGCATCCGAACCAGCGCGCCGGCAACAAATTCATTTCGCCGAACGCCGTGGCCCAGATGCCCGGCGCCGCACAGCCAACGCGCGTCACGGGCGCTTTGCCCCGCGTCGGTTCCAACGCTAATCCGACCGGGCGGCGTTATTACATACCTTCGGCTTATGACCGGCTGTCCGACAGCGGGCTGTATATCGGGCTTTCCGCGGCATACACCACCGCAATCCAGGGCGGAATGCAGGCCGAATACGGGGGCCAACACAATTCCTGGCACGCGCCGGGCGCGTTCCAGCGGACAACTTTCAGACACGATACCGTCCTGCCGCTGCAGTTTTCCGTCGGCGCGGCAATCAACAGCGATGTACGCGTTGACTTTTCATACACCAGATACAGCGGCATTTCATATCCGTCGTCAGTATCCACCAGCGCCGGACCGGGCGAAGGATTCCTTGACGTCCAGGCGGCGGGCGGCTCTATCACAGCGGCCGCGACCATGCTGAATCTTTTCTATAACCTGGATTCATATACCGGATATCTGGCGGGCGGCGCGCTGCGCCCCTATGTCGGCGTGGGTCTGGGTATCAGCACTAACACCATTTCGGACTATCTGGTGTTCGACCCGACATTCTATGCGGAATGGCCGTTTGGCACGGCAAACCCGCCCCCTGGCGGCATACTGACCGGAATTTCCGATATATATGCATACCATTCCGGCGGAACGCGCGAAAATCTGGCCTGGATGATCGAAGGCGGCGTGACCACCGAAATGGACGGCGGGGTCAAGATTGACTTTTTCGTACGCTATATGGGATTGGGCCGCGTCCAATCGTCCGGAAGCATTGTCGTATCGCAGACCGAATGGATGTCCACCGGAAACAATATCCCGATCGGCGACCCCGGATCCGAAGAGCCGTCCCTGTACGACAGCGTATACCATTTCACGAACTGGCGCGAATCCGGAAATCTGGCGATGATCGATGTCGGGGTCCGGCTGCGCCTGCAATTCTAATTCGCAAAGCGAATTAGAATTGAAAAGGAATAAGGAATAAGGAATAAGGAATAAGATTTATTTATTCTTTAATCGCTTGTTCGTTCTTCCTGCTGAAAAGATAAGAAACAAGAAACGATGAGAAAATTCTTATTCCTTATTCCTTATTCCTTATTCCTTTGCGAGGCGGCGCATGCCGTCCCGCAAATACAGCGGCCGACCAGCGGAAACCAAGCCGCAATGGCCAACCAGCGCGGAGGACGCGCCGTCCAACACCACCAGAATCTGATGCGCCAGGAAATGCACGCCATGCAAAATGACCCGGAAGTCATCGAAGCGGCTGAAGAAGCAGCCATCGCCGCATTGCCTGTGCGCGTTGCGAATATCGACATTGCGCGCGACACCGCAAGGGGCCGCGGGGAATTCAATGTCGGAATATCGCACCTGGAAAACTGCGCGATGATTTTCCCGAACGGACGGTTCGCTTGGGACCGGCCCAATGCGGGATTTCATGCGGGCGCAACCGCAAGATGCGTCGCCGAAGTCGAAATGCGCAAGATCCACGGAAATTCTGACATAATCCTGGCGCGGGCATTGGTCGCGGCCGGCGATTCCATCGACTGCAACATCGGGGCGTTTCCTGAATCAGGATACACGGCTGACGCGGGCAACGTGATTTTCCCAGCTGACAACGAACCGACGATGGACGACGTCCGCAGACGCATGAACGAAGAACAAAGAAGAGGCATAGGGATGAGGACCGCGACCAGCGCAGTGATAGGCGGTGTCGGCGGCTACTTGCTTAATGTCGGCGGAAACCGGCTGGCCAGCACCATCGGCGGCGCGGTGATTGCCGGCGGCGTCGGATACGCCAGCGGCGCGGCAGGCCACGTCGGCGGCAACGTCATAATGGGCGCGGCGGTCAATGCGGCGGCCGGCGGAATTATCGGCAATATGTCCGGGATTGGCAGTTCGTCTCTGCTGGTTGATTCATGCCCGGGACATCCTGATATAAAATGCCTGTTCGGATATATAGATGTGGGTAGGGATTTAGATGCGAACACCAGGGTATTTTTCAACGTGCGCGACGGCGCGCAAAGGACCTGTTCTGCAACAAACGACAGGGAAGAATGCCGCCCGCGGGACTTGTTGAACGTAAGAATTCCGCCAAGTATTACCGGAACAAACCAAAGTATGACACTGGATGAATACGTGCGGACTGTCGACCGGACAAACCCGCCCAGCGGTAGTTTTTGCATCGGTAGGGACGGCCAGATGGTAACGAGCGACTGCGCCCCTGGCGAATCTGTCGTATGGAATGAAATCCAAAACTGGAGCGGCATAAAAGTATCCGGCAGCAGGGTTCAAGCCGTATGCTTTAATTGGACACACGGAGCAAGGATAAGCAGAAGCCCCAGGACAAACGAAGCGACGCGCACAGCATGCGATCTGCGCCAGATGAATTCGCGCGGAACTTTGGGCGACCCTGTCAATAACAGGACCGACGGCGCCGCAAGGACTGAAGACGATACGAATGATAATAACAATAATGATATGAACCTGCGCGAACATTTCTATCCTTTTGAACTGGACGCCAGCGACGGCAAAATAATCGACATAAACCATCCGGGGCGCTGGAGGGCGACCGCAATGGGCGCAGGCATCGGCGCGGCGCTGGGCGGATGGACGGCTTGGCAGGGCGCGTCGGAAGAAGTGGTCGACCGCTGGCTGGCATCAGTGCGGGAATACAGAAATTCGCTGGAAGTCATATATTGCGGCACCGGAACGCGCCTGCTTTCACCATACAACAGCCCGGCGACCATCCCGAATATAAGGCAGTAAAATCCTGTAATCCGGGTCTCTCCTCTTGAAATCTTGACGAATATGCACTATAATATATAGCGAGTGGCAACAACCGCAGGAGGCCCGAAATGGCGCAAGAATATCAGAATGCTTTTGAAACTTTCACATACCGCCTGTCGCTGTATTTTCACCTGCAGGCGATGGACCCGGCGCGGCGTGCCAAATTCGACGAACTGAAAACCGATAAAAAACTAAATATCCCGCAAGGCCGCTGGGACCCGGACACTATGCCGACCATCGTTCCCGGAACGCCCCCCGCCCCCGATACTTTCATTATAAAAGGAGCAGACGGCCAAGATATAAGCGTAGAAATGGACCAGGCGCAATGGGAAGAATTATATACCATATTCGCCAATGTTTTCCGCAGCTTTGATGCCAACAGGTATGATTTATCCAAGAAAACGCTCGAAGAAATCCTGCCCCAGTATTATAATGCCAATCGGACAATCGGCCTATTTTCCGCACCGGAAATACCGATCAGCGCCCAAACCCATCTTACGAAACTTGCGGATTTTTTGAACAATCCTATTCATGCCGCAAACATGAAACGCATTTTGAACGAACATCTAGCCGGAGATGCGGCATACGCAGATTTTATCACGAACTTGCGAAATCCCGGGGCCGCTGGTGCAGAATTTTCAACCAAACTGCGTTCAGTGCTGTACACTTTGCAAACCGCCGCTCAGAACGCCTCTTATTATGACGTCGGTATTAATCCGTTCGGCGGAACAGCGGAAGCCACGCGTATTTACAACTTGGCCAGCGATATCACCCAGGAACTTGCCAACACGCCTGTAAATGCAGGCCAGCTGGCGCGGTTTAAAACTGAATTCGCCAGGCCGAACGGGTTGCTGCAAAAACTGTACGCCAACGGGCGGACTTTTGCCGCGGATTTTGCAAAACGCGGCGGCGGCAGAATTACGGAAATAATAAACAAGGCCAAGGAAGAAAACGATTACGAAAAGGGCGACAACGCAATTGCCGGCAAGGATACGGACGTCCGCACGGGTCTTGAAAAAATCAAAAAGGATTTTGACGATTTAATCGATCCCAGCATCGGAAAGCTGACAAGCCGGCATGCCCGGGAAATTTACGATCACGCGGATTCGTCCAGTATCGTGGAATCGATAATAAAAGAAAAAATAAAGCCGACCGACGGGCTGGAAGGGTTTCTGAAAAAGGCCGAAGATGTACAGAAACGGCTGCAAAAATCCCACCCCGGCGCGGTTGCCAATTTCAAATGGCTGAAAGAGCGGCTGGACGAAGTTAAAGAAGAAATCCCGTATGCGTTCAAGGGCGCGCTGCGCACCGGGAAACAGCTGAACGCCGTTGCGAAAAACCTGATACACAAAGCCGCAAAGTCCGGGGACAAGGGAAAATGCCTGGTAGCGCTGGAAGTTCTGTCCGTAATACGGTACGACAATTTTTCGTCCAGCATCCGCGATGAAGTTTTCAAAGAAGATTTCAATACGTTCAAAGGAACGGAATTCGAAAAAAAGATGCCGGAAGTGGCCAAAGGCCTGGCGATGACGTTCAAGGCGGCTTCGCGCGTTGTGTTCGAACTGGCGAATTTTGGAAAAAATCAAATCAATAAATCCGGATTGCTTTTCAACACTGAAGATTTGAAAACAGGATACAACAAAGCGGAAGTATTCAATGCCGGCCAGAACGCCTTGCTGACTGCTGCGGACAATGCTGAATTCGAACGCCTTATTACGGGCGCGGCGGCATGGACAACGGCGCAGGCGGAAACGGAAAAAAATACCGCCGAAGCGACACTGACCGCGGCAGAGGCGGCACTGACAACCGCCCGGAACAATGTCACGGCACAACAAACGCTGATCGGTGGGCCTGCGGTTCCGCCGGACCCCGCAACCGGGCAGCATCTTGCGATCGAGACGGCGCGCGCGGCGCTGGGCGCCGCCCCGTCAAAGCGGGACCTGGACAATCAGGTGCTGACGGCCAACAATAATCGGACAGCCATAGTCCAAGAACTTCAGACATTACGCGACAGGCGGGATTTCCTTAATGCAGCCGTGGCCGGCGGAGCCGTTTTAAACACGGAAGAAACAATGGAATTGGCGGGCTTGCCAGCCAAAATTACAGATGCGCATGCAAGGAGCACCACAGAACGTAACGCAAGAAATGCGGCGCAGGCCGCTTTGGGGGCCCTTACGCCGGCGCAAATCGCCCTGGAATCCGAAGAAGTTGCTTTGGAAACCATGCAGGCACAACTGGTGACACTGCAAGGCATAGAACAAACGGCCGGCCAAGCGCGCGATGTCGCGAAATCTGACCTGGAAATCAAAGAACAGATATTCAAGCTGAAAGAAAAGCCGTCGAAAGCAGCCAAGGAAGAACTTTCGGATATCCATGAAATGATGCAGTATTGGAATTACAGAAACAACTCCGGTGAAAGAATGCAGCGAAACGATCTGAACATACTGACCGGCAAGGATGCTCATAAAAAGAAACAGGCCGAATATGACGCGAAAAACAAGGTCGGCGATGACAAACTTATCCTATTCAAACAATATATGGCGAAAAAGGTCGCCGGTTTCTAAAGAATTCTTGAATACCAAAATTATCGGTGTATAATGCGCCCTGCGGGGATATGGCGAATCCGAGTATATGAGAACAACCCCGGCGCAGCCGGGGGGAAGTTCGAATAAATACGAGGATACGCGCAGACGCAGAGCGGCGAGCGAAATTGGTAGACGCGCTTTTATTGCGGATATGGCGAAATTGGCAGACGCGCTGGATTTAGGTTCCAGTGGAGAAATCCATGGGGGTTCAAGTCCCTCTATCCGCACCATTTTTCCTTTTTGAGCTTTTCAGGGTTAAAAAGCTAAGATTTCCAAGCCTT
>Ga0123353_10008939_pt1 | contig 13755 bp, 10 predicted proteins | sample TergutLab28metaG_3_FD_92763 | JGI IMG/M metagenome (GOLD analysis project Ga0123353, IMG submission 92763) | Labiotermes labralis P3 segment gut microbial communities from Petit-Saut dam, French Guiana - Lab288 P3 | ecosystem: Host-associated > Arthropoda: Insects > Digestive system > Gut ... | reverse complement strand
TTCGATCCGCCCCGACCACACAGCCGGAGCGGGAACTACACTATGTAACGCATTGTAACATAATGTTGTGGAAATTGCAAGAGGGTTACGTAGAAAAATCAGGTCGATTGCAAGAGAGGAGAGGTAGTCCGTCGACCGCTGGGCGACGGGTGCGGTACGCCGCACTGGGACGACCGATACGTGTCCGTGGTGTCAGTCGGCTATCGCCGACGTTGCCGCCCGGCGGTCGGCAACCTACCTATTTTGAAACTTGCAATCGCCCTGGCAATCCTTTACAATTGAGGGGTGTAAAAAGTCCCACGCCAGAAGGAGAAGGATACAATGAAAAAATACGCATGCCTTGCCGTTTTGCTTGCCATTGTAAGCATTCAAAATGCACAAGCGGAAGTGCCGTTCGTGGAACTCAAAGGGCATACCGAGGGATATAGAGGTGGAGTCCTCGCCATTGCCTTTTCCCTAGACGGAAAAAAAGTTGTTACAGGCAGCAATGGCACAACTGCTCGCGTGTGGGATGTCGAGTCAGGAAGAGAATTGAAAAAGTTGGAAGGTCATACGAGTACGGTTTGGGCGGTTGCGTTTTCTCCAGATGGAAAAACAGTTGTAACGGGCAGTGAGGACGGCACCGCCCGAATTTGGGATGCCGAGTCGGGAAAAGAACTGAAAAAGTTGGCAGGACATGTGGGTGCTGTCCGTTCAGTTGCTTTTTCACCCGACGGAAAAAAAATTGTTACAGGAAGCGGTCTTTCACAAGGGCAGGTCTATGACGGCACCGCGCACATTTGGGACGCAGATTCAGGAAGGGAATTGAAAAGGCTGTTAGAAATTTGGGACGAGATTCTCTCAGTTTCATTTTCACCGGACGGAACAAAAATTATCACAACAGAGTTCGGGGCATCGACCGTTCGAATCTGGGATGCTGGCTCATACGAGCAATTGCAGCAGTTCGGAGTGGCGGGAGGAACGGGCGGCTCACTTACCTCTGCTACTTTTTCGCCTGATGGAAAGAAAATTCTCACAGCAGATCATCACGGCAACATCCAACTTTTTGTTGCAGATTCAGGAGAAAGATTGAAAAGGTTGGAAAGACACGCAAACGAGGCTTTGTTTGCGTACTTCATCGGTGATTTCCTTTGCCGCCGCCACGCCCATGTCGGTCTTGACGAAGGTTTCAAAGAGTTCGTTCAGGAACTCGTCGTCCACGAGTCTACCGGTCGATTTGAAAATATCGCGGATGTCCGTGTCTTTCGCGTTGAAAACACCGAGGATAATGACACAGATTACCTCCAGCGGACTCTTGAGGTGAGGTGATAGTGACCCTAAATGTCCCGACGCAAGTTAAAAGACGGCGCACGCTGGGTACGCCGATACTCCTCCAACCACCTCGCTTGATCGAATTGAAAATTCCAGCCCGTTAACTTAACGAGTGCCGTCAGAACTGCTTGATTCCGGTCAGTCTCTTGCCGCCGTATCGGTCCGCCTCCCTGCTGGAGATTCATGCCGCCCGGTCCGATTCCAAAAACCGGCGGCGGAGCCGGAGCCGCTACCTGCCTCACCACCACCAGTACGCCGATGAGTTCGGGGATAGCCTCGTGTGCCTCTAAATCTCCCAGCACCTTCGCTACAAGGGTAATAACCGGCGGCAAAGACGCGGGACTCAACACCTTCCGATAGGCATCAATCATCATTTGCCGAACCTCGGGACTCTCTTTGCTCAATCGCATCAACTCTTCGACGCACATCTGCCGGATTTCGTCCAGTTCTGTCGGAAGGATCGACCAACCGACGACAAATCGGATAGCACTGGAATGCGGAATCCCGGCAATCGACCGAAGCAACACTATCCGAGCGTGGGGCATCAAAGGATTTCTTTCGTCTAGCAGAGCATCTCCCAGCGGTGAGACGGCGGCGGGATCGCGGATTGCCAGCAGTTCCGCCTCGCTGTTCGGCAACCTTCGGATGAGGTCACGAATCCTGCGTCGCCATTCGGCTTCCGCTTCTCTTTGTGTTGTGAGAATGGATTCAACCTCGATTTGCTGTGCCGTTTGCCAGCGTCCCCGATATTGAGAGAGTCCCCGATCTTCCCGTTTGCTTTGCTCTGAAACCCAGCCGTTCGGCGTTTTTTCATAACCGAGTACCCGCCGGGCTTCGGCATGCTCGGGGTCAAGTTCTAAAATCTGATGCCAGTGCAGTCTCGCTTGTTCGAGAAGTTGATTCTCATTGCACCATTTTGCCCAAGAGAGATGATTTTCGATGGTGTTTTCGGTCAGATGCACTTTCGCATTGTATTCGGTGAGTGCCGGTCGCTCCCCGCCTTGCACCCTGTCGACGAGTTTGGCATCGAGATTGATTTCGAGTCCCCCTGCCGTTTTGATTCGGTACGATTTCCGAGAAAGTTCATTGGGATTGAGCAGTTCCCCCTCGAGGGTACCGCCATCTTTGAGGAGCAGGACGGTCGTTGCCGATGCGGTCATCGGTAAGAGCAGGAGCGAAAATAGGAGAATGGTGCGGAACATAAATCGTCTACCATTTAATATCGACACATCGTCATTCCATGTCAAATTATATTCTGCCGTCTCACCTAATCCCAGTGCCGTCGGCTTCGGCTGTCGGGGATGTCCATCAGTTGGCGATATTTTGCAATCGTTCGGCGAGCCACCTGAGTGCCATCGGCTTCCAGCATCTTCACGATAGCATCGTCGCTGAACGGATTTTTTTTGTCCTCGTTGTCAATGATTGCTTGTAATTTCAGTCGGACAACATCACTGGCGACGGCATCTTCGTTGTCCACCGACGCTATGCCTCCGACGAACAGACGGCGCAACGGAAACACCCCCTGCGGGGAGGCGACCCATTTTTCGTCGCACGCTCGGGAAACTGTCGTGACATGCATGCCTACCTGGTCGGCGATCTGCTGCATTTTCAGCGGTTTTAATGCGTGCTGACCTTTGTCAAAAAATTCGACCTGATGATCGACCATCGCCTGGGATACTCGGAGAAGAGTGTCTCGACGCTGTCCGATTGCGTCAAGGAGCCAGCGCGCCGCCCCGACTTTTTTCCGAATGTACGCCCGAGTCTCCTGGTCGGTGCCATGTTTTTCTATCAGACTCTTGTAATACTTGCTGATACGTAGTTGCGGAGTACGTCCGTCTTCCAATCGGACGGTGTATGTTCCCGACTCAGTTTTTTCGATGATGATGTCGGGCACGAGTGCTGCCGCCGCCATTGCACCGAAGCCGGAGCCGGGACGCGGGCTGAAATGCCGTAACTCCGCCACTGCACCCTGTACCACTTCCAGCGGATAATTGTACTTTTTGGCAATAACCTGCAACCGTTTATTCGAAATGTCCTCTAGGCAAGCCGTGATCAATATCCGCAGAAGGTCGGCATAGTGCGATTCGGGATCGATTTGCATCAGCAAGCACTCTTCAAGATTTTTACCGCCGACACCGGTCGGCTCCAGTCCCTTGACCAGTGCCAATGCTTCCTGGGCAAGTGCTAATTCGTCGGCGGTGTGATTTTCACCGAGAAACTCTCCTAGTTCGTAGGGAAAATATCCCGCCGAGTCAAGGTTATTGATGATGAGTAGAACCATCTCCCGCAATGGCTCCGAAAGAGTATACCAGTTGAGTTGCTGCTCCAAATGTTCCTGCAAGGTTTTGCCGGGACTCTCCACATTTGCAAAAATGTCTGCCCGAAGGGTGTCTTGATTTTCCAACCAATTTTGCGACCGTATGGGGGCTTCGTCGATGGTATCGGCATAGTTTTGAGCAAATTCATCGGCAATGGAAAACTCTTCTGTTGCATTCGCGTCTTCAAGGGTTTCGAACCGGATTTCCGGCTCTCGCTCGTCGATTTGCTGCGAGTCTTCGTCAAAACGATCAATGATTCCGGAATCCGTTTCGGTCGAACGTTCGTCAGTGTCAGAGGAGGGTTCGGACCCCAGTTCCAGCACGGGATTCTGTTCGAGTTCCTGATCGATCCGCTGCTCGAGTTGCTGGAACGTCAGTTGGAGGAGTTCCATAGATTGGATCATCCGCTGCGTCAGGATTTGCCGCTGTTCCTGTTTCAGTTCTTGGCTGAGAATAAAACGCACTGGTCCAATGAGTTGTTATCGATTGATGATGTCCCATTGTAGCCGACGGCGACGGAAAATGCAAGAGAAGATGCGAAACACCCGATAGTCCGATTGCCCGTTAGCCCACAATAACCTCCTTGCAGGATTTCCCGGCGACTTCCCGAACGTACGCCGGTACGGCATAACCAGGCAGGCGATTCCGCAGGTCGCCGAGCAATTCCAGCCCCTTTTCGGGCGGAACCTCAAAATGTGCCGACCCTTCGACTCTGTCCAACTGATGAAGATAGTAAGGCAAAATCCGTGCATCAATAAGACGACGGAACAATCGGTCCAACGTTTCTACATCGTCGTTGATGTTCCGCAACAACACCGTTTGCGCCATCACCACTGGCTTCACAAGCAGTTCACGCCGCTCTAAAAACTCCTCGCTCAACTCATTCGGATGGTTGACGTGCAACACCAGATAGACGGGAATCGGTAGCGTCAATCGTTCCGCTAATTGCGGTGTCAATCGACTCGGCAACACAATTGGCAATCGGCTGTGAATACGTATCCGACGAACGTGTTTCATCCGCAGAATTGATTGAAGCAGATTGTCGAGTTCGTCGTCGTCAAGCATCAGCGGATCACCGCCACTCAATATGACCTCTTCGATGTGATGATGATAACCTCCGAGTTCTCCGTGGTTATTCCTCTTCGGAAAATGCCGACGGAAGCAGAATCGGCAATGGACACCGCACGCTTGGGAAGCGAGCAAAAGTGTGCGACCGGCGTATTTATTGAGAGCAACTCCATTATCGGCATCGGCAATTTCGCCGAGTGGATCTTTGGTGAAACCGTGAGCAACTTGGTTCTCTTCTGACCGGGGCAACACCTGCAATAGTAGTGGATCGTTCGGATTGCCTCGCTCCATTAAGCCGACAAACGGTCGAGGAATGCGCAGCGGGTAATCGGTGTGTACAGTGCAAGAGGGAATCGCCAGAATCCGGCAAAGTTCATCGGTGTCGGTAATGGCTTGCCGTAATTCGTTCTGCCAGATATTTTCGTTCATGCTTGGATTGTACTGGTGTATTATCCGCAGGCGACAGACTACCGGAAACGTGTCCATCGCCCGTCAGAATCCGATGGGCGGTGCGTACCTGCGAGAAGAAGACCGGAAACCTGATGCCGGTACCGGTGCGCCGGAAACATCCGCTCGCTGCTGTACCTCCGTCGTCTGGGGAACCGCATTGCGACTGTCCCGAAGCAAATGAAGGGGTCCATTCTTTTCAATCGAGGCAAAATGGCTCTCAGGACGCTCCGGCAAACCCGCCATCTCGCTTTGCGTTCCCCTCAAAAACTGACTGACACGTCCACTGAAACTGCCGGCGGTGTTGCGAATCATATCCGAACCGAAGAGGACACCAGCAAGTTCCCCCTTCTGATTCAAAATGGGACCGCCAGAGTCACCCTTCCGGGCACTGACGGAGACTTCGATCATTTCTTTGAGGGCGGCGCTTCCGTCGGTGGGATTCTCCGGCGCAAGATAACGTACACACCGTCCTTCAGCAATCCGATACGAACCAGCCCCCCAACCGGCGATCCAGAGCGGATCTCCTTGTTTGGCAGGGGCTTGCGAAATCGTGAGTGTCGGTATGGATGGCGGCGGCTTGCAAATTGCAATCAGTGCCAAATCCCATTTTTCATCCACATCGATCTTCGCTCCGAAAGTAGAAAAACCTGAAGGAAAATGGACGTGTACAAGTCCGTTGGTCTCGGAAACGACATGGCAATTCGTCAGGACAACCCCATATTCGCCGTAAGTTCCGATGTATGAACCTGTTCCGAAGGACTGTCCGCCGGAGTCAAAAGCGATAAGCCGGACAACGTAGGGCAGAATCTGCTGACTCGGCTGCTGCGGTGCTTGAACAGGAGCGCGGCGTGCGATGCCGAATTCTTCGGCATGCGCAACAGCAATGGTTGATACAAAGAAGGCAAGCAGTATTTTCTGCAACATCGAGTAGGGGGACAATACCGACATGGACAGACGCGAGTAAAACCGAATCAAAACGTCCCCCTGTTTTTCGGTCTTTCGCCGGACACACTGAAGCAAGAATCGTTCCCCCCATTTGACCGTCTTATTTGGAATAGGCAGACTCTCGCACAGAACCGGCGGGCTTACGCCGCGCCGCTCCTTCTTACCACTCCATCTCCATCACCCCCAAATCAAATGCCTTGCCATCGGCAGGAGGGCGGAACTGCTTGAACCTTTCGTCAGCCCGTGAATTTCGGAAAAAACTGCCGCTACGGCTCGTCGAACTGCCGCCGCCACTATTCCATTCATTCTTTCCGTGTTGGAAATAAAGCCAAACAGAATCGTCGATCCCTTCAAATACAGGAACCTTGAAATCCATTCGACCCTCCGAATCAGTAAAGAACCAAAGGCTCGGGGCAAAGGATCTGTACGACTCCGCGTAATCGCCGTTGCGTTCCTGTTTCATAATCCGCATCAAAATCGAAACCTCCTGCGTTGCAACCAGACGCTTCGATCCATCCGTCAATTTGACCGTCCCTTCAATCGTCGGTTTGAGCGTCAGCGTCAGTTCTTGTCCCATCAGTTCCGGTTCGAGTTTGCGGACAATGCCGAATTCGTTATCCTCGGTCATCACGGCAACATAATTCTCCTCACGGCAAAGGTTTATCGCAATCGGACGCTCCGGCACAATTCGTTGTGTCGGTCGATCATTACGCCAATTCCGGGCATTGTAAAGTATCATGAACTCAACATCCAGGTAACGGCTACCCGGCTGATTCACGGGACGATATGCCGCTAGGTGCGACAGTCGGAAATTTCCTGCCGGTTCACCATCTGGCATCACGACATTGACTCGCAACGGTGTCGGAAGCGTCAATTCGACTTCAATCGGTTTACCCTGTTCAACGACAATTTTTTGCGTAACAGGTTCCATCCACGGCATTCCCCCAGTAGCGAGCGTGAACTCGCCTGTCCAAAGGCGAAGATCAAAGTTGCCGTCTGCGTCCGTTGACTCGGACGTTCCGATGAGCGAATCATTTCGGGCTCTGGGATTATCGGCGCGTGTTGACGGTGTAGGCTGCCAAGCACTGACAGCAACCCCGATTGCCGGTGTGCCGTCATCGTAACGCAATTTGCCGGTAACAGGCGTTGCCTTTTCGAGACGCAACACAATGTCCTCGTTCTCTTTTGCCGCCGAAAATTGGTAAGGCTCCGAGACATAAACATCCTGCGGATATACACGCACTCCGGAAGAGAACCCAGTAGAAAAATAAGGAATGCCCGGTCCGGAATGCGTGGAGAATCCGTGTGCCGTACCTGCCATCAGAAGAACATCGGCACCGACAGAGGCTTCCACTTCAAAGGGCTCACCTTGTCTAAGTTTGTTGCCCTGCATACGCCGTCCTCCGCCGGACGTTTGGTAAAAGGGAAAGCCGGAACTTCTTGGGGGCGTGGTTACGATGGCTGTTAGGTCGCATTGCTCCGGTGCGGTGCCATCGGGCAGGACGACTTTGCCGGGAATTTTGACCTTCTCGGGTTCATTGCGTTGCTGTGCCGTTGCGGTGCCGAGGAAAAGGAACGCCGCAATAAGGAGTGGTGTGATATTGATGTGGTTGAACATGGTGGTTTGAGGGGATAAAACAATCTTTGTGTCCTTTGTGCCTTTGTGCGAGACCATTTCTCACAAAGGCACGAAGGACACAAAGAGGTTTAGGATTATGGAACATCTTCTACCGCTACATTATACCATATCCCGGCACTCTTGTAGCAACCGCCGGTTATGGTACACTATTTCCATGCGTACCATTAAAATCTTTGACACGACTCTCCGGGACGGCGAACAATCGCCGGGGGCAAGCATGAATTTGAGCGAAAAACTCAAAGTCGCCGCCGCCCTTGCCGACCTCGGGGTCGATGTTATTGAAGCCGGGTTTGCTATCGCTTCGCCTGGCGATTTTGAATCCGTGCGCGAAGTTGCCAACACCATCAAAGGTTGCAGCGTTTGCTCGCTTGCCCGGTGCGTGGAAAAAGATATTGATTCCGCCGCCGAAGCCCTGAAAAATGCCGAACAACCTCGCATTCATGTTTTCCTTGCGACCAGTCCGATCCATCGGGAATTCAAACTGAAAACGACTCCCGAACGGAACATCGAAGCCGCCGCCGCTGGAGTTCGCTATGCCCGAAGGTTTTGCGACAATATCGAATTCTCTGCCGAAGATGCGACCCGAACGGAAATTGATCACCTTTGCCGTGTCGTCGAGGCGGTCATCGATGCTGGGGCAACGACCGTAAACATTCCCGACACCGTCGGGTATTCCACGCCGAGCGAGATGTACGAACGTATCCGCAGCCTGATGGAGCGGGTCCTGAACATTGACCGAGCGATGATTAGTGTGCATAATCACAATGATCTCGGAATGGCAGTGGCAACGAGTTTGGCGGCAGTACAAGCGGGTGCCGGGCAAGTGGAGTGTACCATCAACGGTCTCGGCGAGCGGGCGGGTAACTGTTCGCTGGAAGAAATCGTGATGGCACTGAAGACGCGAAATGATATTTACAATGCCGATACACGAATCATCACGCAAAAACTTGTCCCGATCAGCCGATTGGTCTCAACCGTAACGGGCTTGAAGGTGCCGCGAAATAAGGCGATTGTCGGACAGAATGCGTTTGCTCATGAATCTGGCATTCATCAAGACGGCATGTTGAAGAATCGGACGACCTACGAAATTATGTTGCCGGAAGATGTCGGTTTTCTGAAGACCGACTTGGTTCTCGGCAAACACAGCGGCAGGGCGGCACTGGCGGATCGTGCGAAGACATTGGGATACGAATTGGATGCCGAAACGCTCCCCAAAGTGTTCGACGAGTTTAAGAAACTTGCCGACCGGAAGAAAAATATTTACGATGAAGATATTTTAGCACTGATCGAGCAGCAAATTCATGAGGGACAAGGTTCCGGTGTAACAAAGCCGACGAGCGAGTGGAGTTTTGTGGCGTACAACTTACATTGCCGCACAGGGAAGGAACCGGTGGCAACCTTGACAATAAGCCGTAACGGGCAGGAATACACAAAGGAAATTTGCGGCGGTGATGGTCCGATTGATGCGATCTTCCTTGCGATCCGAGAACTAACAGGCAAAGACATTTCGATCCGGGAGTTCTCAGTGCAAAGCGTTTCAGTGGGCGAAGATGCGCAGGGTGAAGCAACGATCTTGATCGACCACAACGGCGAACCCCCCAAAGGGGCAACACTGCGTGGTCATGGTGTTTCGACCGACACGATTGAAGCGAGCACCATTGCGATTCTCAATGCGGTCAATCGGATTGAAAACAAATCGGAAATCACTTGTGTTCCGCAACATTGACAGACAATGCCGATGCTTTCAATGCCGATGTTTTGCCTTGAACGTTGACAATCACCGTTTCATCGCGGATAATGATCGTTATCGTTACTTTGATTGTTATCCATTCCCATGGCTTTCCTCCGAATCCGCGATTCCAGTGTTCTCGACTGCAAGACGTTTCCTTTGCAGAGTGCCAAAGTCCGAATCGGACGCACCTCCGGCAATGATATTGCTCTCGACCATCACGGGATCAGTCGGGAACATGCCATCATCACCCTCGATAAACTGGGATATTGTATTTCCGATCTCGGCAGTCGGAATGGAACTTACGTCAATGGACGACCCGTCGGGGAAAAAACCAAACTTGCCGATGGCGACCTTCTCCGCTTTTGTGATCTCGAACTGGTCTTTTTTGAAGATGTCTCCCACGATGCAACACTCCATCTGTCCGAAAGCGCGATCAGAAAGCAACAAAACGAGGAGAGTGTCAAACGTGTGGTCCTTTCGGATGCTGACCCTACCGATGGGTACTCTGTTAAATCCAAAATTGTTTTAGATGCCAAGCGTCCCGTCATCACTCCGGCACAAGCCACCGTCAAATTACAGGCAGTGCTCGACATCGGTCGGAATCTCGGTGCCGCCGTCGATCAGGTGTTGCCGCAACTTGTCGAAAACCTCCTCAAACTTTTTCCGCAAGCCGACTGTGCTTACTTTTTGCTTCACGACGATCAAACGCAACGGCTTGAACTCAAAGCCTCGTTGCACCGCAATCCGCATAGTCAGGAATCGTTTCGGCTGAGCCGAACTATTTTAGAAAAGGTTTCTCGTACCAGAGCCGCCGTCCTTTCGGACGACGTTACCAATGATTCCCGGTTTGAGCCGAGCGAAAGTATCATCAGTTACAATATCTGTTCCATCATGGCGGTCCCGATTATGGACTACGACAAATCCGAGGTGCTCGGTGTCATACAGGTCGATGCCCGGTCGCACGGACAGAAATTTACACACGAAGACCTCGATTTGCTCGTGGTGGTTGCCTATCAAATGGCAGTGTGTGTTCAAAATGCGAAACTCCAAGAAGTTGCTATCTCGGAAAGGATCATGGAGCGGGAAATGAACATTGCGAACACGGTGCAACGGGGGCTGTTGCCACAGTCGTCGCCGGTCATTCCGAACTATGAGTTTTACGATTTTTACCGCCCCGCCAAATATCTCGGCGGTGATTATTACGACTACATCACGCTGGCGGACGGCAGGTTAGTCTTCGCATTGGGGGATGTTTCCGGCAAAGGGGTGGCGGCATCGTTATTGATGGCAAAACTTTCCGCCGAAGTGCGTGGTGGTCTGATTATCGAACCGACCTTTGCCGATACCATCCGGCGACTGAACCGAACCTTCTGCGAACCTCGCTGGGACAACCGGTTTGTTACATTTTTCTTCGGGCTCTTGGATCCGCAGACGCATGAGATTTGTTTTCACAATGCGGGACATATTCCGCCGATTTTGGTGTCGGCGGATGGCAAAGCCGAGTTGTTGGGGGAGAATAAAATCGGCTTGCCATTGGGAGTCATGGAAAATACAGAATACCCTGAAAATCGGTTCACCATACAAAGTGGGCAGAGGTTAGTGGTCTTGAGCGATGGAATTACCGATGCGATGAATGCACAGGAAAAGTATTTTTCGCTCGATGGTGTGCTCAAATTCATTTCCGGTTCTGTAACGGGTACGGTGCAGGAATTTGGCGACCATTTAATCAGTGCGGTGCACAGTTTTGCGGGTCGAACCCCCCAGACGGACGACCAGAGTCTTGTGGTTGTCGGCAGAGTGCGGTAGCGCGTTAGTCGCCTTACCCGGTGAGGCATACTTCAATGCTCGTTTCCGCTCATGCCCCCCCTTTCCATTGCGTCATGTTTGATAGACTCATACGTCGAAAGGAGAAAGACCAATGCTCAAATTCCGAATTATTCCCTGTTTGGACGTGATCAACCGCCGGGTTACGAAAGGGGTCAAGTTCAAAGACAACGTGGACATGGGGGATCCCGTCGAACTGGCTCGAAAGTATTACGAAGAAGGTGCCGACGAGTTGGTTGTCTATGACATCACTGCCTCGGCAGAGCGGCGACCCATTGATCTTGAAATGGTACGCCGTGTCGCCGAAGTGGTGCGGATTCCTTTTGCCGTCGGCGGCGGAATCGCTTCCCTTGCCGATATGGAGCAAGTCCTCGAAGCCGGTGCCGAAAAAATTTCGGTCAATTCGCTTGCCGTTCACAATCCTAAGATTATTGCCGAAGGGGCGAAGGCGTTCGGAAGTCAGTGTATTGTTCTCGGAATGGACCCGTTTGCGGTGGCGGACAAAAGGGGATTTCCGAGCGGCTATGAAATCACGACCCGGGGTTTCCGGGAACGAAGCGGGAAGGATGCCGTCGATTGGGCAAAGCAGGCAGTCGATCTGGGCGTGGGAGAAATTGTCGTCAATTCCGTCGATGCCGACGGCACGCGGGAAGGGTTTGAGTTGACCATTACCCGCTTGATCGCCGAAGCGGTAAGTGTACCGGTTGTTGCCTCGGGTGGAGCGGGTTGTTCGGAACACCTTCGTGATGCGTACACGATAGCCAAAGCCGACGCAGCCATTGTGGCGGGAATCCTGCACGCCGGGGTGGTAACGATTCCGCAACTGAAAACGGAGTTGCGTGCCTTTGGGGTGCCTATTCGTTAAAACCCGCAAGTTCCGCCCCGCTACACTTGCGGCTCCTGACAACACGCCGCCAAAACGCCAAGTTTTGTGAAGTCCAGCGAAGGACGTTTCCGATAACCGTAGGTAGTGTGTTGTTTTGGGTACGTGGAGGGGTTCTGTGGTGTATAGATTTTTGCTTTCGGTTCTTTTAGGTCTTTTTGTGTTGGCATCAACGGGTTGCGCTCACGCAATTTTTTCCGCCGATCCAGTGCGTCGGAACAATCAACTGCTCAATAAGTCGGAAGACTTGCGACTCATTCAAGACGAATGGGAGCGGTTCTGGATGCTCGATCAGCCGAGTCACATGACTCCGTACCGAACTCACGGCGGCGTGATTTAACGTAACGGAGAAGGAGCGGCTAGGCGATAGCCCGCCGGTTGGGTACTAACGAACCGCGAATGTCAGAGGGTGGGTTTTTGCTCTCTGACATTCGCGGCTCGTTGATTATTACTGGTGAGTAGCCGTTCTTGTACCTTCTATTTCCCGCAACCGTTCCGTCGCTCCCTCGTGTCCCTGTTCCGCCGCTTTGCGAAGCCACTCTATTCCCTCCTCATCGTTGCGAGGAATGTCCAGCCCGCCATGACCATATCGCAGTAACATACCCATGGCGTTCTGCGCTTCGGAATGTCCCTGCTCCGCCGCCTTGTAATACCACTTAATTCCTTCCATCCCATCTCGGGCAACACCGATGCCACGGAGATAAAACCCGCCAAGTTGTAACTGTGCAACGGCATTCCCTTGTTCGGCAGATTGATGAAACAATTTTGCTGCCTCCTCCAAGTTTTGGGGAACTCCAATGCCGGAAAGATGGATGAGACCAAGAGCGTACTGTGCGTCGGCATTGCCCTGTTCCACGGACAAACGAAGCCACTTCATTCCTTCTGCCCTGTCTTCGGCAATACCGATGCCATGAAGATAAGCCGTGCCCAAAACATACTGCGCTTGGGCATGTCCTTGCTCTGACGATTGCCGCAACCACGTTACCGATTCCGACCAGTCCAGTGGTACACCCAAGCCGTAAGAGTAACATCTACCAAGAGCATACTGTGCATCGGCATCCCCTTGCTCCGCAGACTGGCGATGCACTTTTGCCAACTCCGTTTTGTCCCCCTCTTTGGCAATTTCTTGTAAAAAATAATCCACACCTTCAATCCCCTGTCCTTTTGCTTTTTGTAACCACTTTATTCCTTCAGCCTCGTCTTTGGGAGCACCTCTGCCAAAATAATAGCATATACCGAGCAAGGACTGTGCAGACCCCACTCCCCGCTCGGCGGCGAGTTGAAGCCATCGCACCGCCTCTGTCCAGTCTTGGGCAACGCCTTTACCGAAGTAATAGTATGAACCGATGCGACCTTGTGCCGCGACGTGTCCCTGTTCGGCGGCTTTGCGATGCCACTCTGCGGCTTTCGCCTCGTCTTGGGGAAGCCCAGCACCGCCAAGCAGGTAAAGCGAACCAAGTTGAAAGGGTATTGCCTTAATATACTGTTATTATTTTCCCTTTGTCTTTTTTTGCTTGCCTCCGAATCTCATATACTTTGTCCAGAATGAATTCCAGTGTCCCGGTGTCAATACCAATGTCCGTAA
>Ga0123353_10008937_pt1 | contig 13755 bp, 13 predicted proteins | sample TergutLab28metaG_3_FD_92763 | JGI IMG/M metagenome (GOLD analysis project Ga0123353, IMG submission 92763) | Labiotermes labralis P3 segment gut microbial communities from Petit-Saut dam, French Guiana - Lab288 P3 | ecosystem: Host-associated > Arthropoda: Insects > Digestive system > Gut ... | reverse complement strand
CTTGAGAAAAGACCTTCTGCGAATCCTCGTGGATCGCTGGAATCGACTATTACCAAATCGAATTGTTCTTTTACTTGACTCACATACTTAACTGCATCTCCGATATAGATCTCCAGTTTCGGATTTTTGCTTAAAGCAACGCTTACTGATGGCATATAATTAATGGAAGATCTAATGACTGCTTCATCGATCTCGGCAAGGACGATCCGTTTGACTGAGTTGTGCTTTGTAACCTCCCGGACCGTTCCACCATCGCCCCCACCCACGATCAGGACTGATTGCGGGTCTGGGTGAGCGTGCAACGGTACGTGAGATAGCATTTCATGATAAGCGAACTCGTCAAGTTCCGTTACTTGAACGATATCATCAAGTACAAGCATTCGTCCATACTCCACTGTATCGAATATTTTTATAGTTTGATAGGAGGTCTTCTCTTCGTACAGTTGCGCGATGGTTTGAATACCTATACGTGTATGTTTTGTCTGGTTCTCATAGAACCACTTTTCAGTTTCCATTTTAAGCCCTATCCTTCACAAAATCACTTTTGCTTTACTGCAATGATTTGGTTTTCGATCATCCATAACTCTTATCAGAGTTCCCGCAACAGTTAGCCGTTATATGCCTTAGTATGCAATCACGACAACCGGGATTTGAAGTCATTATAGCCGAACTCCCTGATGATTTCAATCCGGCCATCCGTTCTTGCCAATGCGATTGTGGGAAGTTTTATACCGTTGAACGAGGTATTCTTCACCATGGTGTACGTCGCCATGTCGCAAATGATTATCTTGTCGCCTACTCCCAGAGGCTTGCTGAAGGAGTATTCACCAAAGATATCGCCTGACAGGCACGATTGCCCTGCAAGCAGGTATGTGTGCTCTTTTTCATCCGGGTTTCCGGCACCCACAATCGTGGGACGATAATCCATTTCTATCACTTCAGTGATATGGCACGCTGCTGAGGCGTCCATGATCGCAGTTTTTTTGCCACGGTTTTCCACAATATCAAGTACAGACGTAACCAGAAAACCAGCGTCCAATGCGATGGCTTCCCCGGGTTCCAGGTACACTGCTACACCATACTCTTGTCGCAAGTGTGTTACGCAGCTTATCAATAAATCAATATCATACCCTTCCTTGGTGATGTAGTGCCCGCCGCCCAGGTTGATCCATTCCATTTGACGCAGGTATTTCCCGAACTTGTCCTCGACGACTCTCAGCGTTGCCGCAAGCGCATCGCTGCCCTGTTCGCAGAGCGTATGGAAGTGAATGCCGCTTAACCCGTTGAGCAGCTCCGGTATAAACTTATCGAACGTTACTCCAAGCCTCGACCAAGGCACACATGGATCGGATATAGCTCTGGACTGAGTTGAGAACTCAGGATTGATACGTATACCAAACTTAATCGGTTTTTCCCGTTTTACCCCTTCCTCAATCGACTTTGCGCGGTATTTTACCCATTCGCTGAAAGAGTTGAATACGACATAATCGCAAATATCCAGGACTTCATCAAACTCATCATCACGGTATGCGGTTGAGAATATATGCGTCTCGCCGCCCATCTCCTCATATCCCAATCGCGCTTCGTACAGGCTGCTGGCTGCTGTTCCATCCAGGTACTCCCCAATAAGCGGGTACAGCGAGAACATTGAAAACGCTTTTTGCGCCAGTACGATTTTGCATTGCGCCCTTTCAGCCACGCTCCTAAGTATCTTTAAGTTTTTTATTATCAGCGACTCATCAATGATGTAGTATGGTGTCCGAATACAGCCCGGGTCAAAGCTAATAATCATAGCGCCAGCACCAATTCCCTCAGCACCTTGCAGGCTACCGACGTGGAAACCCCGCTCGCATCGTATGCGGGCGCCAGCTCAACCATATCACATCCGACGACATTAGCGCCTGCCAGGCAGAGGACTGAGTCGAGCAGCTCTTGAAAAGTGACTCCTCCGGCTTCAGGTGTGCCCGTGCCAGGAAAGATAGATGGGTCAAGGACGTCTAGGTCAATAGTCAGGTAAACCGGAAATGACCGGAGCGACTCGACTGCTTTGTCCAGCCCGTCCAAATTGAACCTCTGCACTTGAGTATGTTTCTTTGCGAACTCGAACTCTTGCCGCTTCCCGCTTCGAATCCCGAACTGAAAAATCCTGCCATCCCCAACGATTTCCCATGCTCTCCGCATAACGGTTGTGTGCGACAGCTTTTCACCGAGATAGTCATACAGAAGATCCATGTGCGCATCAAGTTGGACTATGCGTAGATCATCGTGCTTGTTCGCCAGCGCTCTTACCGCGCCAAGGCTAACGAGATGCTCCCCGCCAAGCATCAATGGCAACTTATTGTCTTCTATGAGTGAGTCAATATGCGCTTCTATTAGCCTCAGCGCTTCATTCGCGTTTCCGTATGGCAGCCCTAAATCACCGCAATCATAAATTTCGACATCATCGATATCTTTATCCTGATAGGGCGAATACGGTTCAAGGCCAAATAACTCGCTTCTTATTGCTCTTGGAGCAAACCTGGCGCCAGGGCGATATGACGCTGTTGCGTCAAATGGCGCTCCGAACACAACAATCCTCGCATCCTCGTAGCTGTACCCGGATGAGCCGAAACCGAAAGAGCTTATCGTCTTCATGTTTTCCTCCAATATGTCAGCCTTTAGCACTATCTTATGAAAATGAAAGCTGGTGTTATCATTCAAGGTTACTTTGCCGAGAATCTCGAAGTTTTCCTTAAGGGGAGTGCAGCTGAGCCAGACGTTTTCGAGTGTTATTCTTCAATTGCCGTTGTCCCTTCGACAATTCTAGTGCAAATGCAAAAAAAATGCAATATGTTTTCAACATTGTATTTCAGCAGACCGGTAGACGTAGTGCATGCAATATATGCATGTTTTGTTAACGGTTTTCAACGTTCTCAACGAAAAAGCCGTTCGCCATTCGACACTGATGGACGCATACAGCAATGCTCCAGCCAATCACTGCCGACATATAATATACACCGCTGAAAAATACACCGCTGAAAAATGTTGACATGCCGGTTGTTCTGTGCTAGTATTCCACTGTTCATTGTTTAGCAATAGCAAACAATAAGTTTGCTAATCTTTAATATCGGGAGCTGTAGCGCTATGGACATCGGCGAGCAACTCAAACAGTTGCGCGTAAAAAACGGCTTGACGCAACAAGATCTGGCGGACAGGTGTAACCTCTCCAAAGGCTTTATCTCGCAAGTCGAGAACAACATCGCATCACCATCTATCGCAACACTGATGGACATACTGGAGACGCTCGGAAGCAGCGCGAAGGACTTCTTCAGCGACAGCATCAGCGACAGCGTCGTGTTCGGAGATGAAGAGGTTTTCACGCAGGAGGACGCCAAACTGGGGAACAAGATACGCTGGCTCATACCCAGCGCACTGAAGAACAAAATAGAACCCATCCTGCTGACCTTATCGAAGAACGGGCGGTCGCAACTCTACAACCCTTTCGACGGGGAAGTGTTCGGCTATGTCGTATGCGGCACCGTCGTGCTGATTCTGGGCAGCCAGTCATATACAATAAACAAAGGCGAGAGCTTCTACTACTCCGCGGACTATGAGCACTACCTCGAAAACAACTCCGGTTGTGAAGCTGAGGTCTTATGGGCGACGACGCCACCCAACTTCTAGGACTGAGGGAATGTATGAAAAGCTTAACATCTGGTTTGGAGCTGGTACGATATGACGAGGAACCATAGGCGTATAATTACACTGCCATATATGATTTGGGTAGGCGTTTTCGTGGTGCTGCCCATTCTTCTGGTCATTATTTACAGCTTTACCGTTGAGATTGACGGGCTAACCACGTTTTCGATGAGTAACTATGCAAGGGTCCTCGACCCGGTGTACTTGATTGTTTTACAACGTTCCGTGACGTTAGCCCTCTACTGTACGGTAGTATGCATCTTGCTGGGCTATCCTGTTGCGTACATCCTGGCATCCAAGGAGTATATGCACAAAGGGTTCCTGCTCTTCTTATTCCTGGTACCGATGTGGATGAACCTGTTGCTCAGGACTTACTCATGGATTTCCATATTGGAAAGGAACGGTTTCATAAACACCTTATTTGAGCTTATTGGGCTGCCAAGAATGGATATGCTGTACAACAACTCGGCAGTATTGCTCGGTATGGTTTACAACTTCCTTCCCTTTTTGATCCTGCCGGTGTACTCTGTGCTGAGGAAGATGGACCAGAGCTTGATAGAAGCTGCGCAGGACCTAGGCGCAAATCCCCGGCAGGTTTTCCTGAAGCTAACACTACCTCTTAGCATCCCTGGCGTGGTTTCCGGGATCACCATGGTCTTCATGCCGGCGTGTTCCACGTTCATAATCGCCGACTTGCTGGGCGGTACGCAGAATATGTTGATTGGAAACCTGATTGAGCAACAGTTTCTGAAAATTAACGATTGGCACTTCGGTTCCGCAGTCTCGGTCATCCTCATGGCTCTAATCCTGGTATCGTTTGGGATTTTCTCCATGGTCGACAGGACCGAGGGGGAAGGGATACTTTTTTGAAAGCAGCAAAGAGAATTTATCTATCGTTAGTTCTTGTCCTGATGTATGCACCCATTGCAGTGCTGATAATCTTCTCCTTTAATGAATCCAGATCCCGCGCGAACTGGACAGGGTTAACGTTAAACTGGTATGTAGAGTTGTTCAGGGACCAGCGGATTCTTTCCGCTCTTAGCACGACTCTCACGATAGCCGTGCTCTCGACCATTATCGCCATAGTCCTTGGCACCGCAGCAGCCATAGGAATAAACGCCTTGAAGCCTGCAAGCAAAAAAGCCCTGATGTCAGTCAACAACATCCCTGTAGTGAATCCGGATATCGTCATGGGTGTCTCCCTGATGATACTGTTCGTGTTCATATTCAGGCTTTTTTCGTCGAGTATGGAGTTGGGGTATGTCACTCTGCTGCTTGCGCACCTGTCATTCAACACATCATATGTTGTCCTGTCTGTCCTGCCAAAACTGCGCCAGATGGACAAGAACTTATATGAGGCAGCCCTTGACCTTGGGGCGACTCCGCTTCAAGGCCTGACCAAGGTCGTTATACCGGAGATAATTCCCGGGATCGTGACAGGCGCGATGCTCGCCTTCACAATGTCAATCGACGACTTTGTAGTCAGCTTTTTCACATCCGGTTCCGGTGTGGAGAACCTGTCCATGGTAATATACGCCATGACGAAAAAAGGGATAAACCCGAAGATCAACGCGATATCCACCCTGATGTTCATACTCGTCATGGCATTGCTGTATTTGGTCAACATGTCCGACAAAAGAAGCAAAAGAAGGAGTCACAAGCAATGAAAAAAGCGATTCTACTCACGCTATGCGTCATTTTCCTCATCTCGTTATTACCTGCATGCGATAGCCGGGATGTCCTCAGGATTTACAACTGGGGTGAGTATATGGACGAGAGCATACTCAAAGAGTTCACGAAAGAAACGGGGATCAGGATTTCCTATTCGAATTACGCTTCCAACGAAGAGATGTACACAAGGCTGAAAGGTGGAGGCTCAAGCTTCGATTTGATCATCCCCACCGACTACATGATAGAGCGAATGATAAGGGAGGACATGCTGGAGAAAATCGACTTTACCAATGTCCCAAACATTAAGTTCATTGATGAAAGATTCAGGAATCTGGACTACGATCCAACGGGCGAATACTCGGTCCCTTATATGTGGGGGACCAATGGGATTCTTTACAACACAAAAATGGTCGACGGGGAAGCCGACAGTTGGGACATACTCTGGAACGAGAAATATGCACGGCAGATCATCATGTACAACAGCATGAGGGACAGTTTTGTACCAGCGCTGATAAAGCTTGGATATTCAATCAACACGCGCAGTCTTGACGAGCTGACGCAAGCCCGGGATCTACTGATAGCTCAGAAACCGCTGGTCCACGCATATATGGGCGACACCGTGCGCGACAGTATGATAAACAACGAAGCTGCATTAGCCTTGATTTTCTCCGGGGATGCTGTATACTGTATGGAAGAAAATCCTGACCTGGATTACTCGGTGCCTATGGAAGGAAGTAACATTTGGTTCGATGCTGTCGTCATACCCAAGGGCGCACGGAACAAGGACAAAGCCGAGGCATTCATTGACTACCTATGCAGGCCGGAAATCTCCCTTCGTAATACCGAGTATATAGGGTTCTCCACTGTGAACACGGAGACCCTGAAAATGCTGCCACCGGAGCTGCTGGAAAATCCAGCCTATTGGCCGGCGGACGAAGTCATCGACCGGTGCGTGATTTTCCTGGACTTGGGCGACTTCGCGGTTGAATTCAATAATGCCTGGACAATGGTTTTGGCGAGTTAATATATGTTAGCGAGGGGGAAAGGTATCGGATATGGAACAATTTCAAGAGCACGGTAATGTCGCGTGCGATGTCGGCGATGACGCGGTCGGCGATAACGGAATCGGCGATGACGCGGTCGGCGATGACGGAATCGGTGATGACGCGGTCGGCGATGACGGAATCGGTGATGACGCGGTCGGCGATGACGGAATCGGTGATGACGCGGTCGGCGATGATGGAATCGGTGATGACGCGGTCGGCGATGACGGAATCGGTGATGACGCGGTCGGCGATGACGGAATCGGTGATGACGGGATCAGCGATGACGAGGTTTCCAGAAACGACGTGTTGAAGTATAATGGCCTGTCTATTGTTTTTTTTCAAATATTCTCGTTTTCAGACGAGTGTGACGAGTGTGACGAGCGAGGCAAGCGCGGTAAGCGCGGCGAGCGCGGCAAATGCCAAATCGAAAAAGCGTTCAACGCACAGAAGGATATTATTAACCTGATATCAAGCAAGGTTGTCATTGACAACCAAGTGTTCCTTTACAGCAGGAACGTGAGCCCAATCAGGAAATACAACGTAAAGGGTTTCAGTTTTAAGGTGCAACTCCCTGACCCCTGCCCAGAAGATTTGCCAGGCGTCGGTGGCTATCCTAGCAAGACAAAAGAGAAGGAACGCAGTGTAGATATTAGCGGCGAGATTCAGGTGGAGATGTCGCTCTTCTGCAGAAGGACCGTTTCATTGACCTATAGGATAGTCATCGACGACAATGCAACAGAGGAAGAGAAAAAAGTCGGATATGTGAAGTCTTCGGGCTCGCTTACGACTGACCAAGTAATCTCGCTGATATCCTTGTTAATCGACGCCGAGCACTGGGGTGTGACAGAAGTGGTCAGCAAAGTCGACGGCATCGATGAACTCAGAGATATCAGAGAAGTACAAGTCAAAAAGGAAACCGGGGAAGTTAACGAACGGTACAAAAAGGGCGAGCAGCACCATTCCGACGAGGAGTTTTCGTATGGCACCATTGCCCCTGATATCGACGTGAGCATAAGCAACCTATGTATAGGGCGAGGAGGTGATTGGAACAACAACACTGAGACTAATCTCAAAACCCTCGAATACGACTATATGTATGCGAGAAAAACCCAGCCAAACCATACCCGCTTTAAGGAAGTCCTCAAGAGATACAAAGAATACATATTGAAGATACGCGACAGCTCGGGATGCCCGCGTAACGCTGGCAAGGGCACCATACAGCAGGAAATTGCCAATAGGATAGGAATAGGAGTGCTGGGGAAATACAACGGTCTGCGGTCTGCGAACGCAAGTGACAGGATAGCATTGAGGTTGGAAAAAGACGACAGCACGTACGCTTACGTAGATATCTGGGAGTCGCTCCTGTATAACGGTAAAACCATAAATAAAGGCGAAGAGGAGACAACCATTTCGAACATTGTCAATAAGCACAAGCGCGAGTTGGTAGGGTTGATGTCACTTTATCCAACGGAGTGGCTATACAGAACGAATGATTCCTATGACGACGTCTGTGGACGTAATATAGCCATCGACACAGACGATCTGGTCTTAGCAAACCAGAAAGTGTGCGTTGTTATCGGCACTTACGGGATAAGGGGCGACGGCGCTGCAACTAACTGGGTGGCGCATTTGTCGAAAATCAGGAAGGTATTCCACGTCTCCTGGCCTGAGTATTTGCTGATACTCGAAATGTCACTAATCAAGAAGCACATAGTCAAGTATGCCGATAGCATCCTGATGGACTCTTCACTATCAAAGAAAGCGTTTCAAAACACAACAAAGTCAATTGGAGAGAACGCAAAGCTTCACTTGGACATCATGAAGTTGTTATCTCATTTGGACGCGGTGAAGTACTTGAGATATGTGTCCCACAAGATCATGTTCGACAAGACTCAAGAGAGATTGAAGATAGAAGAAGAACGGGGTAAACTAGCAAAGTCGATGAAAAGGATTGACGATGCTCTTAAAAACATCGGCGACTTAAAATCCCTGACGCAAGGCAAGCTCCTAAACACTATTATGATTGTCATATCGTTTTCGTCCCTGTTTCAGTTGCTCTTCCTGGATGTCAGCATCCCGTTTTTACTGGATTACGTAGGGGTAGGAGCGAGCAATACGGTAGCCATTCTCATGATTGAGTTCGGCATGCTTATGATTATTTTCAGCCCGATAGCCTTACTTGTATATTACATATACACCAAGAAGAAAAGGTGAACGGTGATACAGGGCATTAGTGACACACAATGCACATCGACATACTAATGTGTGTTACACCCACAACCCAAAATGCAGCGACAGAAATCAGAAGTCAGGAATCAGAATTCAAAATGTTTTAACGTACGCGTCCAGATGTCGCTGTACCCTTCGGAGTGGCTGTACAGGACGGACGAATCTTCTGACGACATATGCGGCATGAACATTGCCCTTGATACGGACGACCTGGTCCTTACCAACCAAAAAGTATGCGTCGTATTCGACGCATACGGAGTCAAGGGTGACGGAGGGTATACAGATTGGACCTAGCACTTGAAGATCAGAAGGAATTTTCACGTTTCGTAGCCCGAATACAAACTGATTCTGGAAATGCTGCTGGTAAACAATACAGAATAAAGTTTGCGAACGATGCGCTGTTCCAATCCGTCCTCTCTGAAAAAGCGTTCAATAACCCTTCGGATTCGATCAAGGACAACGCGGAACTGCATTTTGACATCACGAAGATGATTGCTAAAATGGATGCGGTAAAGTACTTGAAGTTTGCTTCTCACAAGGTCATGCTCGACCGGACGTCGTTAAGGCTTGGGCGCGAAATAGACAGGACCGACCTTGAAAATACGATGGAAAGGCTGGTCAATACCCTCGTAAATATCAGTGATGCGGAGTCCGTAAAGCAGGGCGATTATGTCAATATAGTCCTGATATTGATTTCAGTAATATCGCTGTTCCAAATCATTTTTAGCGAAAACAGCATCCCTATCATTGAGCTCTTTTTTGGCGAGAGCTCTTCCATGGCGATTGCAAACTCCGTCATTGAAGTCGCGAGGGTAATCTTTATTCTTGGCTTGTGCTTATTGGCATACTTGCTGAGAAAAATCGTGGCGGGCAACAACCATATCAAGAAAAGGAAACGAAAAAATGGAAGAGATCGTAATCAAACACTATGAGTCGATAACGTGCGACCTGGTGGACCTGTTCAAGCGTCTCAACGAAGATATGAACCGAAACTCACAGCTCCGGAGCGAGTATGGCGAAGACTGTTTCCACGACTTGAAGGACATGACAGACTCGTTTATCGCATATGTTGGCGCCCAACCTGTCGGCTGTGCGATCCTGGTCAATAAATGCAAGGAAGTAGGCATAATCACCAACATCTACGTATCGCCGGATCACAGGCGGGGCGGGCTTTGCTACAGACTATTTAAAGCTGTGGAAGCCCATGCAAAGATAAGAGGTCACTTATTGCTGATCAGCGACACCTGGAACGAGCTGGTCCCTATGCAAAAGGCATTTTTAAACGGCGGTTATAACCGCTACAGGGTCACGCCTGTCAACGACTGGGAAGTCGGATACTATAACGCCGGGCATAACTACTGGAAAATGTTGGTATAAGAGGTATTATATGGATTACATCTACTCCAAGAACCTGGAAGACTGGAATGACAGCTTCCTCAAAGACCTCATTCATATCGATTCTATAGTCTATGATCCGGAAGCGCAAGGAACATATGAAAGCGTACGCGACCGGTTTTGTGCAAATCGCGACTCTGTTATTCTGGTTTATGACGATCTAAGGCTTGCAGGGTATATTGCGTTTTTTCCCATCACCCAACAGCTTAGCGCCAGAATGCTGAGCGAAAATAAACCCTTTGACGACGATATCCTACCTGGCGATATCCTGCCGACATATACGAGTAACGAGGCGTTCGATGTTTTTTTTATCTCTGTTGCTGTGCTACCGGCATATCAAAGAAGGGGCTTAGGCGCAGAGTTAGTGCAAAAATGGCTGGATTACATGTCTGAAAAAATAAAAGACGGATGTAAAATCCGAAACGGATACGCTTATGCGTATTCAGATGAAGGCGCACGGTTACTAAGTAAATCAGGCTTATATATAATAAAAGACGTCGAGCATCAAGGTTTAGGGTCAACCGTCAGTCATATGGGGTATAATTTTATTAAGTAGCTTGTAAAAAGGAGATGGATTGCCATGCCAGATGGTTGCCTTGAACATACTAGTTGTAGTCAGAATATGCATCGAAAGTATGTGTATAAATCGCTCCCTGACAATAACAACCCAAAAGATTATGGTTTTATTTCTGATATTCTGCGAATTAACGCAGTTATTAATGAACCTTATTTACTAAATTCAGACGAAAGTACAAAGGCGCTATTTGATGCCAATGAAGAATCGTACATATTGGCTTATCACAACTTTGTAGTTGTGGGCTATATATGTTTTTTCCCAATAAAAAACGATATGGTCGAGCGGTTTAAGGGTAATAGTGTGACATTGGATATTGAGATAAATGCTGAAAACATCCGCGAATATCCGAAAAAAACAAAGGCAAAAGCAGAGGCAGAGGTAGAGAATAAAGATGAATACAATATATTTATACATTCCATTGCTGTATTACCATCGCACCAGGGAAGAGGCGTGGGTACAGGTCTTATCAATGAAATGTTTGCCTCTTTATCAACTAAAATACAATTCGGATTAAATATTGACAGTGTATACACGATTACCCATACCAACGCTGCTGGGTCATGGTTTATAAACAAAGCTGGTTTTAAAGTCCACGAGCGTCCTGTGGACAATGAAAAAAGGCTGTTATACTATAAATATGATGACTTCAGTGACGCAAGTATGTTCTTTTTTATACCGTTTGTCGTTGATGAAGATTACAGTAAAACTCGAAAAAAAATTGAGGAACTTGCATCTAAATACAAAACAGTGGAATCAATTCCCGCAAACTTGTATGATAAGGATTTTGAAGAAATCCGTAATAAATTTAAGGAACTTGCAGCTAAAAATGAATCAGTGGAGTCATTTCTCGCAAACTTACATGATGAAGGTTCTGGAGAAATCCGTAATAAAATTAAGGAACTTGCATCTAAATATAAAACTGTGGAGTCATTTCTCGCAATCTTATATGATAAAGATTCTGAAGAAATCCGTATAAAGAATAAGGAACGTGCATTTAAATATAAAACAGTGGAGTCATTGCTCGCAAAAATATATGATGAAGAGTCTAAAGAAATCTGTAATAAAATTAAGGAACTTGTATCTAAATATAAAACAGTGAAGTCATTACTCGCAAACTTATATGATGAAGATTCTAAAGAAGTTCGTAATAAAATTAAGAAACTCGCATCAAAATATAAAACAATGGAGTCATTTCTCGCAAACTTATATGATAAAGGTTCTGAAGAAATCCGTGGAATAATTAATGAACTTGCATCTGAATATGAAGCAGTAAAACCATATCTCGATAATTTAAAGGAAGTGTCTGAGTATGAGTTTAACCCCTTAATATCAACACACATCCATCGTGAGTATTTGGGTAAAGTAGATCTTGTCATTCGAAATATGTATGAATGTGTCGAGTATGATGAACCAGTAGGAAGTTATTTTTGTTTATATTATTATAGAAACTTCTATATTGCGGTTGTTTTCATTAACAAGCTAAAAATGGATCCGACTGTCTTACTTAGCCAAGTTTCAGCAGAAGATAATATAACTCTATCTGAGCATGGACGTAGTGATCCACAGGATATAATTGAACTTTTGCGAAAAACATTAAATGTTGATAAAGGAAAAATCCATAAAGCAGGCGAAATTCGCAGTATGACTTCGCTTGTTATGAAGCCATCTGAGTTGCATTTAACATTTATGATGGCGTGCGAAAACTTTCCCGTGAGCGAGTACTTAAAAGTACCCACGCCATTTATTGGTGCGGAGTTCTTCAAGAAATCCAATAAAAACCTCGCGCAATACCATCTTGGGCAGATTTACGCATCGCAAAAAAATGTAGTATTTATATATGACAATTCTATAAAAGAGCGTTATGAGTGTGAAAACTTATTACTGTTCATTATAGAATTGCTCATGTTGCAAAATTGTTCTATAAACCATGTCAATTATAGGGTATTAAAGGCGTTGGATAAAAACGATTTTACCACCGCTACCGTAGAAAGTATAAACTTTCGCTTCAGTAACGCTGCTTTACTATGGGATGTTAGCAGCTTCAGTTATTTAACGTCAAGGCAAATATACGAAGAAATCGCTGCAGAGTTTGGTATCCCTCGTCTAAAAGAGGAATATCGGATCAATTATAGCTTTTTTGAAAAAATGGCTTCTTCTATGTCTCAAAAAAGGATCCAAAAATATATGATCGTCTTTACGACTATATCAGGGTTTACAGCAGTGCGCGCCTTTACCAGTCTCCTTGATATAGCGATAGGTAATCTAAGATTCCCTTCCGGAGGATGGCAGGAATCGTTGATCATGCTTGGCATCGATGCTATCCTTGTTATTGTCTGTGTTTGGCTGTTACTAGCACCAAAAAGAAAAAGACAAAAGCTACTTGAAGATTCTTACATAAATGACACAAGAAGAGTCAAGAGATCAAACAAAAAGGCAATAACGGAGAAGCAAAAGCGAAGAAGCAAAAGCGGAGAAGTAAAAAACGATTCAATACCAACATGAACACTACTAATGGTCGCATAATCGCAGTGCTGTCCACTTCTTTATGGGAGGTTAATATGTTCGGGTTGCAACCTAACTTGGCGTCGATCTTTATCTTATTGATAGTTACGGGATTGGGTATGGTTGCTTTTATACCTCAAGTAGTTAAACTAATCCGGACAAAAAGCGCTGACGATATAAGTATGGGTTCCTGGGTCATGTGGCTTATCGCTTACATATTAATGACAATATACTCTGTGGTATTTACCAGAGATCTCATGTTATGCGTGGCTTATGCATCCGAAACGCTTGCAAGCGGTTTGATTATTTTGCTAACGATCCGGTATCAGCGAAAAAACAAGGGTTGATTGTTCGTTTTCTTAGGTTATGCTTTCGATAATGGTGATAAAGCCGCTTTCATTAGTGCTTTTTGAAAGGTGTTACAAAACAATGGTTTTTAATGTTGTATGGGGCATTTTCACCTTACTCGCAGGTATTTTCCTACCACCTATGTTTCGGTTTATTCGATATGTTTACACTAGTACCTTGTGTCAACTAAAAGTTATATAATTATTGGATATAAGCGTTTTAGCTTGATCCTTGCATCTGATGTTGTGAACTGCCAGTCAATACCTTTCTGAGTATGATTTCGTCTCGTATGCCAAGCTGCAAGCTCAT
>Ga0123353_10008936_pt1 | contig 13756 bp, 6 predicted proteins | sample TergutLab28metaG_3_FD_92763 | JGI IMG/M metagenome (GOLD analysis project Ga0123353, IMG submission 92763) | Labiotermes labralis P3 segment gut microbial communities from Petit-Saut dam, French Guiana - Lab288 P3 | ecosystem: Host-associated > Arthropoda: Insects > Digestive system > Gut ... | reverse complement strand
CTCTTCGGCAGCTTTCTCAATGTTGTTATTTCCCGACTTCCAATAAAAGGTAAGTTTTTATCCAAGTCACGCTCAGAGTGCCCGGCATGCGGTCATGTTATCAGATGGTACGATCTCTTCCCTGTTTTGAGCTGGCTTTTTCTTGTGGGTAAATGCCGGGACTGCAAAGCGCGAATATCACCCCGATATCCTATCATCGAAGCAGCAAGCGCATTTCTCGCGGTAGCGAGCATATGGCGATTCGGCTTTAACCTCACCGCTATCCAAATATATGCCGTGACGATGATATTGCTTGCGATTGCTGTAATTGACTTTAACACATCGGAGATACCCGACTCACTTATTATAGCTCTCATCCCCTGCTCTATCGCTGCTATTTGGCTGCAACCCGAGATTACTATGCTCTCTCATATCATCGGATTCTTCTCTGTCGCACTTCCCCTACTGTTGCTCACGTTTATCATCCCCGGAGCATTTGGAGGTGGTGACATCAAGTTAATGGCTGTGTGCGGGTTCATGCTCGGATGGCAAATGACCCTTGTCGCGTTCTTTATTGCACTGTTGTTTGGAGGCAGCTATGCAATCTATCTTATGGCAAGCGGAAAGCGCAAACGTGATGAGCATATGGTCTTCGGACCGGCAATATGTATCGGAATCGCGGCATCAATTTACTTCGGAAGGATAATTCTCGATTTTTACTTGCAATTTTTTGGGTTATAGCATAAAGTATATAAAGAATTGAAAATGGAAAATGGAAAATGGAAAATTATTATCGATACCCATTCATTTCATCTTTCAATAATAAGTGAAATAATTAACGATTTTATCAATTTTCAATTTTCAATTTTCAATTTTCAATTAAGAAGGAACTTCTTCAAATGCCAAAATATAATTACACAGCACTTGATTTGCAAAACAATAAACAAACCGGTATGCTGGACGCGCGGGATGATGATGACTTGCGCCGGCTTTTGCGCGCTCAAAACCTCGTGCCTGTAAAGTACAGTGAAATAGCGGAGAAATCAACCAGATACCACATGAAAGCATTGGAGGTCGGAGAGTTTTCAAGACAGCTCGCCGGAATGCTTGCAAGCGGTATTACTATTGTGCGCGCTATGGAAATCCTCAAAGCCAGAGATTTTACGCCAAAAGTAAAAAGAGTCTATGACAAAATGCATAAAGATGTCCTGATGGGATATACTCTCTCCGAAGCTATGTCACTACAAGGTAATGTATTTCCGGCACTTCTTATCAATATGTACGCATCCGGTGAAGCGAGCGGGCAGCTTGAAAGGGTTGCGGAAAAAATGGCAACCCATTATGAGAAGGAACATCGGCTTAACGCCAGAGCAAAGTCGGCAATGGTTTATCCTATGGTGCTCTTAGTTGCTACTCTTGCAGCCGTTATGTTCTTGTTTGTCGGCGTTTTACCGGAGCTGTTTGAAATGTTCCAGGGTGAAGAATTACCGGGACTGACATTATTTATGATAGGAATGAGCAGCTTCTTGCAAAATTATTGGTATCTGGTCATAATCGGTGCTCTTGTACTCATTTTTGTAGTTAATTTCCTACTTACCGTACCAAAAATCAGATATCAGTTTGACCGCTTTAAGCTGAAGATGCCGGTTGCCGGTAAGCTTCTTAAAATTATATATACTGCAAGATTTTCCAGAACCCTGTCTTCACTCTACTCAAGCGGCATCCCCATGCTGCGGGCGCTTGAAATAACGGGAACCATTATTAACAACAAGTATATCGCGGATCAATTTGACGAGGTCGTACTCAATGTAAGAAACGGCGAAACACTTGCAAAATCCATCGAAAACATCGACGGCTTTGATAAAAAGCTTGCGACTACAATAATGATAGGTGAAGAAACAGGGCGGCTCGACGCTATGCTTGAATCGACGGCGGAAAGCTTTGACTATGAAGCTGAAATAGCACTCGACAAGCTTGTTCAGCTCTTGCAGCCTGTTATGATAGTAATCATGGCTGTGGTTATAGGAACGGTGATGCTCTCGGTAATGATACCTATGATGACTATGTTCCAAGGTGTAACAGCTTAAGCAATTGACAGAAAGGGTGATTTAATGAAAACCTCAATTCATATATCAACATATATGGTTGAAGTACTGAATTACACAAAAATGGGTAATAATGTAACCGTTAGGGGATATAATACGATTCCTTTGCCTGAAGAATGTGTTATTAACGGTGTCATTTTAGACAGCACGCCCATAATAGAAGGGCTTCGCTCGCTAAAAAGTCAACAACCTCATTTGTTTAAGGATGTTTCGCTTGTAATCGGCGGAAGCTTCGTTTATACAAAAAGAATCAATGTACCTTCCAAGCTCAGCAAATGGATGTTTTATCAAGTGATACGCGACGAGTTCGCGGAAATTTCCACCGATGCCGAAAACCTTATATGCAATCACTTTCCGCTCGGAACTAATGAAGACGGATCAAAACAAGTACTGGCATGCGCGGTAGAAAGATCACATGCGGATACATATCTGGCAATAATGAAGGCTGCCGGAATAGAGCTGAATAAAGTCCACCTTGCGGAGCATTCGGTTCTGCATTACTTTGAAGGAAAGCCGGAGTTTAAAGCGCAGCCGTTTGTTCTTAGTATTGTTGACGACGATATATTGACATCAATGATTTTCCAGAAGGGTATTTGCGTTTTCCAATCAAGAACCAGATTGTACGGCGATGACAGAGCTACTTTAGTACAAAACTCTCTCGACGGGCTGTCGGGAATTATACAGTTTAACAAATCACAAAACTTTGACGAGTTTAATCAGTGCTTTTATCTTGGACTAAGCGACTCTGATTTGGATTTGGTGAGAATGAACACGGCGTACCCCGAGGTTCGTTTTAACAACCTTGATCTGTTTAAAGGAGTAAAAGGAGCGGAGATTCTCCCGCCGAACGCGCATATCGCATACCTCAATACGCTCATACCGGACGGAGAAACAGATATCCTCCAAGGCATTACCATTGCAAATAAAATCATAAGGCGTAATAAGCCGAAGAAAATCTGGATACCTGTACTTGCTGGTGTTGTTGCCGTGCTGGTTTGTATAATTGCCGTACTGTGGTTCCTTGTTGCAGGTGTTACACGTGAAGTGTGGGATTTAACCAACTATATGGACAGTCCGCAGGTTTTGGGCGAAAAAGACGAGCTTGCAAGATTAAACTATCAAATAGGCAGAGCAACTGCGGCATTCGATGAAGCGTGGCTGATGATCGAAGAAAAGGAAGCCTTACCGCTACTGACACGGGATCTTATTGAAACAATCATTAACACCGGTGGTGATGCAATTGAGGTTACCAGCTTTTCATTCACTGATATACAAGGCACTGTCCGTATTACTGCATCCGCCGCAACTGAGTTTTCCGCAAGCACCTATGTCGACCAATTAAGAGCAAACAGTATGATTGAGTATATTGAATACTTGGGTTATGCCTATGATCAGGCAGGCGCATTCAACTTTTCAATAGAAGTGAAAGCATATAACTAGTGAAATTGAAAATGGAAAGTTGAAAATTGAAAGTTATTAAAATCGTTAATTATTACAGATAGTCGTATGGCACTTTAACTCGATAATAATTTTCCAATATCACATGTTTCGCAGTCGCCTAATGGTTATTATATAACGAGGGTATCGAAAGGAAACAGGCTTATGAAAACCGGAATAACTAAACGTGAAAAAATCCTGCTCTTTGGCGCAGGGCTGGTATTGATTCTTTATTTATCAATCCAATTCGCGATTCTGCCTCTTTCAAACGCATATAATACAGGTATCGAGGAACGTGACCGGCTTCGCAGCGAAAGAGATGCGCATGATATGGAAGCGTCAATGCTGCCGAACTTGAGAACACGCAGTACGGAAACCCGCGAAAGGTTTTATTCATTTACAAGCGGATATTCGATAATCGTTCCCAATGAGCTGACAGACCAGCGGCTGACCTCGTTATGCAACGCCAACAACATGAGAATCACATCACTTCGTTTTGCACCGCGCATGGTCGCTCCGCCGACTCCCCTGCAATATGACGATGAAGGCAACCTAATCGAAGAAGAAGAAGAAGACGAAACAGATTACTACCCCGTCTTCACGTACGTTACCGCGTTTATGAACTTGACCGGCACCTACAGCTCGCTGTTAAACCTCATTGACGAAGTTATAGCAACCGAATACATACGCCTGACAAGCGTCAGCTATACAAGAAACGTCCAAGAATCTATAGAGGCATCAACGATATCGCTTACTTTTGAAGTGACGTATTTATCGGAAAATTAGCTAATCAAACTGATTCAGCATCAATGGCCTCACTGCGTAATCTCTTTGTATCTCAAAACTCGCGGCTCCCCAGCCTCTGTTCTCTACTAATCTTACCGTAAGAATATATACTTCCGGATTCGTGTCAGCTTCTACTCTGAAGCTGACGTGTTTTCTTTTATAGAAATCCTCGGAGAATACGGGTGATAGTATCGGTTGCGGATTAGCGCCTTCGGTAAATCCTACCACTCGCTGAAGTACGTTATCCTCAACAGCGTATCGTATAATGCGGTTCTGTGTTGTTATTGTTAAAAAGATACCATGGTCTTCTTGTGCCCAACCTCCGGCTCCGGAAGTGATGACAGGTGATTCTGTTGACTGCGATATATCATTAATTATATGGTTTGCGATATTGTCCAACAGTGCATTATACTCGGCGAAATCGTTTGCTCTTGTGTAGGATGACAGTATCGGAGCGAGCAGCATGGATATAGATATAGATATGATTGTAAACATCACCATACCGACAACCAGCTCCATGAGTGTCAAGCCCTTTTTACTTTTGATTATTTTCGTCAGTGTTTTCAAACTCTCTAACTCCCCGGACCGTCTTTTGCTTCTTTAGCCGTTGTTTCTCCCCCGGTCGGCTATACTCGCATTTTCAATCCTTTTAGTCGACTACCTATCGGGGACAAACGCAATGATAATACCGTTATTGTCATAAATCTGAATATCATGTGTTGAAGCAACAAACCCCGGTATCTGGAATGTAATTATACCGTCGCGAAATTCCATTTCTCTATCATCTTCATCTCCAAAATCGTTAATATTATCAGATGCCTGTGTTGTAGGATTAAGCAGCATTTCCTGAAGCAGACTTGCTTCATCCATTGACCTTGCCGTCATGTTTCGTGAAGTCTGTATCATTGTAGCAATAATCACAAGCAGAATCGACAGCAGCAGAACACTGACGATAGCCTCCATGAGCATTTCGCCTTTGTTGTTTAATATCAATTCTTTCGCTTTACCAATCAAGGATTTCATGTCTTACCATACTCCATATCCCGTATCCGCCCGGATCGCTCGGTACTCCTATTACTGCAGGTACAAATACCATTGGCGGTGTTACGATTACCGGCGGCGGCGGGTTCTGAGCCAAAGCACCGGTCGGATCGTCTGTGAGTCTGCCGCCTGTATACTCGTATACAGCTACGGAAGTAATCGTCCTGTCTCCTGAGCTGATTACGACTTCAACAATCATACTTGCGTTTAATGTCGCTGTTCTGGGCTCTCTCGGACGAAATTGCGTAATTATATCCTCAGGAGGTAGTGTCACACCCGTCGGGTTTGGCGGATCCTGTGCAACAGCGGGTATTGCTTCATTAATAATGACAAGCTGTTCTTGACCGGGAAACGACAGAGCTACACTCTCTACCGTGATTCTGCCTCCGATATTTCCTAAAAGTGTACCGTCAACATTTATCACCATGTTCGTAATATCTGCGAGACCGGGAACAGGTACGCCCGGAGCAAATTCAGAAGGGTCGTTTGCTCTGAATATAGCCATAGCTATCTGATATCCAAGCATATCCTCATCTTTGGGATCATCCTGCAAGCTGAACATAATGTTCTCATGTATTGACTCATGCAACAATCTTACTCTTGCAAAATCACTTTGCCGCACAATATAACCTGCGTTTGCAAATGCAGCCGATAAGGTCGATACGCCGATTGCCATAAGAAACATCATAACAAAAATCACAAAAATCATAGAGGCACCGGACGTGCGCTTGAGTATTTTCATTATTTTACTATACAATCGCATATCCATCACCTCCTTACACTGTCATTTTGTGCGTCAGTCGCAGAATCCAGGAAATCGTCACCCAAATCATGCCGGTGCGAGTTTTCTTTCTCGATGACGGGGTTGGGAACAACCCACTGTACAGCAACGATTTACTTTCTTCGTCTCTTCCTGTCATTTTGCGCATTTATCCTGCGTACTGCCCTTGCACTACTCCTGCGTAGCATTGACTTAAACGGTTCTGTCTTTGTAAATCCGTACCCGCCGCCGAATATGGTTAACACCCCGGCAGCAATAAGTATATCATCAGTTAATATCGCCGCATCGGACTCCACAGGTAGCTCATCTGCATTTCCATTACCGGCTCCGTCATCTTGCTCGTCAGTTGCTTCTTCTGGGGGTAGCTCATCTGTATTTCCCGGGATTTCATCGTCATTTGTTGTGTCTTCATCGCCTGCATCATCATCTTTATCTTCAGCCTCCGGGTCTTCCGGCTCCGGTTCGTCAAGCTCCGAATCATCCGCATCCGGCTCGTCAGGCTCTGCTTCGTAGAGCTCAATATCTTCACCTAACGAAAGTATTGCTGATGCCGGAAGTACACTTACAGTAACAACCGGCCAGGCTGCAGGTTGGCTTGGAGGTATGTTAACAAGGCTGGGATATGGGTATACAGTATAATCCGTTATTGGAGTAACCGCATTTGTCCAGACAGCTGGACTTACCGCTGTATTCCACGATGTGCCAATCGCCGTATTTATCCCGTCTGTATTTCCGGGAGTACCAATACTTGCGGTTAATCCGGTATAATCATAACCGCTGTCCAGCACTGTGACAAGACCGGCGGAATCAATGATTCCTGCATTGAATGGTCCGGTTCCGAACTCGCTCAGATAGTACACATTAGTATAGACATAGGGTGACACAGTATTATCAGTATAGACAATCGGGTATATCTCTGTAGCCGGATCTGTCTCTGTGCCGTCATTCGGTGCGGGGGCTAGATAAAGGACTCTGGAGATATCACCGGCGTTACTACCGGCTACACCGCCTGCTTGAGCACCTATCACAGGGACTAGGGCAGTGACTTCGACATCCGGTGGTGTGGCGTCGGCATCTATTATATCTATTTCTACAAGATTGCTGACTATTGTAATGTCACTTATTACAGCATCCGCCAAGCTTGTACCGGCAATACCGCCGACATAGCCAACATATGGAGATGATCCCGTGTAAGACACAGATACACTCGACTGCCCGTTGAAAACAACCAGTATCTCTGATATTGTTCCGGAGTTTGTTCCGGCTATGCCTCCGACACTTGCATTGTTACCTGTAGAAGTTATGCTTGATGTGTCATTTATGTTTAGAGTAATGAGGTTTATGTCACCATTGTTAGTACCCGCAACCGCACCTATGCTTGCTCCGCTGCTTGATGCGGATATATTTGTTGCGTTATTCAGGTTGACCTCTATATTGTTTATATCACCGTTGTTTGTACCTGCAACTACACCCACATTTGGATCATAACCATATGCAGCTGTTATATATGATGCGACATTTACTGCATCAACTAATGCGTCATAAAGGTTTATTGTTATACCGCTGATGTCACCATAGTTTGTACCAGTAACTACTCCTATTGAAGCATTTGCTGCTGTTGCAGATATGCCTGTTCCGTTGAAGTCGAAGGTCAGATCTTTTATGTCACCGGAATTAGTACCAAACATTCCGACATTCGTTATAGCGTTACCTGCATTAATTGACAAGTTGATGATTTTATTGCCGGAACCGTCATATGTTCCGTCAAAAGTGCCTGTTACCGCTGTAAACGAGCTTCCTCCGACATCTAAAACAAAATCCATATCTCTATCTTGCAGGAATGTGACACCTAAAGTCCGGTTTGCTCCTGTCCAGTATCTGATATTTTGTAACTGCTGTGGAGTTCTTATATATATGGTTGATGCAGTCGTTGCTGCTTCATATGACGCATATACAGCTTTGGCAAAATATGTGTTGATAAAACTGCCCGTCGTTTGATCGTTTACGTATATCTCAAATGGCAAAATACCTGTATATGGCGAAACACCTGTGAACATAGTCGGAGGGATTATAACAAAATTGAACGAACCTGCTGCCGCGGACTGCAAGTGAGAGTTCGAGCCGCCTGAACCTATTTTTATACTGTATCCGCCTGCTCTTGGTACAATAGCGCAATATCCTGTTTCACGAACTGTTCGCGTATTTGTATCGTCTAAAGTGTCTATCTCCGGTAATCCGCCTTCACTCTGAGCCGGTGCAAAGAATCCCATACTGCCATCCTCATATATTTCATAATAGGCAATACGAAGTGCTTCTATTGTTGCCACCGGCCATTGCGGTCTAAACGATAATCCTGCGATTGTGTTCGGGAGGAATGGATAAGGATATGCAGTGGAAGTCATTGTATTGGCTGTTACCGGCACGGTCGCTTGTGCCCATGGCGGCATTGCGAATCCCAGACCGTTGGGGTTTTGTCTGCTCAATGCATTTAGCTCCTGCGTGGTTAGCGGTGTTCCGACATCAGCTATATAATTATTAAAATTGATGATATTGCCCGGCGAAGCTGCACCATTTACTGTCCCCGAAAGATAATATGCATTGCTGACCAGGCTGTCAGGATCGGTAGCCGTGATAGGAACGCCTACGGGATCGGCAGCAGTAACAGGAGCTCCGTTTTGACTTACCTCAGGAGCACGAGCTATAAATAAGATATTTTCCGCTATGCCGGAGTTAACATTGACAATACCGGCAGCATCGGTTCCTATTATCGGGCTTGCAGGTGTAGTTGTGTTAGTAGCTGCTCTATTATCTATAAACGAGATATCACTGATTGTACTGTCTAACTCATTTATAGATACTACACCGGCTGTACCGCTGTTTATGCCTGTAGCGGTTATTGTGCAACCAATCAGAGTGACAATCTCGATTGTGCCGCTATTTGTAGATACAGCACCGGCTGTATCGCTGTTTATGCCTGTAGCGGATATCGAACAGTTAATCACATTGACATTTTGGATCATGCTGTTATTTACCGATACAACGCCGGCAGTGCCGATGCCTGTACCGGTTATTGTGCAGCCGGTCATAGTAGTATTTTGGACTGTACCGTTACCGTTGTTAGCAGATACAATGCCGGCTGTATTGTTGCCTGTACCGGTTATAATGCAACCGGTCATAGTGATGTTTTGGACTGTACCGTTACCGTTGTTGGCAGATACAATGCCGGCTGTATTGTTACCTGTACCGGTACCTGATATAGTACTTCCGTTCATTGTGACATTTCGAATCGTTCCGCTATTTGTTGAGACTAATCCGGCTGTATTGTTTACACCTGATATTACATAGCTATTTCCGGGCGGAGCATAGTTTCGTACTGCAACATTGCTGACCAGCCCATTTACAGCTACCGTTGATGCCAATCCTCCGTTATTATTGCCGTTTGATATCGTAAAGCCAATGAGCGTCACATTGTCTACGGTTCCGGATATGGTATTAAACAATCCCTTGTTATCTCTGAATGGAGGTTGGTTTGCAGGAGGTGAAGGAGGTGTTGCTGTTGAGTTATTTGTCAGAGTCAAGTTGCTGATATTTCTAAAGTTGCCGTCAAAAGTACCGGCAAAATTACCCCTGACTATATTTGCGGTAGGCCGCACGACTGCCGTATCGGAGCCGGTCGTAGTTAGCCCGTTATTGACAACTGCTGATGTTCCATTGCCTTGCTCTGCTGCTGCTGTATAATTCACTGTCCAACCGACTGGGCGTGGCACTGCCGGATAAGCTCCACCCACCTGTGGCGCATTCGGATCAACAAGACTTACACCTGCCAAAAGCTGAGTAGATCCGAAGTTTATATCTCTGTTTTGAATAAATTCAAATGTTCGCCCGATAGAGTTGGTGGCTTCCATTATTTTGGATATGTTTTGCATATGCCACGGTGTGTGTATATAATATGTGTTCGTCTGTGCAGGGCGCTGCGAGACAGGGACAACACCGTTACTAATAGTTACCTCATAAATCTCTTTAGCGAATAGCGGGTTCATTGCAACCGCAAGAAACGCATTGTTTACGTTCCCGCTATGATGGATAGCAACGTAAATTACTCTCGCCGGATCAATATTAGCCAGAGCGTAATAATCAACAAAGCTATTGAACATCATTATTCTGTAAGTACCTTGTAGGTCCTGAACACCTTCCAGTTCAGGTGAGAAATTAGTTCTGAATTGGTATTCACGCCACGGAGCTTGACCGGTTTCGGATATCCAGAAATTACTCGACCCTGTTTCTATTTGACTATACGGTCTGAAAACATATCCGCACTCTACAATAACACCCAGCGGATTCAATAGATCTACTAAAACCGTGCCGTCCGCGTTTCTCACAAATATGCCGCTTGTTCCGTCAGCATACTTCTCATAATAAGCTATATTCGGAAAAACAGGCGGGGGATCGATTACAAGCGGCCAATCGTTACGGTTTGCCGGCTGAAAAATAACTGTGCCGTTTGGATACGGGTATGGAAGCGGTCCGGTTGCCGGACGTTCTTCAACTACCTCCGGTGTCATATTAGCATTGACTATACTCCAATCATCCCAAAGATCGGTTCGCAATGAGTTATATATAGCCCATGTGTTCCCTGACTCTCCTTGTTGAGACGACAAGTGAATATTATAGGTAATCAAAGGTGTTGTTGCGGCTGCGCTGATATATGTAAACTGATATGGTCTCATTGCCCTGTTGCCTGCCAAGAAGTATGTATCTTCTCCAATAGCATTGCCTGCGTTAGAACTGCTTCCGTAGTAAGGGTGTAATTGAGCCGTTGTGCCGGTTCCTTGTACAGGAGCTACAGCCAGAAACAAAAGAGCATTGACATCTTCCGAGTCAGCATTGACTGTTCTTCCGACAATGCCTCCAACATTCTGTGTGCCTTGAGCAGCCGGTCTGTTTGATGTTGACATGAATACGATATTTGTTAATGATCCGCTGTTATATCCGACAACGCCGCCAACATTCATTACCCCGTTGACCGTGACGGGATGGTATCGTGTATCTGCTGCAGCGGGCACCGTCTGTTGCACCGAGCAATTGGTAATCACTCTCTCATTGCTTCCGGCGATAGTTCCTACATTCGTTGAGCCGATTATTCTTGGATTTCTCAATGTGACATATTGTATAGTTCCGTTATTTACGGAAAACAAACCTACATTATCGGTATTGAAGTTATCATTGTCGAAATTAACGTCGGTTGTGTCTATGGTTAAATTTGAAATCAGCCTTGGTATCCCTGTTTCCGTTCCGTCGGTTGTTCCGGAGTACGAGCCTGTGAATACGGCATTAACTACCGCGTTACGGTTGAAGGTTCTTAACTGTACATCAAAAATATCATTTCTATCATAAACAACTGTTCTGCCGCTGACACCCGTTATTTCCTCGTAATAAGCGATAACGAAATCAATATTTAAGTGTTGGATATATGTACCGATTCTGGATGTGCTGTTTGCAGCTAAGTTCAAGTTAATGTTATCAAAATGCCTAGCGCTGCGGATTATACCGGGATTTGCTTCAGTGCCCTGCGAAAAATTGGCAAACCACGGATTATACTCATTAATTATCCCCGGATCGACCGTTCTGAGTATGTTTTCCTTATTATCAAGATTTGTTCCGACGGATAATGCGACCGTTATCGGTGAATTGGCTCGTTCAAGAGCAAGCTCGTTTGGAATATATATACGATACATCACAGGATTATCCGCAAGCAGCTCGGGGTCAAGACCTGCTGTCGGCGTAAACTCCTCTGCCGGCAGCCAAGCCGGATCCGGAACGTTTCCGACACTGTCAAAAGGTACAACTCTCCACTGACTTGCTACCTCAATGATCCTGTAATATATCGGATCGCCGGGCGCGGTATCACCGGGTTCAGGCGCAGTCTCTCCAAACTGCAGCAGATATCCGCCGGAGTATGGTAAAAACTCTATGGCATAACCATCATGGTGTACCAGCCATGTTTGAGCTTGAATTGAGTTTTCCGGTATAATCCGCGACGGAGCTGTTAAAAACGGGCTGTTATATCTTCTGTCACGGGGAACAGGCTCTTCGTTAACAATCTCGGTATAGAACTCGTAGTATACAAGCGCGCCTGCGAATGCATCTTCGCCTTCAATATCCTCCCAGCCCCACTCACCTGTTGTGCCGGTAAACGGTCTGTTGTTTGTAAGAACAGGGTATGGATATCTTTCATATGAATTATTACCGGGATCAAGTTCATATTGTGCTCCCGTTATAAGACCGGGTTCAAATGGAGTGCGGACAGGGGGATCCCCCGGAAGACCTACTTGTCTCCATAAAATATCCTCTTGACTCCATAAATCATCCTTTGCTTGCTCTTGTCCGATGTTGTTTGCAACCCCGTTACGTAAATAGAATGCATTTGTTATAGCTGTGGGACTTATGTTATTATTTACACCCGCTATCCCGCCGAATGTTGTTCCTTCTCCGACAAAGTTCGTCGCATAGACTCTGTTTATTGTTCCGGTTGCGTTATTTTGCCCTGTTATACCGCCGATGTTACCCGTAATACCGCCGTCCGGACCGGTCGAAATCGGTCCTTTTGATAAGCGGAACGGACTGTCGAGCGGCGGTGATGGCGGCAGTACCATCTCCTCAATATCGTCTATATTTACCCTTGCGTTGTTATAGCTGTTGCTGATAACGCCTGAATTTGACCCTGTCAGACCTCCGACATTGCCTGCGCTTGCTCTTACAGAGCCGAACGAGCCGGGTGTATTACTGCTTGTTAAATAATTGTCGTTTGTATCTTGTCTGTGTGTATCAAAGAACCCCGCATTAAAGCTCTGGTCAATCACTCCCCCGGCGGCATTAAATCCGACAAGGCCGCCGGTATTGGAACTCGTAGTGCTGCCTCGCAGAATATTAGAATAACTGTTGCTGAACCGGATTGTACCGCTGTTTGATCCGGCGATTGCTCCGACATTGGCGTTTCTTGTGCCGGTTGCCGTGATTCTTGCTTCGAATATTGAAATACCGTTTACTTCGCCTGTGCCGGTTACTTCCGCAAATAAACCTATATTCACAGGGTCGATTACTGGAGCAAAATCATTTACCACATCCACATCAATAGTAAGATTAAGAATCCTTGGTCGGTTTACATTTGGAGCTACGGCGATAGAATTATATGTGCCGCCAAAGTTATTTATAGGTTTGAAGTTTAGAACAGGACCGGGAACTAACGGCATAGGCATAATCAGAACGTTATCTTCAGCTAAATTTATGTCTTCCGTCTGTCTGAACTCAGTATTCAGATTCGGGAAATGACGAATATTGCTCAAATGCCTCGCTGAGCTCACGGTGTATCTATTGTTAATTGGACTAAGAATACCTGTCGACAGCTCCCCGCCAAAATGTGAGTGATCGGTTGTTAATGAAAAGACTTGTGAGTTTATGTTTATACCGGCTCTTCTTGTCAGAGCAGCGCGGATAAACTGCGGGTCGTTTTCACTTGCATCTATGTATTTATTTATTGTTATTTGCGCATTGAGCGGGCCATTTGGATTGATCGCGCCTTGTCCTCTTATTAGGTCTCCGTAAACGCAGTCGAGTACCCATATAAATT
>Ga0123353_10008935_pt1 | contig 13756 bp, 15 predicted proteins | sample TergutLab28metaG_3_FD_92763 | JGI IMG/M metagenome (GOLD analysis project Ga0123353, IMG submission 92763) | Labiotermes labralis P3 segment gut microbial communities from Petit-Saut dam, French Guiana - Lab288 P3 | ecosystem: Host-associated > Arthropoda: Insects > Digestive system > Gut ... | reverse complement strand
TATTATTTTGTGGCCGATTGGCACGCCTTGACCAGCGATTATGCCGCGCCGGAACGCATCCGCGCCCATTCGACGGACTTGGTTAAGGATTGGCTCACCGCCGGCCTTGATCCAAAAAAATGCGTTATTTTCCAGCAGTCTGAAGTCAAGGCCCACGCGGAACTCACCCTCTTGCTAGGCATGATAACCCCCCTGTCCTGGCTGGAGCGCAACCCCACCTACAAGGAACAGCGCCAGGAAATAGCCGATAAAGACCTCGGCAATTTCGGCTTTCTCGGCTATCCTGTGCTGATGGCTGCGGATATCCTCCTCTACCTGCCCGACTTTGTTCCCGTGGGGCAGGATCAGTTGCCGCACCTGGAACTGACGCGCGAAATCGCCCGCCGTTTCAACCACCTATATGGCGGATTCTTTCCGGAGCCGGCGGCCCGCCTGACCCACACCCCCAAATGTCCCGGCCTGGACGGACGCAAGATGTCGAAAAGCTATGGCAACGCGATCTCTCTGAGCGACAGCAACGACGTCATCGCGCCCAAGATACGCGGCATGTTCACCGATCAAAACCGTCTTCGCAAAAGCGACCCCGGCAACCCGGACATCTGCAATCTTTTCCCCTACCACCAACTCCTCTCCGATGAGGGCAAGCAGGAGGAAATCCGCCGGGGCTGCGCCTCAAGCGCGCTCGGGTGCGTGGACTGCAAACGCTTCTTCCTGGAAAAACTTGTGGAATTCCTGGAACCGCTCAGATCCCGCCGCTCTGTCTTGGAAGCCAATCCGGATCTGGTGCAGGATGCGCTGCGCGAAGGGAACGCCAAAGCCCGCGCCTTCGCTGAAGCCACCATGACCGAAGTGCGCCGTCGCATGGGATTATAATGGCTGCGGGCATGAAACTCCTCGCCATTGACTACGGTCAGGCGCGCACCGGCATTGCGATCACCGACGCAGGCGGGCGCTTGGCCTTTCCTCGTTGCGTGCTGCGTAAAGACACGCGCCGGGACTTTTTTGCAGCCTTGTGCGCCCTGATTGCCGCGGAAGCCCCTCAAGCGATTGTAGTCGGATTGCCGCTGCCAGAGGGCGGAGGTGAAAGCCTGACCAGCAGACAGGTGCGCAATTTTGTCGAACGTCTCAAACGCCGTGTGGATTTGCCCGTGTATTACATGGAGGAAACGCTCAGCACCTACGAGGCCCAGGAACAGTTCCGCGAGACAGGGCACAAGCCCGCAAACGGGGAGCTTGACCAGCAGGCGGCAGCGCGTATTCTGGAATCCTTCCTGAACGAACCGGCATCACGCTGGAAGCCGGCATAAACACTTTTGCCTCGCTCAGGCAGGCGGTCATCTCTCTATGAAAACCCTGATGCGTCTGTTTTGCCTCTGTATCCTCCTCGCCCTGTGCGCAGGCGGCTTTGTGGGGTATGAGGCCTGGCGTTTTCTGAATACGCCGCCGACAAGTCCCGGCGAAGAACAGCTCTTTGACGTGGAACCCGGAACACATTTGGGGAAAATCGCTGAACAGCTTGAAAAAAGAGGGCTTGTCACCGACGCCGGCAAACTTGTCCTGCTCGCCCGGTATAAGAAATGGGACTCGCGCCTGCAAAGCGGTCGCTTCCAACTGCACAGCAACTGGCTGCCGGAACGCATTCTGGATCAACTTGTCAACGGTCAGCCAGTGCTCTACCGCGTCACCCTGCGCGAAGGCCTTGCCTGGTGGGAAGTGGCGCGGATTCTGGAGGAGGCGCGCTTCGCGCGTGCTGATGACTTCCGCGCTGTCATCTTTGACCCGGCATTTCTTCGGCATTATGGCATTCCCTTTCACAACGCCGAAGGTTTTCTCTATCCGGACACCTATCTACTCAAAAAATCAGAGTTTTTGGATATTGCCGCCGCCCGTGCCGTGGCCGGCCGCCTGGTGGACACCTTTTGGCAGAAAAGCGCCCGGATATGGCCTGGCGGCAGGCGTCCGAACACCCAGGATCTGCGGAAATTCGTTATTTTGGCCTCTATCGTGGAGAAGGAAAGCGCCGTGCCAGAGGAACGCCCCCGCATCGCCGGAGTATTTGCCAAGCGCCTGAGCATCAATATGCCCTTGCAGGCCGATCCCACCGTCATCTATGGCCTCGGCCAAAAATTTGACGGCAATCTGCGGCGCCTCCATCTGGACGATCCAAAGAATCTCTACAACACCTATAAAATTCCAGGGCTGCCTCCCGGCCCCATCTGTTCGCCCGGCCTTTCCGCCTTACAAGCCGCGCTTGCGCCGGAGGAACACAACTACCTGTATTTCGTCGCTAAGGGTGACGGAGGCCACGTGTTCAGCACCAACCTCAATGACCACAACCGCGCTGTACGCCAATGGGTACAAATACAGCGCGAACAACGTCAGAAAGAGAAAACGCCATGAAATACCTTATTATGGAAGATTTTTCAGGCCAGCCCGTTGTCTTCATCTTTCCCCGCCGGGTGGATCATTTCGATATGCGCGAACAGCTTCCCTATAAAAATACGCTTTCCGCAGGCTATGTGGAACTGAAAGACGGCGCGCTGCGCTGTTTCGGCGGCCATGCGGAACTGGAACTGCATTCCCGGCGGCAGGATGCGGACATTATCCGCGACAGCCTGCGGGAACGGGAACAAGGAGAATCGCCATGACTGCCAAAAGCATAGATCAAACCGGCCATCTGCGCATCCTCGGCACAGGAAAACTGCCGAGCCCCGCAGGGCCTCCCGGGGCTCATCTGCTGGAAGCCTTCCCCAACACCTTCCCGCAACGGCATTACATCATCCGCATTGCCTATCCGGAATTCACATCGCTTTGCCCCGTCACCGGCCAGCCCGACTTCGCCAACATGATCGTTGAATACATTCCCGATGCGCTATGCGTGGAATCAAAAAGCTTCAAACTCTATATGACGGCTTTTCGCAATCACAATGCCTTTATGGAAACCCTCACCAACACGGTGCTGCATGACCTGTGCGCCGCGATTTCGCCGCGCTGGTGCAGGGTAAACGGCATTTTTACGCCACGCGGCGGAACCCATCTGCATGTTTTTGCGGAACAATTCAAAGACTTGACAAAAACGGAACTCTCCTCTCTTAAAGAACAGGTACATGCGTGGAAAAGCGAAGCGCGCCCTTACACTTCATAGCCTTAACCGCCTATTCTTATTCATAAACATCTATCGCCCCCCACAACACAGCCAACCTTGGTCTTCCTTTCCGCGAATATTGGCACGATACATGCAAGCATGTTCAACTAACTGAAGATACATGATCCTCGTGTATCAAGGAGAGGGAGCATGATGTACGAAATCCACCTTACGCGGAATGGTCGGGAAGACTTGGTCTTTATAGGGCAAACCTTGGTGACGCTTGACGATCGCGAATGGCTCGGTCTCACGCCCAATTGGTGGGAACTGACGCTATACCGCACGGACAACGGTTCTTTTGTGCTAGGGTCGGTATACCATCGCAACTATCCGCGCGGAACGACCTTATACGGCGCGCTGGGTTTTGAAAGCCTGGACAGTATGTTTCATTACCTGGACGTGGACTGCGGCATGCCATCCTTGTTGCTGGAAGCTTTAAGGGATCAGACCCTACTTCGTATACGCGATCTGGATTGTCCCCTGCCGCCGCTGGAACTTGCTCCGCCGCAGATTCGCGAGCTTGGGGAGCTATCCGAGTTTCTCGCCGGGCTGGACGCCGCCTGAAACATTTTTTTCCACCAATGCCGCCCGGTATATGCGGCGCGGCAGTCTCTCCCGGGAATACAGGGGAATTGAGAGACTGCCGCGCACTGCACGTTCAAAATCAGCGCATTCTTTTCACTTTACAATTTCCAGTCCCTTTTTTATCTGCTCCAGATGCATCATGGCATCAGCGCCCTCTTTTCTGACGACCGAAGGAACGCCTTGCAGCGCGCTCAGGCGGCACTGGAAGCGCTTGGGATACAGGGCCTTATCCAATAACCGGATTGACTTTGCTGAGGTTCCCACTGAATACGCAGCTTGCCGTCCGCGCCGGTATCGTGGCTTCCGCCACCCTGCTTTCACGCATCCTCGGGTTTACACGAGACATGTGCATGGCCTGGCTGCTGGGCGGCGGGCCTTTGGCGGACGCCCTGACGCTTGCCCTGCGCCTGCCCAATCTGGCGCGCCGCCTCCTGGGCGAAGGCGCGCTTTCCATGAGTTTGACAGCAAGTTTTTCCCGTAGTCTGGCCTTTGCGGATACCCGGCTTCACGCAACCGATCATGCGCGGCTTTCCCGCCTTGCGGCGACGCTCGGCTTGCGTCTGGCCGCCCTTCTCGGCGGCGCCGTTCTGCTCGGCGCAGCGCTGGCGCAGCCGCTCATGGCGCTTCTGGCGCCCGGTCAGCCGCCTGAGTTTGCCGCCCATAGCGCATTTTTGCTGCGCATCTGTCTGCCTTACGCCTTTTTTGCCGGGATAAGCGCTCTGTCCATAGCCCTGTTGCACAGCCTGCGTTCTTTCCTCCTGCCCTCGCTGAGCCCGGCTTTTTTCAATCTCACGGTAATCCTCTTTGCCGGACTCGCCGCGCTGGGCCTTGCCGATCCCGCCCTGCTGCTGGCCCTGGGCGTGCTGTTCGGAGGCCTTGTGCAGTGCCTGAGTCAGGGAGTAGCGCTGCGCAGGCTCGGCCTGCGTCCCTGGAGAGTGTGGCCAGGACGCCTGGAAGAAGAGACAGCGCGCGAGCTGCGCCACAGCCTCCGCCGCCTGCCTCCCAGCATTGCCGGCGCCGCCGCGCCCCAACTGTCCATGCTCGGCGCCGCCGTGCTCGCTTCCTGGCTCCCGACGGGCAGCATCGCTGCCCTGTATTATGCGGAACGTATTTTGGAATTTCCGCTTGGCCTTGCCGGATCAGCCCTGGGCATGGCCAGCCTGCCGGGTCTTGCGGCCCTGGCCGCCACAGGCCGCACGGCAGACATGGAACAGGAAGCGGGCGACGCTCTGCGCCTTTCATTCTGTATCAGCCTGCCCGCTACGGCGGGCCTGCTTGCGGCAGCGGAACCTCTGGCACGCCTGCTCTTTCTACGCGGAGCCTTCGACAGCCAGGCTCTTGCCGACACCACGCTGGCCCTGTGCTACTACGCGCCCGGTCTGCCCGCATATGCCGCAAGCCGTCCCCTGCTTGCGCTCTGCAATGCTTGCAACAATACGCGTCTTGCCGGGATAAGCGCTCTCATTGCCGTGCCTTTTGCTTTTTTTGCGGGACTGCTCTTGCTTCCTTGCGGCATGGCTGGCCCCGCGCTGGGGCTCAGCCTGGGGCTGTGGGCACAGGCCGCCGTGCTCTGGTTCGGGCTGCGCCGCAGCGGCGTAGGGCTTCATGTCCCCCCGGCAGCGCTTGGCCGCTACACCGCAGGCGCTTTCCTGGTCTTCGCCGCGGCATATCTTGGGCTCCTCCTCTTGCCGGGCCCCTTCCTCTCGCTTATGCTGACCGTGCCTCTGGCAATAGCGACATACGCGGTCTTTCTGTTGGCCCTCGGCGACCGGGGCATCATGCGCCTTGCAGGGCGTTCAGAAACATGGAGGGATTGATGCCCGGCTGGACAGTCCGCTTTGCGGCCCTGATCGCGTTCCTGATCCTCCTTGTCATCAGCAGCGCCTGGGAGATGCATGCTTTGCGCCATGACGGCGAAATCCGCCTCCAGCAGGACGCCGGATCCCTGGCCAAACGCGTTGCTCTGCATCTTGCGGGCGTCAGTTGGCATATGGATGCTCCCGCAGCCCGCAGCTTCATCTTTGTGGAAATGGAGAATCTGAGCCTTGCCGCCATGTTGATCCATGACCGGGAAGGACTGCTGGAGGGCATGCGCCGGAACGGGCTCTGGGAGCCTGTGCCCTGGGACGATCTGACGCCGGAAAACAGCGTGGAGGCCTCCGCTCCCATCATAATGGAAGATGTTCCGGTGGGCGAAGTGATCATATACCTTTCCCGGCGGGCGCTGGACGAGGAGCTTTCCGCCAAGGCGCGCAGGGAACTCGCGCGGGTGGCCGCGCTGGCCGCGCTCCCCTGCATAGCCCTGGCGCTGCTTTTGTGGCAACTTGCCGCGCTCAGGGCAACGGATGGCGCGGCAATGCGCGATGCATGCCTTATGCCTTCACCATCCCATCCGTTTGACAGAGGGCGGGAGACGGTTCAGACGCCGCCGCTGCTCCTGCCGCCGGACTGGGACAGGGAAGAGGCGCGCCGGGCCTATCTGGAAGCGTGCCGCGCTTTCATCCGTGACCAGCAGACCAGCGCGGCCCTGCTCTGCCAGTTGACCGCCGGCGAGGACTGGGGAGAACTGCGCGCAACAGCCCGCGCCCTGCGCGAGGCAGCGCTTGCCCTCAATGCGCGGCATCTTGCCGCTGCCGCCCTGGCTGTGCAGGAGGCCGCGCTTTCCCATACCGCTTCCGCAGCGCGGCACGTTGAAGCGTGCATTCCCGCCCTGGCCCAGGCACTCACGGCGGCTGAACGCCTATTGCGCGACAATGCCGCATCCACGCAAGGAGAAAAAGCATGAACCACTCCCGCGGACTTCTGACGCTTGGCTCCCACCGTTGCGGAACCTCCATGCTGGCCGGTCTTTTGGCTCTGCACGGCGCGTTCATGGGGCAAACCCTGCCGCCAGGCAGAAACAACCCCAAGGGCTATTGGGAACACATGGGCATCAATGAGGCCAACGAAAGCATGCTTGCCCATCTCCGGATCACCTGGGACTGGCCTTTCCCATTGCCGCCGCGCTGGCAGGAACACCTTGCCCTTTTTGATGATTTGCGAGAGCAGGCCTGTACGCCCTTTCACAAACAAACGCTCTGGGCGGTGAAAGACCCCCGCCTCTGCCGCCTGTTGCCGCTATGGCTCCCGCTTTTCTCCCGCTTGGGCGACAAGCTCCGCGCTGTGGTGGTGTTCCGCCACCCGGAAGGCGCATGCCGCTCCCTGGAAAAACGCAACGCCATGAGCCGCAGGCGGGCGCTTGCCCTCTGGCTTCATCATTATACGGATGCTCTGACCTCTTTACAAAATCTGCCCTGGATAGCCGTCAATTATGAGCGCATGCTCGCCGATCCGCGTCAAGGCATGAACACCCTGGCTGAAAAACTGGAACTCGACGGCTGGCCGCGAACGCCTTCGGACGAGGAACTGCGCGAGTTCGCCGATCCCGCTCTGCGCCACCATCCGCCGGCCCCGCCCCAAAGTGATGCATGGCTGGAAACGAGCTGCTATGCGCTGTATGACGCCTTTAACGCGCGCCACCTGCACGGGCCGGACGCCATGATCACGCGGCATGCGGCCGGGCTGCGCGCGCAACTCGACGAGGGACGCGGGCTGGACCTTCAACTGGTACATGAAGTCTATGCGGAAATTCCGCAGTTGCGCGCATACAAACTCTCTGTGGAACTGGCCCTGGACCGGTATCAGAGCGAATAACTCCCCTTCCAAGCAAGGAAACGCCATGGGATTTTTTTCCGGCATCAAACAGCTTTTCAAAAAGGACAGCCCTGTTGCGGTCCCTGCGCCGCAAAATGTCGCGAGCACGGCCGACGGCGCCGAATGGCGCGCTGAACTGACCCTGAAGCTGCGCAAGGCGGATGTGCGCCTTTCCGCATGGCTTGGCGTCGTGCTTGAAGGCGTGGACAAGGCGGACGATCTGTTCTGGCAACGCCTGCGTTTTCTTCTCGAAGCCCTGGAATGTCCGCCTGCCGAGGCCGACGCGTTTGCGCGCAGCCTTGCGGATTGGCTTGGACGCATGGAGTATTCCCGGCTTGATGAATTCCGTTCGGAACTTCAGTACCGCCTTGCCCTGGCCCTGGAACTTGAGGACGAGGAAGACGAACGCAACCGCCTTTTTCTCAAACTTTCCACCAGTCTGGCGCGCACCCGAGAACACTTCTCCCGTAGTCTGGATGCGCTCTTTGCCGCCCACGGCGAATTGACCGAAGCATTCTGGGAAGAGATGGAAGAACTCTTCATCCTCGCCGATGTCGGCCACGATGTTGCTGCGGAACTGGTCGAACGCCTGAGAGAACGCGCCCGCAAAAACGGCGTTGTCCGGGCTTCTGAAATCCGCCCCGTGCTGCGTGCGGAACTCGGGGACATTTTCCGGGTCCAACGGCGCATCGCGGCGGTGAACCCGCCGGAAGTCGTGCTGATGATCGGCGTCAACGGCGTGGGCAAAACCACCACCATCGCCAAACTGGCGCACCGGGCGCGCATGCGGGGAAAACGCGCGCTCATCGCGGCAGCGGACACCTTCCGCGCGGCGGCCGTGGAGCAGCTTGGCGTCTGGGCGCAACGGGCGGAAGCGGATTTCTACGCCAAGGCTCAAGGCGCGGACCCGGCGGCCGTGGTGTTTGAAGCCCTGGACAAGGCCCTGGCCGACGGCGTTGACCTGCTCTTTGTCGATACCGCCGGACGCCTGCAAACCAAGGCGCATCTGATGGAAGAACTGGCGAAAATCCGCAGGGTGCTTGCCAAAAAACACCCCGGCGCGCCGCACCGCAGCATCCTCGTCATCGACGCCACCAACGGCCAGAATGCCCTCTCGCAGGCAAAGCTGTTCAAAGAAGCCGTCGGAGTGGACGAAATCATCCTCAGCAAGCTCGACGGCACCGCCAAGGGGGGGATCGCCATTGCCGTGGCCATGCATTTCGGCCTGCCCATCACCTATGTCGGGCTCGGCGAGAAGCTCGAAGACCTGCGTCCCTTCCACGGCGAGGATTTTGCTGACGCCCTGCTCGGAAAAGAACCGGGAACAGGCGCTCCGCAGGGCGGAGAAAGCTCCGGAGCGGGTTGATGCGCCCTGGCGCCTGACATGCGACGGCTTGCCAATACAGCAATATCCGACGCGTCGCAAAGCGTCACCGTGCAAAACTGGAATGCCGACACCCACAGCATTGTATACGGCGGCGCGCTCAGCGCGTTCAACACCTGGCTGAACGCCGCATCCCCGACAAGCGCTCAGCAAAACGCGGCCCGCAACGAGGTATGGCAACGCACAGGATTATTGGCCTAGACGTTACAATTCCCGTTCCATATCACGTTCTTCAGCGCGCCGTTTCATATCCTCGCGATGGTCGTAGAGCTTCTTGCCTTTGGCAAGAGCTATTTCCACTTTGACGCGCCTGTTTGTAAAGTACAGGTTTACGGGAATCAGCGTCATGCCCTTTTGTTCGACCTGAGCCGCGAAGCGGCGGATTTCCCCCGCGCGCAACAGCAGCTTGCGGTCGCGATCCGGGTTCTGTTCCACATAGCCCGCGTTGTTGTATGGCGCAATGTGCAAACCCGCAAGCCATGCCTCGCCCATGCGGAACTCCACGTAACTGTCGCGGAAATTCACCTGTCCGGCACGCAAACTTTTCACTTCCGGCCCGGTCAGGACAATGCCCGCCTCCGTAAAATCTGAAAGATGATACAGATGCCACGCCTTTTTATTCCGGGCGATGGCGGAGCTCGTCTTCTTCGTATGCATGGGAAACTCCCTACAACGGCGCTGGCCGGCGCATCAAAGGCTGCGGATCATGGTGGTGTGAAAATCCAGTTCTTCGCGCAACAACGCAAACAGCGCTTGCGTGACCATACGGTTTGCGGCGGCAATGTCCGTGGTCATAAGCACGGAACGGGCAAGTTCAATACAATCCTCTTTACGCAGCTTACGCACCAAATGCTTGACGACAGGCACAAATTGCGGTGACGCTGAAAACACATCAACCCCCAAGCCCAAAAAAACCGGCAGGCAATACGGGTCGGCGACCAACTCGCCACAGACGGCAACACTGATGCCCGCACGGCGCGCGCAATCAATGACATGTTTCACCGCGCGCACCACAGCGGGATGCAAAGGTTCGTGCAGATACGCCACATGCATGTTGCGGCGGTCAATGGCCAACAGGTAATGGATAAGATCGTTGGTGCCGATGCTGAAAAAATCCACTTCCCTGGCAAGCGCGTCTGCAATCATCACGGCTGCGGGCACTTCGATCATGACGCCCACAGGAATATGCGGGTCACACTCCAGCCCTTCGGCGCGCAGTTCCGTTGCGACCTCGTTGATAATGCGCTTGCTTGTCTCAACTTCCTGAAGTCCTGTGATCATGGGCAGCATCACAGCCACGTTTCCGCAAGCTCCGGCCCGCAGGATGGCGCGCAGTTGCGTGCGAAACACGTCCTGATGCCGCAGGCAGTAACGGATAGCTCGCAGGCCGAGGCCGGGATTTGGCTCTTTAAGAACCCGATGCTGTTCGCTCATCTTGTCCGCGCCCAGATCCAGCGTGCGGAAAATCACGCGCGCAGGCGCCTGGCTTTCGGCTATAGCGCGGTATTCTTCGTATAACACGCTTTCTTCCGGCAGACTTTTGCTTTTCAGGTAGGCAAACTCCGTCCGGCACAAACCGATGCCTTCAGCGCCGCTTTCCAGCGCCGACGCGCAGTCCTTGGCTTCCTCAATGTTAGCCTGCACCTCGATCCGCGCCGCATCACGCGTTTCAGCGGGATGATGCGCGTTACGGCGCACCTGTTCCTGCCAGAGGAAATATTCTTCCTGGCGCTGGGCAAACTCCATCAGTTCCGCTTCGTCCGGATCCAAATAGACGCGTCCCCTAAAAGCATCAATGATGACAAGTTCGCCTTCCCGCGAAACGTCAAGCAGACCGGCAACGCCCACTATAGCCGGGATATGCAGGCTACGCGCAAGAATAGCCGTATGGGTCGTCTGTCCGCCTTCCACGGTGACCAGGGAAAGAAGGCGATCCAGTTTCAGTTCTATGGCGTCCGCGGGAGAAAGCTCTTCCGCCAACAGCACCGCCGGGGTTTCCCGCTCTGAAGCTATATGTTTGTTGCCGTACAGGCAGCTTTGCATGCGGCCTATTACCGTCCGTATGTCCTGGACGCGATCGCGCAGATAGGGGTCGTCTATGGCGCGGAACGCGGCGCACAAGCTTTCTCCGGTTTTTTCCAAAGCCCACACGGCGCTCATATGCCGCTCGCGAATATGCTCGGCAGCGCCCTGCAACAGTTTGGGATCCTGACAGATCAACATATGCGAGGCAATGACGTCCTTCTGTTCCGACAGATCGTCCGGCACGGATTCCCGGGCGCGCGCTAGTTCGTCCCTGACCTTGTGGGCCGCCTCATACAGACGGCGTAATTCCGTCTCCACGACATCAGCCGGGATGGACATCCTCGCCATTCTCAAGGCGGGCCGTTGCATGCGACTCGCCTTGCCGATGGCGATGCCCGGCGAAACCGGCATGCCAAAAAGAACAAGCCTTGCCACGCTTATCTCTCGAAATTGGAGGTAAATAATCCGGAAAGCGCTTCCAAAGCCGCCTCCGCATCAGCGCCGCGAGCCTCGATCTCAAACCAGTCGCCCTCCTGTATGGAAAGGGCGAGAATATCCAAGATACTTTTGGCGTCCGCCCGGACCTTGTCGCGGATCAAAACAAGTTCCGCGTCAAAATCCTGAATCGCCCGCACCAGGCGTGCGGCGGGACGCGCGTGGAGGGCAGACGCGGCGCGCGCTGTGCATGTCAGCAGAGGCGAACATGCGTTATCGCTTTCGATCACGGGATCCCCCATCATCACGGGTCAGGAGCGCATATAATTCACTGCAGGTCCAGCCGTGAAGGCGTCCTTGGACGCGGCGGGCTACTTCCCGCGGGCGTCCGCCGCGTCCCTGCTCTTCCAGCAGCGCCGCCCGCGCCTCCGCCTCAGGATTTCTCCGCGTTTCCAAAGCGGGACCAATCACCACCGTGAGTTCCCCGAGCAGGCCAGCGCTCGCTTGCTGAAAATTCGACAAACGCGTTACTATAAATTCTTCGTGGATCTTGGTCAATTCACGGGCAATACAGAGTTCACGCTCCCCCAACAAGGCATAGGCGTCAGCAAGGCTTGCGGCGAGGCGATCCTTGCGTTCAAAAAAGATGAGGCTGCCGGGGCAATGGGCGAAAACGGAAAAAAGCCTTTTCCGTCCCGACGCATCCCGCGGCAAAAAACCAAAAAAGCTAAAGGGCAAGGGAGCGATGCCGCTGCCCGCCAAGGCGGCCACTGGCGCACTGGGCCCCGGAATGACGGAGACAGGTATGCCCGCCTCCCGGCACAGGCGTACCAACCGGTATCCGGGATCGGCGACTATCGGCATTCCTGCGTCGGCAATCAGGGCAAGACATGCGCCTGCACGCAACCGGGCCACAAGCTCTGGGGCGCGTTTCTCTTCATTGTGTTCATGCAAGCTGACGAAACGGCGGACTGCGATGCCGCAACGCCGGCACACAAGTCCGGCGCGGCGGGTATCCTCCGCCAGCACCGCGTCGGCGCGGGATAACGCCTCGCGGGCTCTGGGGCTTAAATCACCAGGATTGCCAAGCGGCATTGCCACGAGCCAGAGGATCGGCGAGTTCGAAAGCATGGGGATGATGCTCAAGGCGCAACTCCTGTCCGGCATCTATAACACAGACGACATCGAAACGACAGGGCCGCTCCCAGGCCTTATGCGCCGCCAGCCAGCAACGAGCGGCCTTGATCAGGCTCCGGCGCTTGTTCAGGCTCATGCCGTCCGCCGGACTGCCAAGCGTGCCCGCCGTGCGGGTTTTTACCTCCACAAAGACGAGTTCGTCCCCGTCTTCGCAGACCAGATCCAGCTCCAAACGTCCCTGGCGCCAATTACGGTCAAGAATCCTGTAGCGCATGGACGTGAGCAGCCTGGCAGCAGCCGCCTCGCCCCGGCAGCCGAGCTTCTGTTTTGCTGTTGCAGTCGAAGTTGTCATGCGGTGCGCGCCTTATAGTAAGAAACTTCCCTGTTCCATGCGATCAGGGCGGACTTTACGGAAACTCATGCGATGCATGCGGCAGGGGCCGTACCTGGCAAGCGCATGCAGGTGCTCCGCGACGCAGTAGCCCTTATGCCGTTCAAATCCATAGCCGGGGTAACGCCGGGCCAGCGCGCGCATCAGCTTGTCGCGAAAGCTTTTTGCCAGAATGGAGGCAGCGGAAATTGCGGGCACAAGGGCATCGCCTCGTATGATGGCATGTTGCCGGGGAAGAGGTCCCTGCCAGGCAAGCAAGGCAAACAGTGACGCCGGAATGATATAAGGGCCGTCAATAGACAAGGCGAGCGGAGATGGACACGCCCCGGCGCAGTGTCGAGCCGCCTTAATCATGGCGCGAAAGGTGGCTTGCAGTATATTGACTCGATCAATTTCCCAAGGCCAGACAAGGCCGATTCCCCAAGCGAGGGCGGAAGAACGTATGGCGACAGCAAGTTCTTCCCGGCTTTCCGGGGGAATTTTCTTTGAATCCCCGAGCCCCGGCATAGCGAATTCCGCCGGCAACGCCACAGCCCCCGCAACTACGGGACCAGCCAGACAGCCGCGCCCCGCCTCGTCAATGCCGACGCTTCCCGGCATGTCAACCACGCCGCGCGGCATTGCGGAATCCGCAAGGAAAGCCCTCAAGTCCCTGTTCAATAACGCTTTTTGGGCTTGATTCTTGCGGCCTTCCCTTTGCGATCGCGCAGGTAGTACAGACGACTGCGGCGCACGCGGCCTTCGCTCACCAGTTCCACGCGCTCTATGAACGGGGAATGCAGGGGAAAAATGCGTTCAACGCCCACCCCGTCGGAAATTTTGCGCACGGTGAGGGTGGCGTCACTGGCGCCGCGCTTGATGCGGATGACGTTGCCCTGGAAGGCCTGCACGCGTTCTTTTTCTCCTTCCACGATGCTCAGGTGAACCTTGACGGTATCGCCCGAGCGGAAGGCCGGAATGT
>Ga0123353_10008934_pt1 | contig 13756 bp, 10 predicted proteins | sample TergutLab28metaG_3_FD_92763 | JGI IMG/M metagenome (GOLD analysis project Ga0123353, IMG submission 92763) | Labiotermes labralis P3 segment gut microbial communities from Petit-Saut dam, French Guiana - Lab288 P3 | ecosystem: Host-associated > Arthropoda: Insects > Digestive system > Gut ... | reverse complement strand
TGCGCGGCGGCTTGCGCCTGTACAGATATCATGGATAGGGTTTCCGGTGACTACCGGGGTCGCCGCGATGGATTATGTTATTACAGACAAAAACGTTGACCCGCCGGGGTCGGAAAAATACTACACTGAAAAGCTGCTGTACATGCCTGAGACTTTTCTATGTACCACATTGAGCGGCAGTCCGCGGGTGGATCCCCCGGCGTTTACGCGCAACGGATATATTACGTTTGCGTGTTTTCATAATCTCAAGAAGATTACGGACAAAACCCTTCGCATGTGGCGGGCGATACTGGAGAGGCGCCGGGATTCGCGCATTAAAATCATGGGGCATACGCCTTCCGGCGAGGCGGACCGCGAAATGCTCAATGAACGTCTCGGAAAAATCGGTCTGCCTGTGGAGCGCGTGAGCGTTTCACCGAAGTGCGATATTAAGGACTATTTTGCCGCATACAACGATGTCGATATCATGCTTGACACATATCCTTTCAGCGGCGCGACCACCACGTTCGACGCGCTGAGAATGGGGCGGCCGATAATCACGCTCGTCGGCAAACGGCATGTGTCTCGCGTAAGCTACTGCCTGCTGAAAAATGTCGGGCTGGATGATCTTGCCGCGTTTTCCGGAGATGAATATGTGGAGAAAGCCGTATCGCTTGCAAACGACCATGAACGCCTGCGTAAAATCAATGCCGATCTGCCACGGAAGGTTATGAGTTCGCCGCTTATCAATCAACCGGCGTTTCGGGGAAATTTTGAAAAAATAATTCGCGACGTATGGGTCAGGTATTGCTTTGAAAACCGCGTTGGGGATTATGATTACGGCGCCGACAGTCCGCAGGAGTTGTTGGATCAGGTCGTAAACGCCACTGTCTACATGGAAAGGAAACTGGACGCCGGCGAAAGTATAGACGGCGAGCTAGCGTCCGAGTACCACAGAGCGCAAAAGGCTTTCTGTGAAAAATTGAAACCGGCGATAAACAACGAGAATTTAATACTTGACTACGGGAATTTGGTCGATCTTATCAGCTGCGGCGGGCTTAACCCTGAATATTTCAGAGCGGCGCTCGCAAAAACCAGGGAATATCTGAATATATTCAGGCGTACTGTATGCTTATCTTCGTAACGGCAACCAGAAAATCCCAATCGGAGTTCGACAAAGGCCCTTTAGGGCAATCGTTGCTGAGGATCGCATTTGATAAATCGCTTTGTCTATCTGTGAGTACGGAAAATCGATCCGGTTTACCCGTTGTTTACAACCGGGTTATATCTGAGCAGTATCGCGAACACCAGGCCGTATTTCTACACGATGACATCTGGCTGGACGATATCTTTGTCGCCGCACGGATTCGTGCCGGGCTGGAGAATTTTGACATCATCGGACTAGCCGGAAACCGCGTCCTGCATCCTGACGCGCCCGCATGGCACGTCAAAGACGATACCACGCAGTGGGATTCAGAGAACCTATCGGGGCTGGTGTGCCACGGAGCTAATCCGTTTGGCCTGCCTGCATTATACGGATCAATACCTGCGCGTGTGCAGTTACTGGACGGTGTTTTGATTGCCGCCCGTATATCCTCTTTGCTGGACGCAGGGGTTCGGTTTGATGAGCGTTTTGACTTTCACTTTTACGATCTTGATTTTTCGAGACAGGCAAATGCAGCAGGGCTTACGGTCGGGACTTGGCCGATCTCGATTACGCACGCCAGTGGCGGCGCATTCGGATCGGACGGCTGGAAACGCGGGCTGGAACTCTATCGCAGCAAGTGGCAAAACGCCGTGCGGGAAGCAGGGGCTGAACACGCAACGAACCCATGACCAGTTTCAAATAGAAAAAGGAATCCAAGATATGAATTCATCGGAGAAGGGATCTACGATTCCTGTGGAATCGGATCAGTCGCCGACTGGGGAAATAAAGAGGCAACGTTGCAGAATCGCCGCGATTGCTATGGTCAAAAATGAGCAGGATATTATTGAACCGTTTGTTCGCCACAACATACGGTTTCTTGACCACATGATGGTTCTGGACAACGGTTCGGTGGATGACACCAGGCCGATTCTGAAGAAATTAAATGCCGAATTTTCAAATCTGATGGTAGTCAGTGACGATTCTTTCGGCTACACACAATCGGAGAGGATGACACTCCTGCTGAACCGATCCCAGGCGATCTTTCCCGCGGATTTTGTAGTTCTTTTGGATGCTGATGAGTTCATCTGTTGTACTGATCCTGCTTCATTTGCGGATGTTTTGGCGCGGATTCCTTCGGGCGGATTTGGAATGGTCGCCTGGAGTACGTTCGTTCTCACGCCAAAAATGCTCAGTTCTCTTGGAAAAGACGAAGAAGACCATTTCCGCGCTATGACCTGGCGGCGACGTGTTGAATGGGAACCTTATCACAAAGCGATTGTTAGGCTCGATGGCAATTCTGCCGCAGATGTTTTGATCACGCAGGGCAATCACAGTGTCTGTTCTGCCCGCGGCGTTGTTCTTGCGCATGTTTTTCTACCTGAGTTAAAGCTATGTCATTACCCGGTGCGAAGCCGGGAGCAGTTAATTGCCAAAGCAGTGGTCGGCTGGATGGCATACCTCGCCAAGGATCCACTGGCATCTCTGAACTCAGCGGGTTTTCAATGGCGGGATAACTTCCAGGCGATCGCGAATGGCGCCTATATTGATGATTCTGTATTGTGTGAAGCCTCGATTCTGTATTCGCAATCTCCGCGCAACGTGAACTGGGACGAAGACGTTATTCAAGAACCCAACCAGCTTGTGTATGAACGCCGCTATTCCACAGGCAGATCGATGGATGCGATACAACTGATCGTGCGTTCATGGCAACAGTCCATAGCTGGACCGGCAACGAAAGTTGTGGAACGCCTAATTACAGCCGGACGCACGGCTGAGGCAATCGCATATCTTGACGCAACTATAGCACAGGAAGAGACCTCTGATCTCTGGAACGCCTGGGCCGCTTTGCAACACAAAGGCGGAGCCATGAAGGAGGCAGAGCGAGGATTCCGCCGTGCCCTGGAGTTGGACAAAACCAACCGCCAGGCCGCCGTAAACCTCGGGTTTGTACTTTTTTCGCAGGGTCGTCTAAAAGAGGGAGCGCCATTATTCCAGCAACACGAGCGAACCCTTACCGAAGAAGAAAAGAGCGCGATGCTTAAGTTAGCGGAGCAATGGCAACCGCAAGATACTTCTATTTCTCCAGCTTCGGCGAATTCGGTGACACCTCATGCCAGCCATTTTTCAGTCACTGATATTGTAAAAAAAAGTATCGTCATTCAAGAGCTCGAAGTTTTAGAGAAATTTTTAAATGAAACGCCCGAACATGAATTACAGGAAACTGTTGGTTACATCGTAGAGCGGCTAAAATTAAACTTTGATAAAATACAAAACACTAATGAAGAATATCTTGCTCCAAGAATCGGTGCAATATTTTCCAGAATCAGAAATTACTTGGAACCAAACCTTACTTCAAAAACGATTTCATTGCTGCAAATAACACGAGACGATATAGATAAAGCAACAGTTGTGTCATTCGATATTTTTGATACATTACTTGTTCGTCCTTATGTTAAACCAACCGACTTGTTTTATCATATTGAGCATATTAAAAATTCTCGAGGGTTCGCGGAACATCGTATAAACGCAGAAAAAAAAGCACGAGAACATTTCTTGAAAAATACTGAAAACGAGGACGTTACAATTGAAGACATTTACAAATTCATAGATCATAAATTTTTATCTTTGAAAGAAACTGAGTTAAACATGGAACGACAAACATTGAGAATAAATCCTGAGGTTAAACAAATTTTCGATTATGCGAAAAATAAAAATAAACGAATTATTATAGTTTCCGATATGTATTTACCTTTGGATTTTATTGAAGATGTATTAAAGAAGAACGGGATAACTGACTATGAAAAAATATATCTATCCAGTAAACTTAATGGAACAAAACACTCTTCCAAGCTTTATCAATTAATACTGGATGAGTTAAAAATTTTACCAGCATGTGTTTTTCATATCGGCGACAACAGGAAATCGGATTACGACAGTGCTTTGCAGGTAGGAATAAACGCTTTTCATTATACTCAACTTGTTCAACAATATTTTTCTCAGAATAATAAAATTAAAAGTTTTTATGTAAATAATTCCTCATCGGTTGTAGCGTCTGTTCTTGTTTCTGTACAGGCTTACAAATGGAAAGTTTGCTGTTTAGGAATAGAGTTACCTAACTATTGGGAGAAATTAGGATATTATTTCAGCGGTTTAGTCGCTCTTGCTTTTTGCAAATTTATTAAACAGCAGTCGGATAAACGAAATATTAATAAAATATTGTTTTGCGCAAGAGACGGCTATGTCCTGCAAAAGGTCTTTAATTTTTTATATAAAAACAGTGGAATTGAGACAGACTACATCTACGCTAATCGAGTTGCACACTGGTATTGTAATCTTGTTTATGACGGTGATCTGAATTCAGAAAATTTCGTCAGCGCTAAATTAATACTTGAATACTATAAAAACCAATCGACAGAATTTGCAAAATTATGTGAAGCAAATCCTGTTTCACAGACAATGCCTGTAGCGTTTATTGAACAGCAAAAAGAAATTTTGACCAGATTGAGTGAAGAACCAAAGGATAAGTATAGAAATTATTTTAATCAAAAGACATGTCAGTATAACACTGTTGCAATAGTAGATTTGCTTTCTTGTAATTTTACTTCACAGCGATTTGTTGAAAATCTAATTAATAAAAACTTAACAGGTTTTTATATTTATGCAAATAAAGAATCACCATATTATTCTGAAAACAAGATGGTTTCATGGGGAAATACAATACCTTCACCCTGGAATTTCTGGGAATTTGCCATAACTTCACATGAACCGCCGATTTACGATATAACGCAAGAACACAACCCAATATACATAGAATCGGATTCAATATATGAAAAATTTAGAAATTCTGCTTATCCATTTGTAGAAAAAGGAACTATTGATTTCGTTAAAGATATTTATTCTCTTTTCGGAAATGATGGTTTTCCGGCAGATTTTGAACTTGTTTTCTCTTATTGCAAGAGTTTTTTTGAGAATTACGATAATGAAGATGTAGAAAACCTGCAACAATTGTATCATGCCGTGAGTCATGCGAACAATTTTGATTATAAACCTATTTTCCCATTTTTTAACAATAGAGATATAATCAAAACCCTTACAGACAATATTACGCATTTAAAAATTTAAATTCCATGTATACGCCCCAGCATGATTTCCTGGATTATTCATATCATTACCGGCATTGGCATAATTCATCTCATGAAAACAGGAAAAGAGACATATTGAGTGCGCAGAATTTGTTTAGATTACATAATTTGTTTCCAAGACATATAGATGCAAGGGTTTTAGAAATCGGTTGTGGTATGGGGCGATGTTTGGCGATGTTGAAAGAAAACGGGTATTCTGATTTAACTGGAATAGATCGCGATTTCTCCCAGATACAAATAGCAAAAAATGAGCAGGGACTAAAAATATTGATGGTAGACGCTATTGATTTTTTAACGGAAACATCCATTGAGTTTTTATTGCGCAACAGCGGATTGCATTATATTGCGGTGAGACCGGAAGGCGGAGAAGAATCTGATGAAAAAAAGAAATTAAAGCAACTTTGGGCCGATTTATATAAATTGGAAATTGGCAGAGTCCCAATAATGTCTTTGAATATTGTTACTATTGCATTTAAAGACAAAGAAGCGTTTAAGTTTTGGAAAAAGAATCTGCCGTATTTATCTGATACTTATGAAAGTATTCTTTTGTAATGTTTATCGCAGTCAGTTAATCAACGCTTCGTTAAAGGAGAGTAAAAATGAGCAATGAAAATCTTACCAGGGTTGACCTCTGTTGCGGAACAAGCAAACCGGGCGGTTTTATAGGCGTTGACAGTTTTCCAGGAAACAATGTGGATATTGTCGCCGATCTAAACGAACGGTTCCCATTTGAAGATAACTCGGTCGATATGGTACGAGCGCATGATGCCATTGAGCATCTGCCGGACAAAATACATACCATGAACGAAATCTGGCGGATTTGCAAACCAAACGCAACGGTTGATATTCTCGTGCCGTCTACGGACGGACGCGGGGCCTTCCAGGACCCGACTCATGTCAGCTATTGGAATATTAACTCTTTTTTATACTATTCCGTCGACCACGCAGCCTATTACGAACTTTGTAAAAGATATGGCTTTCGTGGTGGATTTAAAATTGAAAACATTATTAATTTGAGCGGGTTTGACAACATAGTCCATGTACAGGCAATTTTAAGAGTAATAAAATAATCGCAACCGCTTCCCACTATACAAAGTGTCGGGCATGATACGCGGGGACTTTACCAACCTGTCGGAACATAAGCTGATGGAATGTCTGAGTCCGCATTGGATACGATATTGAAATCAAGGTGCGGCCGGCTAACGAACCTGTTGGTCATCTGACGTTCGCAGTTGTTTGACTGTCGGTTCTGTCACAAAAGCCATGAGAAAAATAATGGATGACGCCATCGCCATTTTTCAGGATCTCACGCAGCATCGCGGACTGATGGAAGACTTCGAGACAGGCGGATTTTCCGACATTTACAAAGACAACGGCTCGAACTGCTGGAAATCGAATAATTGCGGCTATAATATCGCAGGAGAATTAACTATGGAAAACATTCTGAACAGATTGCGGCGCGGGGAAATTATCGTGGGAGACGGCGCTCTGGGGACGCAGCTCATGCAGCGCGGACTGAAACATGGCGAACCGCCGGAACTCTTTAACGTTGAAAAGCCGTGGATTATCGAAGAAATCGCCGGTCTCTATCTTGACGCGGGCGCGGAAATCATCGAAACCAACACTTTCGGGGCTTCGCCGCTGCGCCTTGAACAGTTTTCGCTGGAAAGCAGGATGGAAGATCTGAACCGCGCCGCGGTTGAAGCCGTGCGCCGGGCCGTCGGCGACAAGGCGTATATAGCCGGATCGGTCGGGCCGTCCGCAAAAAATCTTGAACCGCTGGGCGATGCCGAGCCGGAACAGCTTTTCGACGGCTTCGCGGCGCAGATTCGCGTCCTCGTCGCGGCGGGCGCGGACATAATCTGCATAGAAACCATGATGGATATCGCCGAAGCCGTTCTCGCCGTCAAAGCGGCGCGTTCAGTCGGCGCGGAAATTCCCGTCATGGCGACAATGACTTTCAATAAGACGCCGCAGGGATTTTTCACCCTGATGAGAAATTCCGTCAAAGACGCGGCCGAGGCGCTCAAAGACGCCGGGGCAGACATCGTCGGTTCCAACTGCGGCGACGGAATGGAAAACATGGTCGGCATCGCGCGGGAGTTCCGTCAGTTTACAAAACTGCCGGTCATGATTCAGGGAAACGCGGGACTGCCGACGAAGGGAGAAAACGGCCTGGTTTATCCGGACACCCCGGAATATGTGGCAGGCAAGGCTGCCGAACTGCTGGAACTGGGCGTGCAGATCATCGGCGGCTGCTGCGGCACCACGCCGGAACACATCCGCGCCATACGTTCCTTATTGCGCGGCCGGGGCAGCATCTCCATGAAATATCAGGGATAATCTGATTTGAGCCATGCGCGCGCTCCTGCGCGGCCGGGCTTATCGCACCGTAACTTTTGCGTCATCTGTACGCTTGTTTCCAAAGGACGGATGCCGTAAAATGTTGTTTTAAATATTGACGGGCTCCGGGCCCTGTGCAATATAACCCTCGAACCATGTCAGGTCCGGAAGGAAGCAGCATTAAGAGGTTTATTATATGTGCAACAGGTTTCCCGGGGCTCGACCCTTCTTTTATGTAATTTTCTATGCAATACCAGGTATTAGCCCGTAAATGGCGGCCCCGGAATTTTCATGAACTGGTCGGGCAGGAACATGTTTCTCGCTCGCTGCTGAACGCCCTGAAAGGGGGACGGCTGGCGCACGCTTTTCTTTTCTCCGGCCCGCGCGGAAGCGGCAAAACCTCATCGGCGCGCATCCTGGCCAAAGCCCTGAACTGCCATGAGGGAAAACCCGGCGAGCCGTGCAGTCAATGTCCCGCCTGTGTCGAAATCGCGGCGGGAAACTGCATGGATGTTCTCGAAATCGACGCGGCCTCAAACCGGGGCATCGACGAGATTCGTGAGCTGAAGGAAAAAACCCGCTACAATCCTGCGCGGGACCGTAACAAGATTTTCATTATCGATGAAGTTCATATGCTTACTTCGGAAGCTTTCAATGCGCTTTTGAAGACGCTGGAAGAACCGCCGTCGCACGTCGTTTTCATTCTTGCGACAACCGAGCATCACAAGATTCCCGCCACGATTCTGTCGCGCTGTCAGCAGTACACTTTCAAGCTGGTTTCTTATCCCCGGATTTTAGACAGGCTGCGCGAAATCTCACTGGCGGAAGGGATTCAGATCAGCGACGGCGCGCTCGAACTTGTGACTTTCGCAAGCGGCGGCAGTATGCGTGACGCCATGTCGGCGCTTGATCAGGTGCTGGCTTTCAGCGGCGGCGAGGTGCGCGACGAAGACGCCGCCGCGCTGCTGGGCATGGTCGAAGCGAACGTTCTGGGCCGGACTGTCCGCGCGATTGCCGAAAACAATCCGGCGGAGCTGCTTGAAGTCGTCGCCGGTCTTGCCGAAGCCGGACAGGATTTAAACAATTTCTGCCGCCGTCTTTCCTGGCAATTCAGAAATCTGATGGTTTTAAAGGCGGGCGTCGGCGACACCGCGCTGCTGGGCGTTCCGGAAAGCCTGCTGCCGGGACTGCGCGAGGAGGCGGAACTTTTTTCCCGCGAAGAACTGATTCGTCTTTTCGATACGTTCCAGAAAATCGAAACCAGCATGAAGTACGCGACGCAGGTGCGTTTTCAGCTTGAAATGGGATTGATCGAACTGGCTCACGCCGCGCGTCTGCGGCCGATTGAAGATCTGATCGCGGAATTTTCCTCCTTTGCCGATGCCGGTTCCGACGCCGCGCCCGCGCCCGCGGCGCGGCCGGGAAAATCTTCCGTTCCCGCCGGAATACCGTCCGCAGCGCCCCGCAATCAGCGCCCAGCGCCGACGGGCGCGGCCGGTGAACTTCTTTTGAAAGAGGATAATCTTTTGGAAAAAGCCAGGCAGGATCCGATAATGCGGTCATTTATGGATATTTTCCCCGGGCCGGTGAGCGCCGAGAAGATCGAGAAATGAGCGACTACGCGGAACCTATCGAGCGGCTGATCATCGAGTTCCAACGCTTTCCAGGCATCGGGATAAAGAGCGCGCAACGTATGGCCTATCTGGTGCTGAGGCGTGGAACAGAAGACGCCGAACGGCTGTGCCGCGCCATTTCCGACGTCAAGGAAAAGATTCACACCTGTTCGCGCTGCAATAATTTTTCGGATTCCGATCCATGCCGTTATTGCGGCCCCTCGCGTTCCGCGGAAACCATATGCGTCGTCGAAGAACCCAATAATATTCTGGCAGTGGAGAAAACGCGGGAATATCACGGACAGTACCATGTTCTGCACGGCGCGCTTTCGCCGATTAACGGCATCGGACCGTCCGACCTCATGATAGGAAATCTGCTCGAAAGATTGCGCGAAGGAACGGTGAAGGAAATCATTCTGGCCACAAATCCCAACGTGGAGGGAGAGGCCACCGCGATCTATCTTTCAAAACTGCTCAAACCGATCGGGGTAAAAGTAAGCCGCATCGCCCTGGGCCTGCCGGTGGGCGGCGATCTGGAGTACGCGGACGAGATGACCATGTCCAAGGCGCTTGAGCACCGGCACGAAATGTAAATGCCGGCTGGGATAAAGTTCTTTTTGTTAGGGACACGGAACATACCAATGTACCGTGTCCCTTATAAAATCGGAATCCGTTACCTGTATATGAGGAGAATAGGTTTTTACTTATGACTTACGCAAACCAGTTGACCATTCTGCGGATGGTTTTTGTTCCCTGTTTTGTGATTCTGCTTATTTACGGCTGTCCGCGCGCGGCGACCGTCGTTTTTCTGCTTGCTGCCGTGACGGACGGTCTGGACGGACTCATAGCGCGCAAGCTCAATCAGCGTACTCCGCTTGGTTCTTTTCTGGATCCGATGGCGGACAAGATACTGCTGACCGCCGCGTTTATTACGCTGACGCTCCAATCCGTGCCGATTGAACTCCATATTCCGGCGTGGCTGACTATCCTCGCGATCAGCCGCGACCTGCTGATCGCCGTTTCGGTAATTATCATTCACATGCATACGGGACATTCCCGCTTTCCCCCCAGTATTCTGGGTAAATGCACGACGGCCGTTCAGCTTATACTGGTCGGCGTCTGCCTGCTTGCCGGGTTTGAGGTAAAAACGGCCGAATTGCTGTTTCCCTTTGCTGTTTACGCCACGTTGTTCTTTACCGTTGCTTCCGGCCTGCATTACTTCTACAGGTCGGTAAAAATAATTTCCTCGTATCAGGATTTGGACAATGCCGGAAACCGGAATAAAAATTCTTAAAGTTGTTCCCGGTTCGGCGGCGGACAGAATCGGGCTCGAACCGGGCGACCGGATTTTGACCGTAAACGGCCACGAAATCGCGGATGAACTGGCGCTGCGTTTTTACCTCCACGCGGAAGACCGGGCCGTTCTCGGCTGGCGGCGGAACAGCGGCGCAATACGGCGCGGCAAAATCAGCATCGAAGAAGCGATTGATTTCGGCGTTATCATCGAGGAGTTTCCGACGCGCCGGTGTTCCAACGCCTGCATATTCTGTTTTGTCGATCAGCTCCCGCCCGGGGCGCGTCCGGCCCTCCGCGTGAAAGACGACGACTACCGGCTGTCTTTCCTGTACGGCAATTACGTGACTTTGACCAACGTGACGGGAAAAGACATAGACAGGATTATCGAACAACGCCTGTCGCCTCTCTACGTGTCGGTCCATGCGACTGATCCTGAACTGCGCGCGCGCGTTCTGGGGCGAAAGAAAGCGGATAATCTTGAAAAAAAGCTCGCCCGCCTTGTGCGGGGCGACGTGCGTATTCACGCGCAGATCGTTTTGATGCCGGGAATCAACGACGGCGGCCGGCTCGAAAAAACGGTTATGGATCTTTATCGTTTCCATCCCGGCCTGGAGTCGGTTGCAATCGTTCCCGTGGGCCTGTCCGATTACGCGCCGCGCGAAAAAGGGCTGCGCCGGGTGACGAAGACTTACAGCCGCACGCTCGTTCGCCGCGTCAATAAATGGCGGCAAAGCTTCATCAGCCGGTCGCAAAGAGCGTTCGTATTTGCAGCCGACGAATTTTACCTTCTGGCCGGAGAGCCGATTCCGGAACGCGACTACTACGAAGATTTCGCACAAATTGAGGACGGCGTCGGCATGGTGCGGTATTTTCTTGACGATTTTGAAAAAGCCGCGGCTTACCGGCGCAAACCGCTGACCAATCTGCGCGGGACGCTGGTGACGGGCAAGCTTTTCTTTCCCGTATTTGAGCGATGTATGACGGAGTTGAACCGGCGGACAGGAGCAAAACTTACCGTATGCGCCGCTGAAAATCGTTTTCTCGGAAAACGCGTTACAGTGGCGGGCCTGCTTTCCGGCAAAGATATTATCGCGGCTTTGCGCGGCAGGGATAACGGCGGCTTTGTGATTATTCCCGGCGAAACGCTTGCGTTCGACAACCGGCTGCTGCTGGACGGCCTGACGCTTAATGATTTATCGCGGGAACTCGGCCTGCCGGTCTGCTCCGGAGGAAGAAGCGCGGGTGAATTCTTCAAAACGCTGGACGACTGTCGGGTTAACCATTATTAATGTTCAGCCACGCCGCGGGCATAGCCCAGATATTCGCGCCCAGAGGAACCAGCTCCGTGCCGGCATAAATCACCAGACCGCGTTTAAATCGATCTCCGGCGATGGTTTTCAGTTTTGATAAACTTTTGGCGTCATCCGCGGTCGCCGACTCCGACGCTTTTACTTCGATTCCTACAATATCACCGTTGGGGCGTTCCAGCACTATATCGGCTTCCGTGCCGTCCGCCAGGCGGAAGAATGAAACGTAGACGTCTGCCCGGCCGGAAGCGTGCTTCATAATTTCCGTCACCACATAGTTTTCAAACACGCGCCCGAACGCCATACGGTCGTCCCTGTATAAATCTGCCAGGTTACGACGCATTAAATACGTCAGAATATTGGTATCGTGGAAATAGAGCTTGGGCGATTTGGTGAATCGCTTGTTCAGCTTGTGCGGCGGCATCCAGGGTCTCAGCTCGAAAAGCAGAAATATATGGATCAACAGCGCCTTGTATCTTTGATAGGTTATAGCGTTCATGCCCAGTTCCGCGTGTACCGAAGCGTCATTCAACAGACCTCCGGCGCGCATTGACAAGACGGACAGCAGAGAGAACAACTGTTCCTGCCTGCGGACTTCGGCCAGCGCCCGCACGTCGCGCTGCAACAGGGTCATAATATAATCGTTAAGCCACTGCGTGCGGTCTATCTCACGGTGCAGGGCCATTTCCGGAAAAGTCGCGCAGGTCATGCCGTCCAACAGCCCGCCGTTTTCCAGCCTGCCGGTAGTCAATTCAGCGTCGAACAGCGCGTCTGTTACATCCGCCGGAAAACCGAGATACTCCGCCGTGGAGAAAGGCAGCAGCGTCATAATAGCCATGCGTCCGACCAGCGCTTCCGACAATACCGGTAGAGCCATTACATCGGCTGAACCGGTTAAAAGGTATTTACAGGCCGGGCGATTCCTGTCAACGGCCATTTTAAGGTAAGGAAAGATCTCCGGCGCCATCTGTACTTCGTCTATGATATTCAGACAGCCGGACGGCAGAGAATTTACGAATCCCGCGGGATCGGCTTTTGCGCCGGCCAGCGCGACTGGAGAATCAAAACTGACATAATTGGCGTCGGCGTCAACCATTTGTGCCAAAGTCGTTTTTCCGGTCTGCCGCGGTCCGTTTAAATACGCTATAGGCCGGGTTTTAAGTATGCCCTCCAGCCTGGCCGCCAGATGCCGGGTCTTGTTGTTCACTACGACAGCATCCATTTTTATACCTCGCTATATGATTTACATATAGTGTGATACATTGTTTATAGATTATCAACGGGCGATTCCACATTTTATTCCCGCGCAAACCCTTGGCCGAAGAATTTTTTACCTGTCGGCGCGTAAGTTGGTTGCGCCGGACGACGTATTTATGTTAAAAAAATGGTTTTGCCAATGACCCTTTGTGTTTCCCGGTCGGCGTTTAACGGTAAACGAAGAACAGGGAGACGATGACTAACGTTACAACGCGGAACGAGGAGATTTATGTATTCATTCGAACCGACTGAAGACCAGCAGATTGTGATATCCGCCGCGAAAAAGCTGGCGGAAAAAGATTTTCGCGCGCTTATGAGAGAGGCCGACGACGCGTGCGAACCTATTGCGGAATGGCCCGCCGCGAGCTGGGAGCTTTCGCTGCTTCCAGCCAGTATTCCGGAACAATACGGCGGTTTCGGCGAGCCATCGGCGCTCACCCTTGTTTTGGCCGTGGAAGAACTTGCCTGGGGCGACCTGAGCGCCGCCCTGGTCGCCGCCGCGCCAAATCTTACTGCCCTGCCGATTCTGTATTGCGGCACGGAAGAACAGAAAAACGAGATGCTTCCGTTATATTGCACGGAATCATACGTTCCAGGTTCCGCGGCTCTCATGGAGACGGGAATAGACTTCAATCCCTACGCCCTGAAAACGACTGCCGTTGCAAAAGACGG
>Ga0123353_10008933_pt1 | contig 13756 bp, 21 predicted proteins | sample TergutLab28metaG_3_FD_92763 | JGI IMG/M metagenome (GOLD analysis project Ga0123353, IMG submission 92763) | Labiotermes labralis P3 segment gut microbial communities from Petit-Saut dam, French Guiana - Lab288 P3 | ecosystem: Host-associated > Arthropoda: Insects > Digestive system > Gut ... | reverse complement strand
GTAAAAGTCACCCGGTTGCATGCTCGCCGTGCCCTTGATGTCCACCGTTGGCTGCTCTCCATAGTGCCCCTTGGCGCGTGTGTTGGTTCCCTTGTCGGTCATGAACTCCACCAGGGGAACCCTACTACCCCGTACCCGTAGCACCATGCTGTCGTCCGTCATGCCGCTGCGCGTCCTGGCGATCTTGGAGAATCCGCCCACCGCCCCAAGCCGGTACCGATCGCCAAGATGCCCGATCAGGTCCTTTCTAACCGCTGCGCTCGTGCTACGCATGGCCTTGCGCGCAAATTTTTTGAACCCTTCCGGGGTGAAGTTCCGCTCCAGCTGCGTCAGCTTTGTACGAGTCTCCGGCGTAATCTCCGCTTTGACCCCTATCACCTTTCACTCCACCTTTCCGCTTGCCCCCGGTCCCACCTCGCCATATGGGAGCATTCCCGCGCGCGGAGAAGGAGGCCCCCGCGTGCGCCCCACACAAAAGCGACCCGCATTTCTGCCGGCCGCTTTCCCTTGTCCACTCGTCCTTAATACCATAGTACCACATCCAAAACGCACAAAACGCACAGCTTTCAATTTTTCTCGAAAAACCTTTCTACGGCCATTCTCACGCTGCTTGGCGTATTTCCTCCAGCATTACTCGCCACCTGCACCCACGCCATGCCTTTGATGTACCGTAGGGTAATGAGCATCCGCAAATAGCTGTCTTCCAATCCATCCACAAACGCCTCGATCGCGGCGCGCTCCGCTGTGAGCCGTTGCTTGCGCCGGCGCAAGCGGTCCGTCGTTTTGGTGTCCGTGCCGGTGATCGTCACCACGTGCTGCTTGTACGGCGGGCGCCTGCTGGAAGATTTCACGGAATCCGAAACAATGCGCTCTTTTTCAAGCCGCTTTTCAAGCAAAATAATCTCTCGCCTAAGATGTGCGTATTGCTCCAGCCTGTGCTTTGTCATTCCAGCAGTCCCCCCCTCCAGCATGCTCCCGGTCTCGCTACTGTGGGGCATCTATTTCCCCGGCATCCTTTTGCAGCCGTGGTATGCGTCATAAGCCATGCATTCGTGCACAAGGCAGTCCTGGAAATCAGTTATTGTTGTCTGTGTGCGCGAATCGCGACAGGCCCTTGTTGAGCTTACGATAGCACCGTTGCCACCGCTTCCACCCCGTGTCGGTATGTACCCGTAATCCGTAGTCTGAATACTTGTTTTCCTGAAAGGGCATTTCATGCGTTTTCCTCCCTCCTCTCCGCAAGCGCGGCCTCGGCGGCTTCATGTAAAAACTCGCACACAACTCCACCCATCGGATCCAAAAGACAGTAAAATCCATCGCCTGTATATGATAGCTCATAGCCAGTTCCGTCACTTGCCTCTTCCATCCACCCATCCTCCGCCCGCGCCAGCTCCGCGCAGCGCTCGGGCGTGAGGCCGGTGGCGCGTCGGTTCCAGACATCGGCGGCCTCTTCCGGCTCGTCAAACCACGTTATCATTTCGGCTTGACAGTCATAGGTCGCGCATCGCACCGAAACCATATCGCATTCCCCGTGATACTCTGCCTCCCCGCCGCAAAACGGGCACCTCTCAAGCTCGTTCATAGCCCCTTCCCCTCCCTCCACGCTTCCGCCCACTTTTCGTTAAAGGTCAAAATAGCGGTCCAACACATACAGCACCACCTTCCAACCCGCCCATATCATAGCGCATGTCAAAACCAAAGCGATGAAAACCGCCATACCAACCACTACCCCGGCCCATGCGTAGACGGCGATCTCTAGGCTACAATCCAACGGTTTCGTCCTCCCTTGGCTTCTCCCGCAGGCCGAGCCACTCAAACCGGCACCCCGGCTTCCCCCCATAGCAAACGCCGCCGTTTTTCATATAGCGCTTGCATGCAAGACACGGCTTTGCCTCGTTGATGTCTGCCACCGCCGCATCCCGCTCCAAGTGTAGCGCGTCATTTTCGGACTTCAACCGATTAAGAATGGCGAAAAGTTGCTCTACAATGGCGCAAAGGCTCTTTCCGTTTTGCGCGGCCTCATTGCTCATGCGCTCAAGATCTTCCTGCAGCCGCTCCACCTCGCCCAGCAGGAACGGGATGTCCTCGTGAGCGTGGGCGATGAACAATCCGTCAGCATCTTCAAATACTGGGCAAATACTGTGTTGCCGATCTGTTAAGACAGATCCCGCAAAGTGTGTTGTTTTGGCATCGCTAAAATAATTCTTATCACGGTAATACCATGTGCCTGGTCTCGCCGCCTCGCACCGCTCCCGAATCTCGTCAAGCCTCTTCGCGTTATCCATCCTCACACCTCCACGATCTCAATCCCCAAGCACTCCCGCATCAACCGCTTTTTGATCCTGTACGCCTTGTCCCTGGCCGTCGCGCTGCTCTTGGCGTCCTCCACCCGGTACGACCCGTCCCTCTGCAGCACCACGAAGTCCGCGATGTACACCGTGTCGCCCGGCAGCCGGAACGGGTGCTGCGTGAACACGCCCAAGATTTCGCCGGCGCGGAGCATCAGCTGCAGCTCGCTCCAGCGCTTCGCCTCGTGCTTGCTGTCGAAGGTGCGCCCGTCTACCTCCACGCGCTGGTTTCCGTACTTCGGCCGGCGCTTCGCGGTCTTGTCCGGCGCCAGCCCCACGGGCAGCGGCATACCGGTTCGCTGGCAGTAACCGCGCACCCAGGCTTCGTCCGCCTCAAACGGCATGCCCTCGCTCCTCCAGCCACTGCGCGTAGTAGTTGATCTCTTTGCCGCTCAACTCTGCCAACATGTGCTCGATCCTTGCGCTCCTGCTCTCTGTCCAGTCCGGCAGGAAGCAAGCAGCTTCGCACGCCTCCAGCATCGCCGCATCCATGCGCATGTACTGCTCCCACGTAAAGCCTTTCGGCCACATGGCTGGCGACAGCACAATATAGCCCGCATCCTCCAGCGCCCGCTGCGCTTTCAGGAACTTCGCAAGGTAAAACTCGTCTCCGGTGGTCTTCCCCGTCAGGTACACCGTCCTTTTCATGGTCGCCCTCTCTTTCTTGCCGGATCGCGGATCAGCCGCGCGTTGATGTACGCCCCCGGCACATACTTGCTTGTTTTAACCTCGCATGCCACCAGGCGGTACCCTGGGTACGCCCGCTCCAGCACCTCGCGGGATACCTCGTCAAACTGCAGGGCCAGCTGCTCGGCCTTGCGGCGGCTGATCTTGCGGTCGCTCACCGTCACCTTCGGCTGCTTGAGCCCCAGCGAGGCCCCCCAGCGCTTCTTTCCCTTGGGATCCTTGCTCATGTACTTGGCTAGTCCGGCCAGGCCGTGATCGTCGGGCTGGAGGCGGCGGGTGTTGGCCCTGCCCGCGGTCCACAGCCCCTCCACCACGTCCCGGTCGATGCCGGTTATCACCACGTGGTGGTGCACCCTGCGCTGCTGCTTTTCCGGGTCGTCCTCGTGCTCTATCACGTACATGTAGCGCAGCGGCTCTGTGATCCCTTGCCTGCGCATCCACCGCCGCACCCGCTTGAGGAAGTTGATGATGTCCTTGCGCGCCTGCTCGTAGTCCGGCGCGTCCCCCGCGTAGGTCAGCGTTATAAACAGGTCCTTCGCCGTGAAGTTTGTGTCCATGAGGCGGCGGAACCGTTGCTCCGCGTTTTTTCGGTTGAGCCGCTGCTGGGCGAGCCGGTGGCGTTCCTGCTCCGCTTCGCGCTTTATCGCGCTGATATCCGCCCGCGCCTCGATGAGCGGGAACAGCTTTACCTCCACCACGTTCTCCCCGCACCAGTAGGTTGTTGCCCGGTATCCCAGCAGCTTGTGCCGGCTGGCGCGCAGGTGATCCTCCAGCGCCTGCTCCCCCAGCACCTCGGTAAAAAAGAGCTGGTATGCCTCGGTGGCGAATCCCTTCTTGCGGCCCATGCGGATCCTCCTGTGTACGAGATCTTAGTACTGCATTCTAGTCCAGCTCGCGCCAGGTCGGCGCCGCGATCGTCGCGTGGGATGCTGTTTTCGAGGGTGTTTCTTCTATATATAAGGGCTATCTTGAAATGCTTTTTTTGCGGATGTGGCGCAATAGGGCGCGCCCCGCGCCGGCCGCGCTCCTCCAGCACCACCGCGCAAGCCTTGCGATGGAAAGAGCGGCACCGAAGATCACCGCCGCTGCGAGGAGCACCGTCGCCTCCAGCCCGGCGTCCAGCGGCATCATGCCTCTGTCTCCTCCTCTGGCATGCTCGCCTGGCTTTCAGCGTTCACTCCTTCTTTCTCTTCCGCTCGGAAGATACTTCGGGCGGGCTTGGCGGCGATCCGGGCTAGATTGCTCATGACGTCTTCCGTTCCCTTGGTACTGATCGGCCAAATGAGCGCGGAGCATAACATGTCGCCATATACCGCAACAACGCTCCCGCCGACTCCGTAATCGCGCTCACAGAACTGATATCTATCCTCTTTGTTGCGCGCCGGCTTGATATACGCCTGGTTAATCAAAAGTATCCCATCCCGTCCCGACAGCACGCGGTACAGTTCTCCACGGCTCCAAACAAATGCCTCCTCCTCTTGGAGCGGGCGCTCTCTGCCTTCTGCCAGCGGTTCGAGCGCGAAAGTCAAATCGTCCATGTCGTAGCTGCCCAGGGTAAACTCACGCACTTGCTTTTCCTGGAGGTCGAACAGTGCCGGAAGGCTTTCCTTTGTCAAACGAATCCCTTCTACGGGATAAAAAGCGGAGCCGTTTCCGATCCACTGGTGGCCGCTCGGAGTGTTGATGATCGCGAATTTTCCCACCTCTACGCAAAGGGTTTTGATTGCTTGCAGCTTCATCTTGCTTCCTCCTCTGCGCTCGTTCCGTGTGTGGCGCGTCGGTTCCACAAATCCGCAACCCTCTCTTTGCTTCCGCCGAACGGCGTCTGGATTCGGCAGGTGCAGCATTCCGCGGTGTATATCGTGTTCCCAATGCCGGTTTTCTCAAAATGCACTTTCGCTTCCCCGCCGCAAAACGGGCATGGTTTCAGTTTCATCGCCGGCCCTCCCTCAAAATGTCATCTATCTCCATGATCAACGCGAAGATAGGGTACGCTTGCCACGGCACCACGGCCAAGCCAAGGGATTCAATGCGCCGTGCCCTATCCTTCATGCCCCGCACCGTGCGCGGCGGCTCCCATGGGTGCTGCTCCTGCCCACGCCATGCCGGCCACTCTACAGCGTCCAATTTTGTGGAAACCCCATCAAGCACTCTACCCAATCGGGATTCAGCTGCCCGCCAGAAGTCGCCTTGTTCACATCCGTTCGCAGGCTGCTTCTGGTTTGCCCGCCTCCCGTGCTTCCCGTCATGTCTGCCGCGGTTGGCGTCGTCCAGGCCTTCGCTGCCGTCGACAGCCCATCTCCCGCATTCGGCGAGCTGTCCGCCCGGTTGTGGTTCTCGTTCACAGATGGCGCGGGCCAGGCGGCAGATACCTGCGCCTGCAGCTTGGTCGATTTCTCCGGCGGCCTCCCGCCAGTCCGCGCCGTGCTTCCGCAGTTCGCCGCCGTGGGCGTACCCCACAACGAAGCACCGATCCCGACGATGGGGCGCGCCGACGGCAAGAGCTGGCAGTACAACCGCCCCTGCTTCGTAGCCCTCGGCTTCCAGGTTAGCGAGTACAAGGTCGAGCGCCAGATTGACGAACCCACCAACGTTCTCAACAACAACCAAACGGGGCCTGCACTCGTGTATAAGGCGGCGCATTTCGGGCCATCGGTGGCGAGAATCAGCAACTCCCCCTTGAGATCCCGCGACAGAAAACGGCTGGCAGGGTGGACCTCCGAAAATGATATCTGGATGGATTCCGTGTGCTCGCAGTGCATCGGCTGTCAACTCCTCGTCACTTTCGAATATGGGCTTGTCCGGGTGTCGCTTGGCGAGCTGCGCCCGGCGCTTTGGATCGGCTTCGCAGTACGCAGCCACCTCGATCCCGCACCAGAACGCGGCTAGGGCGAGGCCGTCGCACTCGCCGCTGTAGGTGGAGACGGCGATCATGCTTCCCCTGCCTCCAGCAACCCCGCCGCCCACAATACGTCACGCCCGACCTCATCGGCCCAGCGCGGCTTTCCGTCGTCCTCCAGCAGCGCCACGCCATGCTCCTCCAACAGCCTCCGCAGCTTGCTCTGCCGGAAGTGCTCAGTGTGGTTGTTCTGTGCGCGCTCTTTTTTCTGTTCCAGTTTTGGAAGGCTCTCTTGTCTCTCCCTCGCCCCTTCCAGCGCCCCGACCTGCTCCTCCTTCGGCAGCTTCGACAGCTCATACGCTTCCGTCACGCCGATCTCCCCGTCGCGCAGCTTTTCGGCTACCTCTGGCGCAAGGTCTCTCGCAATCTTCGCAAGCCGCCCGGCCTGGGCGGGCGACACATCCATCATTTTTGCCACGTGATCCCGCATTCTCCCCGCGAATTTATACCCGTCCTTTTTGAGTTGCCGCAGCGCGGCCTCAATCTGTTGCGCCTGCTGTGCGCTCTCGTAATCGTTTAGTTTTCGCGTCATGGCGTTGGCGTGCAGCAGCTGCAGCTTAACCCATTCCCTCGGCCCGTGTGGAATCACCACGCATGGCACCGTCCGGTACAGCTCGTTCCCGCCCTCGTATAGCGTCCAGCATGCGGAATGCCGCCGCTCTCCGCTGATCAGCTCGTGCATGCCGTCTTCGTCGGCCTCCAGCACCACCAGCGGCTGTTGTAGGCCCAGGCTCTCAATGCTCGCCGCCAGGTCCTCGATGTCTCGGACGCCGTAAAAGTTGTCTTCCGACGGCCTGATTTTGTCCAGTGCTATGTGCCGTATCGCAAAGGCACCCTCTGCCCTTGCCGCCGGTTTCGATTGGTCGTTTAGCAGGTCGCCCAACTTAAATGCCCCCATGGTCCCACCTCCGGCTTGTGCTAGAATTAGCACATTTTCAGATACTCCTCCACCAGCGCCAGGTAATCCCTGGCCGCCGTGCTGTTTTTTTTGTGCGCCAGCAACGGCAGGCGCTTAAACGTCGTTTCGTCCACCGCAACGGTCTTGCGGATCGCGGTCTCAAACATCGGCAATCCCCCGCGCTCCTGCAGCCATGCTTCCCCCTGGGTGTTGACGTTGTTTTTCTGCCACATCGTCACAAACCCACCGACCACGCGGATGGCCGGGTTGAACTCGCGCAGCTCCTCCACTGTCTCCAAGATTTGCTTCACGCCGTCAAAGGCAAAGCTGTCCACCTTGATGGGGATCAGCACGTCATCGCTTGCAACGAGCGCGTTGATGGCGGACATGTTGAGGTCGGGCGCGCAGTCGATGATTGCAAAATCATACATCTGCTCCACGGATTGCAGCGCACGCTTAAGGCGCGTCTGCTGTGGCCTGGAACAGTCAAGCAGTATCTCTTTTTCAGCCCGCAACAGCATCATGTTTGCGGGCAGTATATCGAGCCATCCCGGCGGTGATATTTTTAGCCAGGGCTGTACCGCGTCTTCGACGTTATAGCCCTTTGTGGTCAGTACATCGGCGATACTCGGCGCGTTGTAGCTGTGCGCGCCGAAAAATCGGCTTACGCTCCCCTGCTTGTCGTTGTCCACCAGCAGCACGCGCTTTCCGTGCACCTCCGCCAGTATGTGGGCGATGTTGATTGCGCCCATGGTCTTCCCAACTCCACCCTTCAAATTGATGACCGACGCGATGCGCACGGCATGCACCCTCCTTCATATCGCCATTCGCTCCTGCTTCCCGGCCGCGATGATCCGGGCTTCTTCATCCTTCAAAAAGTCCCGCGTCCAGTCCTGTGGAAAGGCCGACATGTACGCAATCTCCATGCGCCGTTTACTGCCTGGCCTGTCAAACACCAGCACCTGCAGGACGGTTATTTGTCCTTTGCGCTCCAGCGCCTTGTAGGCTTGCATCGCCGTCTCGCGCACCTTGTTCAGCGGCCAAACGTCAAAACACGGCACATCTAAATAGCGCGGATCCATGGCTTACTGGTAGTGCAGAGCGTAGATGGCGAACGCCAAGCCTCCGCACATCACCAATGCGATCATCACAAACACGCCTGCAACATACAGACCGGTCCTTAGCCTCTTGATGAGGTGGTTTGTAAAAACAAGTTCGTTCTGCAGGTTATCAATCGTTTCCATCATAGACTTGTTCCTTCTGGGTATGGTCACTGTATGGTCGAATGGCTGCCATTCGGGTCTGTTTCTATTCCGTTGCGTCTGCAGCACTGCTCCCTGCCCCCTTCTTTTGTTCTGGCCCTACACGCGGCCCATCCCTTTCCCGGCTTATGCCGCACCTACCCTGCGCGTGTGGCCTTCGCGCACCACCCTCGGGCCTGTTTCATGCTGTGCAGGTCCCGCCCCTGCTGGATCATTTGCCAGCCCCGGGAATGATCCTAACCGGGTTGGCTTCTATGCACGTCATCTCGCCGCGCTGACAGCATGTTTACCGGGTGGCTATTGCCTCTGCACCGGGCTCCCGGCAACCCGCCCTTCTCCACATTTGTATAGCGCTGCGGAAGGGTTAGCGCTTGGAGCGATTGGCGGGATTTGAACCCGCGCCGGCGGCTTGGAAGGCCGCTGCTCTGCCAATTGAGCTACAACCGCATGGGCGCCCGGTCCGCGCCGGGCATGTTGAACTTGCTAAATCTTTTTCATCCTCCCTTCCTCCTTTCTCTCTTAATGATCGCGGCAAGGGCGGAACCCCAGCACCTCCGCCGGCCCCGGAGTTACGCGACTGTTCGGCTTTTGCCGCATGATCGCCGCTACCGGCTGTCCTACAACCCCGCAATCATTCCAGCAACAGCTGCGTCGGCTCCACGAGATAGAAATCCGCGCGGTCCATCACCGCGTTGTAGCTTGTCTCGCCCTCGAAGCTGTCTACCACCTTGCGCTCATCCGGCGACATGTCCTTGTAGCGCTTTTTGCCGTAGGTGGGGGGCAGCCATCCTTTGCGCTGAGAGCCAAACAGGTTGAACTTGTGCAAAATGGCTTGATCATGGAACTCGATGTGGATGGTGCCTTTTTTGTAGAAGGTTACGTAGAAGTAAGTCAGCTTTATCTTGCGGGTCTGCTGTTCCGCCTTGGCCAGCTCAAGCGTAGCAACCATGTCGACCGGCTCCGTGTTCCCGGTGTCTAAGTAGCGGAGCACCTTTTCGATGTCACCCAAATGGCCGCGCACATGGTGGTTTGTCGGATCATACTTGCCGTTCCAGTCGCTGAAAGGGCTGCGTCCGTACATCGGTGTGACGACCTTTTTCCCAACGCGCCACGCCTCATTTGTTTTCCAGCCATCGTACAGATATCGGTTCTTGCTGTACTCGCCGTAGCTGTATTTGCTTGTACAATCGTCAAACAGTTTCAGGATCGTTTTCTCGACGCCGGACACCATGCGACTGGACATCTGCGCACGAAGTTCTAAGATGTTGAAAACCGAGAAGTCATAGTCCCTCAGCTCCTCCACGCGGCTGTGCAGCTCATCTTTTAAGTTGCTGGTAAGTTGTTTTGTGAAGCGTTCGTCCGTGAAAAGAGCCTCCCAGTACTTCGAGCGCACCGCCTGGATGAAAGCATTCACGGTAGCATCATCGTTGTTTCGGGCGTGCGGGCTGCCCATGGTCAAGCTCATGATCGGGGAGGGTGGGAACTTCTCACCCTCTTTGGGGATCCTCTGCAAAAGATGCGGCTGCATCGCGGTGTACTCTTCGATCAGCTGCATCCCCAGGCGCACCTCGAAATCGTACTGGTCGACAATGGCCTGGACAAAATCAGCCTTGGCAACGAATGTCTGCGTCGGTGCCGCGTACTCGGGTACTTCTGCCTCTTTGCGCAGCTGCTCCATGATCACGCTCGGACGCTCAGGCTTCGGCACGATGGCTTTGACGATGGCGACATCCACCTCAGCGCTGCGCTCCGCGTCGCGGAATGCGTCGGCCACATACTCGATGTCCGCACCCAGTGCCTCCAGCCGCCTCCGAAGCAGATCACGCCGGTTGGTGTGCGGATTCCGTAGCGTCTCGGCGTTCAACAGGCAAACCACGTTGCCGCCGTGCAGTTCCAAAAGCTCCAGCGCGTGCAGAAGGTGCTCGTCGCCGCGGTCAAACGGCGGGTTCATGACGATCAGGTCATACCGTTTTTTCCCCCTGTAGGACAGAAAGTCATCATGCACAACGCGGTACTTCTTCCCCGTGAGGATATGGCGCAGGTTCGGATCGATCTCGATGCAGTCGAGATTCGCTTTCTCAGGGTGCAGCGTGGTTTTACGCACCCGCGTTCCATCGCTTTCTTCCACGAAGTCGAAGGAGGTCAAATCCGTTCTGCGTTGAGGGCCGCTGCATAGTTTCCACAAAACGCTTTCGGCTAGATCGCCCTTTCCGGCGCTTGGTTCGAGGATGCTGTCCACCATCAGCCAATCGATCCCGCTGAGCATTTTTTCCGCGATGTGCCGGGGCGTCGGATAGAAGCCCTTGGCGTTCTGATTCTCTTGTGGCAGTTGGGCTGGCTGCACCATTTGCGCCCCTCTTCTCTCATTGTTTGATACAGGCGGGGAGTTCGCGGTTGGATGCAACCGTGCCCTCCCCTGTCATCCGCCCATCCGGTGGTATCGAACCAACACGGCGGTTTATGAGCCCGCCACGCGGCCTGCGGCTGGGGTGTTGGCGCTACCCCGCCCTCGCCCTCGCTCCCGCTTTTTCCGGGAGCGGCGGGAACCACTCATGCAGGTGCTCATGTTGGATTTCAAACAAGTCCAGGATCATGTAGGCTTCCTCGGTCGTGAAGGCCTTCTTTGCGGTCATGCAGTCGTTGATGTAGTTTTTGCCTACGCCAAGGCGAAGAGCAAGCTCGCGCTGCGGTATGTCGTAAAATCGCATGTAGGCGCGTACTTCGGGCAACCACTTGTCCTTGAATTTCATGTACCGTATTTTCTCGTATAGTGGTGGCACGTGTCCTTGTGGCATAGTATCCCTCCTCCCTGCTCTGGTTTCTGCTTGTCCCTCCAGCCACCGTGTGCTACAAGTATTTGGCAGAAAGGAGAGGATGGCTGACTGACTCCTCTTGCGGACGTTAAAGCCCTTGGTGAAGCAGGTCAGACCATTGCCCCTCATTCTAACAGCTTTGGCACGGGATGCACTAAACCACGGCTGGTTGCGGTGGTTTATCGCGCTGTCGGCGACGTATCGGCGGAATGAAATCGTAGATATTCTTCTGGAAAACGGTGTAACAGGATTCAAGAAGAATTTGAGCGTTTCCGCTTTGGCAAGGTGGGTCTGCGATAATATCTCGGTAGAAGATGTTTTCCCGGATGCCGTAGCGATTTCTTTTGCCCCGGATTTTGTCAAGGGGCGTCGTACGGTATATTCGTACCTTCACTCTCAGTTTGAGGAGCCGCCCACGATAGTTTGGTAGCATTTGTCCCTACGCCGGCTTCTTCTCTTCTCCGCTGCTGTGCTTCTCTACCAAATTTATGAATTCAGCGGCGAAGGCCAGCTTTTCCAATACTTCCTGCGGGAGGCTCTCCACCCTCCTCCATGCATTGCGGGCTTTTTCCTCGCTCTCTTTTGCGTTCATATGGTTTTCCACCTCGTTTTCGCTCTCGTTTCGGGTTGACATGCTCATTGTAGCATAAAAAAAGAGCTTGTCAACCCTTTTTTGAAAATTAGTGGGTTGAAAAACTCAAGACTATCGTGTATGATGTTTCCGAACAACAGAAATGAGGTGCGGCATGGAAGCGCGGATAAGGGAGCTCCGAAAGGGAAAGAAGCTTACGCAAATTGGATTTGGCGAGCGAATTGGGATAGGCAGAGATGCGGTAAATAATCTTGAGCTGGGACGCGTTGTTCCATCAGAACTTGTTTTGCGCGCTATCGTTCGCGAGTTCGGTGTTGATTATGATTGGCTCAAAGCCGGGGAAGGCGAGCCGTACGCAAACGACTGCGACGAAATCCTAGCGTCCCTTGATGATCTGATGACAGGGAAAAATGAAACGGCCCAGGCCTTGCTTCGGGCCATGGCGAAGTTCACGGACGCACACTGGGCCGCGTTTGATGAAATTCTTGACATGATTGAAGAGGAACGGGGCCGCTAGGCCTGCTCCTTTTTGTAAAACCGTCTCACATAAAAATATATGCGCTTGATTATTCCTTTTCCCTGTATCGTACGCAACATCCTTATAATTTCTTCGACATACCACTCATCCACGCATAACCCTCCTCGCATTCCAAGCGTTAGTTCTTATGGGAGTTACAGGATACCATAGGGAACGTGTGTTTGCAAATAGCGTTTTGCGAACAAAAATATTACGGAAAGCGAACTCTTTTGAGCGGCTCCAGCTAAAACGCTTCTTTTTTACATTTTTTCTTGGTTTTTGTGTAATTACAGTTTACCAGGTATTTACGCACATGAATGTCGTAATCTTTGTCGAATTTTAGCAAAGCTGCTTGTAATTACTACCATCAAGGAGGCGCGCCATGCCAAAGCAACGCAAAAATGAGGCCGTTTGGATCGAATCCCGCCAACGGTGGCAGGTCAACGTACAGGTTGATGGGCGGCGCAAAACATTTTGCTCTTCCACGCCTGGTCGCAAGGGAAAAATCGAATCTGAGCGCAAAGCTGATCAGTGGATCAATGACGGCGCCTCCGATGATCCGCGCTTTGAAACGCTGTGGGGTGAGTTCCTGGTAGAGCTTAAGCGTACCACCGGCACCGGAAATTATGAGAACCACGAATCAGCGGGCCGCCTCTGGATTTTACCCAACCTAAAATTAAAACGCCTGTCAAGCATAACGCTACAGGATTGGCAAGAAATACTCACAAAGATGCACGAAGCCGGACGCTCTCGTAAGTACATGCAAGGGATACGCGGTGCAATGACCGCATGTTACAACTATGCGCGCAAGCGCCGCCTGCCTCTGGAGCGCCCAGATTATCTTGTTATCCCAAAGAGTGCGCCGGTTGGCCAACGCAATATCCTGCAGCCCGGCAACCTGAAAAGGCTTTTCTCTATCGATTGGATCGAACGCTATGGAAAGCAGCCGTGTTTTTTCATTCACGCATGGCGCTTTCTTGTTTTGACCGGCATGAGGCGCGGAGAATTGTGCGGTCTGCGCACCGAAGATCGCGACGGAAGTGTTTTGTATATTCGTCGAGCGTTTAATGAACAAGGCGAATTAACCCAGGGCAAGACAAAAAACGCACAGCGGTACATCGTACTGTCGCCACGCATGGAAGCCGTGCTGTACGAACAAGAAACAATGCTAAAAAAGAAAGGGATCATCACGCCGTGGTTGTTCCCGGACGAAAGCGGCGAGTGCCTTAGCGGGATCCATTTGTATAAGAAGTGGGCGACATACCGCGACCAGCATGACATGAACGGCTGCAGCTTGCACGAGCTTCGCCACACGTTGATTTCGGCTGTTAAGGCAGACGTACCTGAAGCGCTTTTGAAAACGATGGTTGGCCACAGCAAGGCAATGGACACCCATGGGATCTATGCTCACAAACTCGATGACGATGCATTACGTGCATCGCAGCTCGTCAGCGATGTTTTTGACCGTTTATTATCCGATTAAGAAAGCAGGTACACATTTTAGTACACGCTTGCATTTTTAAATGACCGTTCCCCGCTTCCCGTCTTTTCGGGAAAATCGTTGGTTTTGTTGCGTTTTGGTATTTCGCACTTTCCCCCTCAAACCTTCCTTTCAGATTCGAATCCTGCCGCCCCAGCCACCCAAATGTCAAGGCCGCGACAACTTTTTTGTCGCGGCCTTGATCTTTTTTCGCCTTATATCACTTGCACGTATGGATGCCAATCATGTATAATAATTGC
>Ga0123353_10008931_pt1 | contig 13757 bp, 10 predicted proteins | sample TergutLab28metaG_3_FD_92763 | JGI IMG/M metagenome (GOLD analysis project Ga0123353, IMG submission 92763) | Labiotermes labralis P3 segment gut microbial communities from Petit-Saut dam, French Guiana - Lab288 P3 | ecosystem: Host-associated > Arthropoda: Insects > Digestive system > Gut ... | reverse complement strand
GGACCCGTTGCGCTGACCACGTGACACCCCTCTATCCGCAAAAGTTGGCACTAACTTCGCCGACCGGCGGCGGCCGCTCTGTCGGTATAGTTCGCATGCGGACTGAGGCCACGGAGTTTAGTTTTATCGATGATGATGATGATATTGCACTTATCTTTCTCATGCATTGAGTCCTGACTTTCCTGGTATTTCAGTTGAAAATAAATAAGTAAGTAATAGAGTGTCACTTAATAAGACCTAAATGTTGGTTGTGGATTCCTGAACACAAAAGCGACAATCCAATTGAGTGTTCGAACCAAATTCTATGGTGACAGCAAAAACCACGTCGGAGGAGTAGGTTCTTTTCTGAGCGTCGAGCCCTGACCCCTGTCCAAGCACCTGGCAGGTCACGTAAATTGTGCACATCATTCTTAGAACTCTCGGAGCGGAACAAAGCGAAGGAACTGGAAGTCTCGGCTGACAGATCGCAGACAATACCTGCTTCCTGTGCGTGCATCGGCGGGACAGCCTAAATGCTTGTTCGACTAATGCGACTGCTGGTTACCTTGATTATATGCTAGTCAAAAATAATTGAAGAAATTCTCCAGGGTACAGAAGACACAATTCCATCCCGAGAGATGAAGTAGTGTTTTATGAACTGGCGACGCCTCACTTACCGGTTCTTTTAGACAAGGAGGTGGGGTACACATTGCAAGACCTCACAGACTTTCCTCTCTATGACTGTCCGACTAGAAGAATAAATATACCAAGTTGGTCTTCATTACAGTCGTACAAATGAAATACATTTTAATTTCTAATTAGAAGCGGAGACCTGCCAGTCAAATTCCGGGTAATTAAAATCTGCATAGGCGTCACTCTTCGTCCATACTCTGTTTGCAGTGAAAACCTCTTTATGGATAATATGAAATAGGTTTGGATATTTATATCCTGACAACAGATTATTAATTGCATCCAAAGACGTATATCACGGAAAGCACTGACCGAAAACAGTAACTACAGAACCTCACATAATCTCACTCCATCCCTGCTGACTGTTTAGCAGCTAAGTCTTCTGATGCATTGCCGTCCCGTACTGAAATTCCACAATCTGTTCTCTCGTATTAGTTACGAACGTTCAGCGAGGAGTACTCATATTTCAAAGTGGCGAAGGGTGTACTGAACCGAGATACCTCAATTTTATTGTGACAAGGCACGGCATGGAAGGTCCGGGTTTCTAATCCCGGCATTGGCAGAAGGTTTATTTATTATCTGCAACGTCCATACCGGCTTTGGGGCCGATCAAGCCACCTACTGAATGGGTACCGTGTTCTTTCTCGGGGATAAAGCAGCCGGAGCGTGAGGTTGACCGTTACCCCATCTAGCGCAGAGGTTGGGAATGAGTGGAGCTGTATCTGCTCTACCTTTGCGTTCCCATGGTGATGACAGGGGCAAATTTAACTTCGCCTTCACCAAGGGGTGTAGGAGAGTGTACGGCGTGTTGAACCCACAAGAGAGAAAAGTTTATATAGAAGATCGGAGTGTTTGTTGAGTAAATGGAAGAGTGGGTAACTATAAACTAACAAAAATGTTTAACCGATTTCTACAGAATGAACAAGGAGATACTCCAGAAGGTTCTGCTCTTCGCTACAAATCAAGGATCTGGAAAACAATTTTAAAGATGAGCACGAGGTCAACATGCTTTAGCCTTATCCATAAATGGAAAGATATTTTTATTGTTATTGCACCACTTGATTGGTGTATCTGCGTTATGAATTGCTGCGTTTTGTGTCCCAGCAGACGTATCGATTGGGATAAACCGGTTGCTAGGAGACGCGCAGTGCCAGAGAGCAGTGATCTGGCGTTGCAAAACAACCACGTCAGTTGTGACACAACACTACCGTTTCCGGAATCCTAGTGAAAGAGGCGTACAAAGGCGTACGATTCGACACTTAAATTCACATTTGTAATTAAATACTGAAATGAAAAGAAGTTTAATCTACTGTGCTATAGGACGTTTGTGCGCGCATTATCGACTTTATTCACAGCAGAAACAAATCCTATTGACAGCAGTTACGCGTATTTCATCTGTTAGGTGGGACTGCAGTAGGTTTTATAAGCATGACAATATGTGTTTATAAACGTTACTGGCTTTCAGGAAGTACAACTTCGTCAACAGTAGGTCTAATCAACCCGTCGTTCGCGGGCAACATGTTGCTCGCGACAGTGTTATGTTTCCCGCGGAGACGTGAAATGAGAAAACATACTTTGACCGTTACTTTGGTAAAGGTGAGATAGAATGCCGAAGCGGTTTTTAAAACTGATGGTGACATACGTTGCACTACTAATTAACTTGACGTTCAGGTGACCGTGCATCGTGGTAAGTTCTTAAAACTCTACATATTTCGGACAGAGGAACTGTCCGAAACATGTAGAGTTTTATTCCAAAAATAAATTTGAGAAATTCGTGCATCTAGTTGGTTTCATTATAAGAACTACTAATTAATTTTGTAAAAAATGTGCCACAACTAGGAACACCATAGCGCATGTTGTGAATTTCATTTTCTAAAGTCCTTTTCATTCTTACCAGTGTATTTTTATTGCACATGATGTATAGGTAAATACACAAGTAAAGTTATACATTAATTGTGACGTATACTTATTCATTCTTTGCTTGTGTATTGAATTTTAAGTTGCCCGCATGCAGAAAAAAATTGGCCATAGTTGCCTGCACCATGTAAAGAGGTGAGAAGGCCTGCTACACACCTCGAAACAAGTGGCGATTGCTGGTGGTAGGTTCCTTTGTTCCAGTCATACAGAACCCGAGGCCCATGTAAAACTGTAATTGAACACTGCGTCCTTTAACGCACATTGGTGACTGACTGAACTATTAAGAAAATGCGTGTCTTATATGATTCTGAAAATAACCATCCATTATTGTAATCTAAGAAGGACAAAGTTTGTATGCCGGAATATTTGTGTTTCTCCGTTCTCTGAAACCAAATAAAATTTTCGCTTGCCACCAGATGGTGGCGATACACGGCGACAAAATGAATCCTTTGCTTTGCGTTATGTTGACTGTTGCCATAAAGTGCTTTTATGTGTATCTCATATAAACACACACAATGCAGTGTACCAAGTGGTCTGTAACGTGTTTTAGGGAGGCCATTTATTGTGCGTTCAGAAGATAAATTAAGGCAAACCCAGTTCAAACCGAAAAGAACAGAACAATACTTTGCGTTTGTTCCCAGAAAATATACCAAGAAGGCTATTATTATTATTATTATTATTACGTTTAAATAGAACAATTTGTTTCCAGAAACTTTTAGTTTCGCAGAATGCATGATGCCAAAGTGTCCCTCAAGTGCTGTAATGTGTACATGTGGATCAGTGGGAGGAAGTGTCAAATTCTTCCGTGTGACTGTACACGGATATTCTGTTGTTTTCTGTAAACACACTTCTCTGCATAATGGAGAATCAGCGTTTTATGTTAAGTACGAACTTCACACTCGTATTTAAATGTCTTTAGATGAATGTCAGTATTTGAAGGCTCTGTAACAGTCCTTGGTACGTCCTTTCAAAATTCGCCCTAACGGTACATAGGCATGCTCCCTATTCTGCAGGTGTTGGACAATTCAAGACAGTCGGATGTGATGAAGCGCGCTGCATTGTGAACTGACGTTCCTCCGTACGTATTGGCATGTTTGCCAGTGACTGGATTCACGATGAGACTTCGTGATGCGAAGTGATGAGTGTCACAGCTATAATGAGACCACGGAAAGAAGCCACATGGATGGTGAGAAGTAGAACGCTAGCGGCTAGTGATTTATAGGCGCATAGGAGCGGCTGTTAACTGCATCAGTCAGTCAGTCAGTCAGACAGAGTCAGTCAATCAATAAGACAGTCAGTCAGTCAATCAATCAGTCAGTCAGACAGTCAGACAGACAGTTAGTCAGTCAATCAATAAGACAGCCAATCAGTCAGACAGACAGTCAGTCAGTCAATCAGTCAGACAGACAGACAGTCAGTTAGTCAATCAATAAGACAGTCAGTCAGTCAGACAGTCAATAAGACAGCCAGTCAGTCAATAAGATAGTCATTCAATAAGACAGTCAGTCAGTCAGACAGTCAGTCAGTCAATAAGACAGTCAGTCAGTCAGTCCGTCCGCATGCAACAACTCGGCTCCCACTGGACGGATTTTCATTAAATTTGATATTTGGGCACTGTAGGAAAATCTGTCGAGAAAGTTCAAGTTTCATTCAGATCTGACAAGAATAACGGGCACTTTACATGAAGACGTGCGCACATTTATGATAGTACTTCACTGAATTCTTCTTAGAATGATAAATTTTTTCCGAGAAAATTTTTAGAGAAAGTTAAACGCACATTTTGTGTTCAGTAACTTCTTCTTCTTTTTTTTTTTCCGAAAATCATTTCATTCATGAGATGATGTGGAAAAATGTTGTGGAGCCAGACCGGCCACAGATGACAATATAGTATGGCGCATACGTTTTGCATGCCGGATACCTAAGGCAATCATGCATACACACACTCGGAATATTTAATACTTATTGCTTATCCACGGCAACAGTAGTTACGCGAACGCGCTCCACTGCTACGTACCTTTCCTATCCTGTTGCCTATTGCTAGTGTTCCCCAACGGTAAGCTTTGACCTTTCTCAAATAGCCCAAAGTGCTTGTCGATAGCGAAGATTATCACGCGTTTATCGCTAGCAAAAGTCTTGTGAACATACTGGCTAGAATACTGAAGACAATATAAATAGGCGCGTAGCTGAAGGGAATGTGGAGGTTGTTGACCCATGAGACCTCTTTCTGTTTTAGCCATATAACAGCAGAAAGCCTGAGTATGTGCAACACCTTCGGATACAGAGAAGGAGATATTTTGACCCTGAAGCCTCAGTTTTGGGCATTATTTACACACGTGTATACAAAAGAGATCATGTCAGTGACGGTGCACCCGCTGTATAAACCATCCGCATAGCTATTCGTCCGTGTGACACTTCATTCGTTTTGCTGTCTGAAAACCCACCAGAACGTGAGTTTGTCTACTGCTTCTTGCGACCCTGACCCCTTTTATGGACTTTCATGAACAATACATCATGGTTATGTTTAGTTTTAACGTCATCGATCATCATGGAATGAAACTATTTCGAGTTTACGTATGCGCGCGGTAAGAATTTGTCAGAGCTCAGGCGATTATTTGCTGACATTTCACAAGTCCGTGTTTGGTACTCGGACGATCCACTTTGGACTCAATGTCAGCGGGACAGTTTTCTTTTCCCCAGTATGTTGTTTTACCGGTCCCAGCGGCCGCGCCGTGTAATGTGTAGGTCTGGGGCCGGGCGCTTGCTGGAATTGTGGGTTCGAATCCCGCCGCGGGCTTGAATGACTGCCTTTTTTTAAATGTTGTCTCCTGTCAGGTAGATGTCCTGTGCGACGGGCCGATCCTTCTTCCAGAGAAGTGCTACCGAGTGTGTGTGTATGCGTGCGCGCGTGCGTGCGCATGTTGTGCGTGCGTGTGTGTGCGCGCGCGCGTGTGTGCGTGTGTGCGCGCGCGCGTGTGTGCGCATGTCATTGATTGTGATCAGGTGCAACTATAACTCTCTGCACCTACGGTGAGTAGACAGAAAAGTTCAGACCAAGGAAGAAAGATATTTATGGCCCCCCCTGTCAATTAAATTTTCATTTTACCCTATTTCATATACATTTATATATCATTCGGGGTGGGTACAATAGGTGTGCTAGCGGTTGCTGTAACAGTAAATTACCAAGGGACCAGACTGATCCCAGTCCACGGATAAAAAAAATACAGTTAATAGAAATTTGACAGCGTTACAGATATTGTATAAAATATTTTATAGATGGCGTGTTTAACTACGCTGACAGTTGCGAAGATTATATCGTGTCGATGGAGCCGGGATAACTAAGTTGGTATAATGACTAGGCTATACTGTCGGATTGGCGGAAGAAACCTGCTTAGAATCCGGGCATGGAAAAGAGATTTTTACGCGCACCGAAGCAACCAGATGGGCCTTGGAACTCACCCAGTCTCGTATTTTGTGGTTACCAGAGGCTTTTTCCCCGGGGATAAAGTGGCCGTGACGTGAAGCTGACGTCTTACCTCCATCTAGTTTCGAGGCGAGAATGAGTGGAACTGTGACTGCATTGCCTTAAAGCGTCACGGGGACAGCTGTATAGAGTGCTGGTGCAGTGACACTGTTAGGGGAGGCCGAAGTGCTGGTGCAGTGACACTGTCAGGGGAGGCCGAAGTGCTGGTGCAATGACACTGTTAGGGGAGGCCGAAGTGCTGGTGCAGTGACACTGTTAGGGGAGGCCGAAGTGCTGGTGCAATGACACTGTCAGGGGAGGCCGAAGTGCTGGTGCAGTGACACTGTTAGGGGAGGCCGAAGTGCTGGTGCAATGACACTGTCAGGGGAGGCCGAAGTGCTGGTGCAGTGACACTGTAAGGGGAGGCCGAAGTGCTGGTGCAATGACACTGTCAGGGGAGGCCGAAGTGCTGGTGCAGTGACACTGTCAGGGGAGGCCGAAGTGCTGGTGCAATGACACTGTCAGGGGAGGCCGAAGTGCTGGTGCAGTGACACTGTTGGGGAGGCCGAAGTTCTGGTGCAGTGACACTGTCAGGGGAGACCGAAGTACTGGAAACCAAACTTGTCCCATTGCTACGTATATACCTTGTATGAGTAATTAACATGATGAGTCGTTATTGAAGGCAAAATGGTGAGGTAGCAAATATCCATCTTCTGTCTACAAGAAGATATTATCACATATATGTAGACAACAGTCTACTGAGGCTACAGTTCCGGAAGTTATTATGTACCTTGGTTTAGAATAGTCGTCCATCCGTAATTCCGAATTCGCTGTTTGCGGTCTAGTGCCCAGCAATTCACCATCAGCAGTTTCCTTCGGAAATTGCGTAGCGTCTTAAGGTCTAATACACGTGTGCTGCTTAAGGTCTAATACACATGTGCTGCTTAAGGTCTAATACACGTGTGCTGCTTCACGGCCCGACTGGGTACGTACCTCTTAGTTACAGCGACAACGTCAGTCGAAATTAAGCACAGGTATATTCCATCGTATTTGCTGCACAGTCGAGTGTCTGAGAAGATATCTGAACAGTTTGAGTAACGTAAGCGGGCGTGCAAATTTACTGGAAATAAATTACAAACTAGGTTATAACGTCATCGAAGGGACTGAATAAATTGTGTCGCTGTTAGCGAGGCGAATGGTGCAAGTGAAGGGAACACATTTCAAGACAAAGGACAGGCCTATAGGCTTATTACTCTAATTTTTACTATATCTTTCTGAAATTCTGCGGACGAATCTTTACGTTCAAAGTGAATTACAGCTACTGTTGTCACTTTCCAGACCTGGAATTTATATACTTGCCTGAGAGAGTAATGGCTTGCGTTCTTGAGGACGAGAAGATGGCTGATATCTGAAAATAGCCTGCTTCTTGGAAAACTGCATTGGAACCGATGGCTGGCAATGCCATTATATCCGAGGTAGATGGTCTTACACATGTCGCACTAAGCCTTAAGGGGAATTATTTTGTAGCACTGAATGTATGACGTTATAGCCGAGGTGTCGCACCAACCGAGGTCGTTATAACCGAGTTAAAATGTAACAGTCATACGCGAATTACTCTTTTCACGATCCTCGCATGAAGAACATTCTCCTGATGAGCATAGGGTACATAGTTTACTCATTTCATTATCTTAAGCGTTTGTTTCACCAAATTAAATTCAAAGTGCAGAAGCAGATGAACTTCACGTAATGGACAATATTAGTAAGGATGAGCCAGTCATAACCATCTCTGTAAGTTAGTATGACTCTCCCCACCCCTAAAATCTAAATGGGACACGACATCCTTAAACACGAGACCGAAGCGGTATAGAGTCCGGGGATGGTGAGCTCCAAGTGACTGAAACACCTGCTAATGGGTGTCTCGGTGTTAATTACAAACAATTAGATATGCAGCCCGTTACACACTGTCCCATAGTGCCTTAACATTTTGAGTTCATGGGGGCGTTTTACGTAAATGTGGGCGTCAGATGTAACTAACTTCTCATATACCCACTCATCCGTCGGCTTTGTAATTACATAAAGTGTTTGACGAGTCTTAACATCAGCGGATGTCCTCTGTAGTCAAGTTGGGTGTGGGTGTGGGTGTGGGTGTGGGTGTGGGTGTGGGTGTGGGTGTGGGTGTGAGCATACTTACTTGCCCTCGGTATCTGTCGAGCCCCGCGTTTATGGTACGAACGTTCGGACAAAATGTTTAGAATGGCGTGATTATATAATATAAACTAAAGAAATACACTTTTTCTAAATTAATATTTTAATTTTAAATTTTGATGTCTTCTACATATTTCGATCCCCAGGGTTCATCTTCAGGACGACGATTGTATATAAAGTTATGTACTGAAACTACAATAAAAGGCTTTTGTAAGATATCTAAGTATAAAATCTTGAACTTTTTAAATATATCAATATGAACATAAACACAGTAGTTAAATGTGTGATATATAAAAATCGATATATTTAAGAGGTTCAAGATTTTATACTTGGATACTCTATAAAAGCCTTCTATCGTAATTTGAGCATGTAAAACCTACCGCACCATAACTGCGTATACAACTGTCTTTCTGAAGATGGACCCTCGGGTTCGAAACATGTAGAAGACATCAAAATTTAAAATTAAAATTTTAATTTGAGAAAATGTGCATTTCGTTGGTATATATTTTATAATTACATTACAATTCAGGGTGCAAAAAAAATGTATGACGTTGCTGCTCTTTTCACCATATGTAGGCCGCAGTGGTTCAGTAATATTTGACAGTGTGCCTAGTGCGCCGAATGTGTGATAAGCTCACTCTTGCTTAAGATGCTTGGCTTCATCGTTGGTTTATTCCATTATGTATAATTAAGTGTACTAAATATTTTAATTATGCAAGTTGAGTGATTTTAAGCCGGTTACAGTGGTCAAACAATCTGCACACCGTCACTGACAGCTGGCAGTACCGAAATCATGGGTCTGAATTGTGCAGCGCGCATAGATATGTTCGGCCGTTTGCGTTTTGTGTCGATATGCTCCGTACGATACCGCTTTCTGCCGTCCTTCTTGAAGGAATTTCTACAGAATGTCTAAGAAGAACTACAAAAAAAAAGAGAAGCTGCGGTAAAACCTTCATAAATAATGCTGTGATAATTTCATATCTCTTAACAATATTATTAATTAATTCAGTATTCCTTAAAATTTTAACAACTGTGGAAATATCCGTGTAATGGAAACCAACTTGATGCACTATTTATCTTCAGTTTATTTCGTCAATCAACCTCTATACGTTTCGGGCATATCTTTAGTCCATCTTCAGGCGGTATACCATATATATACAACAACTGGTACGTGTTGTGCTTTCTAGTTGACTCTCTGTTGTCGTCGCCAACAGACTGTCAAATAGAACGCAAAAGTACCAATTGTATACATACAGTATACCTCTTGATGATGGGCTACAAATATGCCCGAAACATGTAGAGGTTGACTGACGAAATAAACTGAGGATAAATAGTGCATCAAGTTGGTTTTCATTACAAGTATTATCGAGATGCACGGTCAACAGAACAGAAAACTGTGGAAACTTTGTGACTACAGCTGAATTTTCGCGGACTGCCTGTGGAGGAAAAACGTGTAACATGAAATAAAACTTCTGAAAGCAAAGCGTTATTATAACACTAAATTGTGTAAACACATTTATGAGGAAAAACAAGTTTTCTTATTTCTGATTTACACCGAAAGTAAACCCAGCGCCGATTGTGGACAAAGATGCGGAGGAAAATAAAAAGTTGGTTTACGGTTTACCAAAGTGGTATTTACCAATTTCATTATGTAGGAAATGTGGAACATCTGAAAGTCGCCGGCGGAACGCAGCGTTTTTACGGAGCAGTTTGAATACCACCGATTTAATTGACCTGTGGGATTATATAAATTACGTTATTGTATTAAATTATATATATTGTAAATTTATGTGTAGAAATTTCGGCTTTATGAGTTATGATCGGAAATTGACTTGCAATATGGCCAACTGGTAGCAACTGTTAGAAATGCCACTTGGTCACTCTGTTCCAGGACTAAGATGTGTGCTCACACGCAAACTTACTTATGAACCTTCTCACACACATATTACCCGCATGACGCCACGCCCTGAAATTGAAGGCTGTCTACATCAATAATGACACATGTTTGTTTGTACTTGTAAATACTTGTTTGAATATTAAATCAGTGGCGATAAAATTTTCGACACAGAGCGAAAAGGACACGCTTTTACCTGGCGGACTACCAGAATACTGAGCTACATCAGGAGTTTAAGCAGAGAGTTTCGTAAGTTCTTCCAGTCCATCACAAATACTAAGACAAGCTGTCATGTCGGACAGCGGTAATGGTTCCTTGCCTTAGTACGACTAAGAGGAATATTTGACATTCAGAAGAGCGTGCATCGTGATATATTCCTATAATAAAAGCCAATGTGATGCAATATTTCTCAAATTTATTTTGGTAAAGAACTCTAGATGTTTCGGACAGACTTACTGTCCATCATCAGGAGTCTTGATACTGTATACACAGCAATTGGTATTTGTCATACTGAAATTTTAAAGATGGGTAAAATTACTGGTGTACACACATGCATATTGTCGTTAAATTGTAAAGCATGTTGCATTTTCTGGAATATTTTCACTATTTTAAGCTTTTTATATAACATAGAATTTTACCTACATGTTTTACATTTAATGACAATATACATGTATATACAGTAGTAGTTTTAACCATCTTCAACATTTCAGCATGACAAATACCTATTGCTGTGAATACAGTATTGAGACTCCTGATGATGGACGGTAGATCTGTCCGAAATAGGGAGAGTTCTTTACCGAAATAAAGTTAAGAAATTGTGTATCTTGTTGGCTTTTATTACAGGAAAAAGAGGAAAATAAACGTAATTTTTTTTTCGGGGTTTTCTCTTACTGTCATCACTAAGTTCGATTTTCTCAAACCGTTTGTTGTAGTAAATACTGTGTTTTGAAATAGACCTGCTTTCCTTTATTTCTGTCTCTGCATCACAACCTTGCGAACAACATACAGTAGTATAATTTTATGTGGGCTTTATCTTAAGAGCAGTGTCCTGGTGTCCCAGGATCTGCGCGGTTCTATGCTGTTGTGTGTGCATGCCTGCAATCTATGCATAGGCCCACTCCAAGTGCAACCACAGCTACACTACAGAGCACTATCTCATAGCTAATTATACAGAATGCAGTATTTATGAAAGCATATTTGGCCCGGAGGCTCAATTGCTGAAGCCCCTAGTCTTCAAAGCTATTTCGTTTTTCACAGTACTTTGACGTACTGCTTGTTTACTGTGCAGCGCCACTGCGGCCAATGTGGGAGTTGCCCAAATGCCCAATTTCAGTATTAACTGGGGCAACACCGACTACCCTGACAGAGTTTTTGTGGTTTTCCTCAGTCCCTTCATGCAGAGATATATTAATAATTTTCCAACGAGATGCAACACAAAGCAGTCTATTTATTATTCTGCAAGTTCACTCTACATGTTTCGGGAGTCAACCACACCCATCATCAGGAGTACACAAAACTCCAACGTGGCCAGGCTTGGCCACGTTGGAGGGAGGTAGTTGAACAAAAAATATGACCAGTACCGGAGGCTGTAGTTAAAGTTTTGTGTACTCCTGATAATGGGTGTGGTTGACACCCGAAACACGTGGAGTAAACTTGCAGAATAATAAATAGACTGCTTTGTGTTGCATCTCGTTGGACAATTATTAATATTGATCAGCGATGCACGGAACCATAATCATAAAATTCATGCAGAGAGTACCTCTATCACTTCAAAATCCTTTACATTTCATCTGTTGACAGTCATACTATCATTCGACGCTATATAATCTGAGATACACACGGTGTCGCACAATAAATCACTAAACAAACCAGACAATACGTGCATGTAACAGGTTTCAGAACGTGAATTTCATGGATCGCACAAACCACTCAGATTTCTTGTTCTGCACTAAGATGCATGTGCCAGTTAACAGGTAGTAAGAAGAAGAAGAAGAAGAAGAAGAAGAAGAAGAAGAAGAAGAAGAAGAAGAAGAAAAAGCTTTATGCAGTAGAAAATCAGCTTACCGCAAGCCTTGAAGTGTGGGAGGTGCCACGACATGGTAATTAAACCACATAGGCTGTCTTCTATAAACAACAATACACAGTCGAACCCTGTTATAAAGGGCGCAACGGACCTACAGAGTTACGCTCGATATATCCGTTGTCCTTAGTAACAATGACAGTAAGAACCCGTATATTTTATATAAGGTCAAATGTAATGTCATACATTAGAATGCCGGTAGTAGAGATTGTTGTTAAATATGTGTATGAAAAAACATAAAAATATACACAGAGTAAAAACTTCATAAGTAAATGTGTAAAGAAATTTTTAAATTTCGTGGCCATAACTGGTGTCACTCTATTTATTTTGACAAGTATGGGAGGTCATCAAATGCCTTATAATTAGGCAGCATGTTGAACGGTAAGCTTCTGTACCTTTTGTTTTTGAAGCAAATGGCTTGTATGATTTTCCACTAAAGAAGCTGCCGGTTACAGTCGTGTTCACGGACTCTAAAACCGCTAAACGCTTCGTAGGTGTTATTATTGCGACAGCTTGTTTTTCACCTTTGAATTGCAACGTTCCATCTTTGTCACGCTACAAAACACCACCCCAGTTTCTCTGCACTGTACGTGTCTTCTTCGCTGTAATATTTTTTTTATTCTTCTACAACGCTTTTCAGCCATTGACTTGCCGATTTTGAAACTGCTGATATAGCCTTTATACTCACTGTCGCATAAACATTGTTATGCTAATTTTTAAACTATCCGACCATCCATTGTTAAGTGCGTAATTCTCCTGCGCTGTTTCTTTCCCACATTTTTCTGCCTGTGCCATTAAAATGTGGGCGTTTTTATAGAATTAGCATTCCTTTTCGGCTTAAGCCATTCCAATAATGCTCGTTAAGCAGTGCGCAAGTCGCATTTCCTCCATCTCTGGTTCATACTGAGGTTTTTCTCTGCTGCAGATAACGTCGCTTCTTGAGTTTCGCAATAAAGTGGAAAGTGTAGATGCAAAATTTTTTTGCACACTTTAATTTCTTCGCCACTTTCTAACTCTCGAATTATATCAACACTTTTGCAAAATGACATTTCTTTTCTTTGCGTAAATGCTGTGCACTGAAGGGAATAATATGTTCTGAATATGTTCTGAATATGTTCTGAATATGTTCTGAATATGTTCTGAATTTTCTGACGAACGCTACGAAGTTTATTTTAAAATAATGGGCTTATGAGTTCCAGGAAGAGATACTGTGGAGAGGAGTTAAATCACAGGTTCCAGCCTATTATGTGGGACTGCCGTTGTCGGTTCAGGGAAGGCGACGGGCGCCAATGCCATATCCCCCCCGCCCCCCGCCCCCCACCCCCAGACCACTTCTGCTTAAAACTATCAGCTCTCTATAACAGTGATTGCAGCGGGTCACAAACACATTCCTGCGTGTGGGCGTGGGAATTCCTGGTTTAGAAGAAAGAGATTTTTATGTTTATTGGACCGTGCATCATCTTGATAGTTGAATAAAGATAGACCAACTTGATGTCACTTGCTTTATTATTTCATTATTTAATGCTCAACAT
>Ga0123353_10008930_pt1 | contig 13757 bp, 9 predicted proteins | sample TergutLab28metaG_3_FD_92763 | JGI IMG/M metagenome (GOLD analysis project Ga0123353, IMG submission 92763) | Labiotermes labralis P3 segment gut microbial communities from Petit-Saut dam, French Guiana - Lab288 P3 | ecosystem: Host-associated > Arthropoda: Insects > Digestive system > Gut ... | reverse complement strand
TGTGTGTGTGTGTGTGTGTGTGTGTGTATATATATATATATAAAATTACAAAATTGATAATTAAATTTAATCTGGTGTGTGCTGAGTTCAGTATTTTAAATATTGTACTTGGTGGTCTGTAACTCTTAGTCTCCATAGATGCATTGGCAGCCCAATAGCAACAGTGTTTTACTGATATTCATGTGACAGCAATTAAATCACTGCACGTACATTTTCTAGTAGGAACATTGATATTCTTATGATGGTATGGCCATAAGTCTTTCTATAATGCATCACAGGCCCACATTGTACTTCCAGTGCTTTGTATGTGATTGAGTTATGGCTTGTATTCAGAACTTAAGCCAATTCTAGCTTGATACTGATAGGCTGAGAGGCAACTGAGTGAAATTTAACCTTGCACTGCAGCTGGTGGATTCTCAGCTGAAAAAGGTTAGGACAAGATTTGACACATTCAGTTTTTGAAGTGGCTTCGTACATTTAACATGAAAGTAGAGTTGAGTACACCAGGGCAGGTACCACAGTGATGCTTGCACCTTGAACATTTGTTTTTTTTTAACCCTTGGCGTAAGCATTCAGCAGCCCCACAGTTCGAAAAAAGTGCACTCACGTTGCTGACAGAGATGTTGGTGAAGTCTCCCGATCTCAAGAAATTATGACCCAGGTGCCTAAATCTTAATACCGCCAGTGCCTTACAGTCACAAAGAACACATGATACCATTTCAGATGCCTGTTTTCGTCTAATGTACTAGGGATTGTCTACCAGCCCCAGTTTAAATAGATGTCCCTGTAAATGACTGTATCCTGTTAGCAACCCTATCATTATTCTTAAGCTGGTTTCTGTTCAGTTTGAGTTAATTACACAGCTTATTTAGCAGAGGGTCTTTTAAGAAGGAACTTAGCCTCTGTTTGTCCACACAAAGACTATGAATATTCCTCGTGTTTCCTGCTCATCCAGCCCTTTGCAGATATGCCAAGGGCAGGCTTAGGTCTAACGGATGGAAGTGAGGAGCCTTGTCTGGCCAATTATCAGCTGTTAACGTGAATGTAACATTGACCATTTTTAAGTTGACGCTAAGTGCCTCTGCTGTTCAGGGCTGTGTATTAGTGACAGACGCAGCGAAAATTGGATCAAATGCATGATATGCTACAAGTAGTGTCATGAAGAGTGTTCGGGTATTGGCGACTGGAATTCGTTTCTTTGCTTTTTCTGCAACACTGCATATATGCTCTGTCCGTTTACCTTAACTACAATGTTTGGCAAAACATACATACACCAGTCGGTCAGTAAAGTTCTTTTCCTTTGATACACTCAATAATTCCCCCCCTTTTTTTATTCTCCAGGCATTTTGATGCAATAATTTTAGAATCCGATGTTAAAATAGTTGATTTTGAATCCACTCTGGCATATTTTGGTTAAAATTAGTATGTCAAAGTTTACTGTGTTTTTATTACAGTGTAATGTGTCATATTTAAGCGTTATAAAGTAATTATTGGGAGGGAACAATAATAGGCACACAGAGTTCCTAATATTGCCAACAGACACTTATATTTCTTTGCTAAAAAAATCGCCCTTCCAGAAGGACTATACGGAATATAGTTCCTGGGAGCTTGAGCACTTAAACTACACCTACACCATTTTCAACTTTTTCTGCTTAACCATTTCTTCGATATTTGAGATGTAAATCAAAACTATAACTCAACAAAGTTTTACTTTTTAGTGTGCAGCAAATTTCTGTGTTAATAAGAAGCCATCAGGCAGCACAGTAAAAAAGTTGTGTCTGATGATGACTTGTGATTAAAGCCAAAAACATGCTGCACACTGAACAATAAAACAATATTCAAGTATATTTGTGACTGATGTGTCTTATCATTCATTCATGAATGCTGCGTATTACAATCGGCTGTTTTACCAAACAAGTATTTGTGCTGTACAATAAGGTCTAGTGACCTGTAACTGAAATGAGCTAATCATGATGCCACAGTACAGTATATATGAAATAATTCTAATTATCTGCATGTTTCACGTACAAAATTTATTAAATGTATCTTCTTAGATACAAACTGCATTTCACATTATGACAAGAACTGCTACTATCTATGGTAAGCACATCTATGAAGTGATGTTCTCATGATCAGTTTCCTGCTTGTGTGAAAGGGCAGGGATAGCTCCTGTGTCCTGCAGAATTTGCTTCTTCTCTTCAAAATAATTATGAAACCAGTTAATGTGCTCAAGTTTCATCTGCACGGTAATGTATGGATTCTTAGACAGCCCAACACACACCAATTCCATAAAGTGTCGGACAGGACCCTTCTTTGGACACCATGGTTCCAAATGATGCTCCAGGAAAACATGTTCTGTGAAATATACTTTCGACTCCTCATCTTGTCCTGCAATTACAATTATCACTGCTCTGAATCAAGTACTATAATGGATTAAGGTAAAAACAATACATATTTCCAAATGTTAAACATGAATATCTTGCCAGGAGTTAGAATAGTGCAGTAAGTATAGTGACTAAACTGAGGACTGGACAACCAAGAAAGCATGGTTTGATTCCTGGCAGGGACAGCAGACTTTTCTCTATTCCAAAGGGTCCAGACTGGCACTGGGGGCTCTTTTCCTGAGAGTAAAGTGGCCAATGAATGAAGTGAAGCTAACAGCTCATCTGCATACAGTGCCCAGGTTAAAAATCAGTGGAACCATAACTCCAATTCCAGATATGCCTTCTTGGAATGTACAGTGGCACCTTCACCTCTAAATTTCTTTCAGGCTGCCCAATACAAAAAATTCATATTCTGATTCATACTGCCAACAGCAGGGCATAGGTAATGCACATAATACCAATTTTATGATCATCAGAAATAAGCTTGGCTTTTTATTATACAGTGCTTAGAAATTCAGCATGCCATAACCAATACCCTATGTACATATTATTTATGTCATACTGGAGTATTTCCTGAACTTCTTTTGCCTGTGGAACACTTGGGTTGAAATATCAACACTGGCCTATGAAGCAAATTCTAGTTGTTGACCAGAAAGGTTGTCAGTGGCGTACTGTACCCATATAATTCAGGCAAAACTAATGCTCAAAAATCAGAGATATCCACAAAACTTGATGTTTACAGCTACAGAAGGGCACACAGACATGCCTCTTGCAGTGCTGGGGTAATCTGTAGGGGGTGTGGGGTAGTAACATGCAACATACAGCCGTCAATCTAGTAACATCGTCTTGGGCACCCTTGAATAGCTGGTAATTCATACACAGTTACATTGTAGCTTTCGATCTGTTTTGCTGTCACTGTAGAAGATTTTCATATCTACTGATATTACGTTTCTGAGTCTCGAAGAATGGTAGGAAAAAAATAAACAAAACTTCAGGAGGAAGCCATCACTGAAATTGTGGTTGCTGACATGGCCTTGGAATAAGGTGCGAAAGCTAGCGATGTTAGAAGACTGTTTTGAGGAGGAGGAGGAACAGCAAGCCAGCCTCGACAGAAGTAGCCATAATAAACAATGGCCAATGAAATCAGCATAACTGCTCTGCCGTCTGTGTTCTTCTTGTGGCCAAAGAAAGGGCACAGTGTGCCAGATGTGACGTGGGACCTGTGCATGGTGCCTTATTTTGCGGAATATCACACAGGAGTAAATTTGTAATATATCATCCTCTTTGTGAATACTGCATGTCGTGATAAAACAGTGATCCAAGGTGCCACAGGCCTTATGCAGCAGCCAGAATTATGTGGGTAATGAACAATTTACACCACATTTTATATAATACATGTGATCCACAGGCCTAAATTTATTATAAAAATAGGTAAACATTTTTTCCCAGATTAACCAATTCATAAGCACAGTGCAAAATTTTACTTCATTCAATATTAAGGAAAAGTCTATGAGATGCTTTTTTCCTTAGAGTAAGCATTAAAATTTAAAAGCCCCAGTAAAAAATCCTGGCAGGCAGCATTGCTCAGAAGGGTTTGATTCTGGCGTCAAAGGGTTAAAGTAAAAAAGTTGCAGTCACAATCCTTATTTATGCTATACATAACAAATGTGCCATGACATTGCACCAAGCTTTTAGAAACGGACATGTGGAAAGCAATGCCAGCACAGTTGGAATTTGACATTTCTTGCTGCATGTATTAATATGATGTATTAATTTCATGACATAGAATTCCTTTGTAATCACTACTGAAGGAAGTGAGACTATAAAGAATGCTACAGAATATACAGCACACTCAAAACAATGACATAATGCAATTGGCAGTAAATAACTTTAATACCATTTGTCTTGGTTTAAGACTTTGAATTAAGAAAAGCTCTCTGATCCACAGACTTTTGTATGCAAATTCTTTTATTGTATCTAAGTAGTTTCTCTGTTTATAAGTCAAGCAAGTTAAGCCTGGTGCACTATTTAAAACAAGTGAGGTAAGACATCATGTTTATTCTGTTCAGACCTTGTTCATTGTTGATTGGGAGGTGCCATAGCTTCCCTTGTTCAGTCCACTGAATCATTTCCTCAAATATATTGGATGGTGGATGTGTTACAGCTAAACGAAGTTCACGAGCTTCAAGACGATGCCATGTAGTTATCTCTGGTTGTTCATCTGAGACTGTCTGCACTTGTGATTTAGGTACCTCGAAGATACCCAGAGGTTCACCACCAAAAATATCTGTTTTTCCAGCATGCCTAAAAATACACAGAATGTCAAACGCTTATGTTACATATGAGAAAGACAGCAAAATTTCCAGCTCAACCTTCAACTAAGAATTTTATAGATAGATGTCAATTATGCTTTGCCTGCGACTAGTATGAGCTCATACTCAGTACATTCAAAAGTACTCATTCAAATCTCATTTTATTATTGAACAGTGTAATAAAGTGGGAAACTTTTAACCTGCTGCCTTTCAAATAAGAAGTCACAGTGTCAAGGAAGTGATTCACAGTCACATCTCAGCCTACTGCGCTGTTTCTCACCTGGGGAGTCAATGATGTGCCTAAGGGGTTTGCAAGCTGTGTGGATTTTATTCAACAGAAAGTCAAGGTTTTACCCTTCAGGTTGTTCTTAATCGTAGTTTTATTCTCACAGGAAATTATCATGTCTGTGACAAATTTTTATATTGATTTAACAAAGTTTTTACAGTTTAATTATGTTTCTTATTTTCAAATATTCTAACTTTAAAAGTTACCAGATTTTGTGTTTCAGGTAAGTCCACAAATTTTCCAAAAATCCAGAGGCCACTCCAAAATCCTGCACACCACAAGGGTAAAATGAAACAAGTTTCATACTAAGGTAAAGGCAAAGCTATCGCATCACAGGCCTGGACAGGCCCTTAAGGCTCCCAGAGTTTCTAGACAATTGGCACATGAAGGTGGTAAGGCTGTCAGCCCTACGCACCAGCTGCCTTTCCCCCAAAGGGCAAGTTCTGTACTAAGATTCACAAGTATCATTTACCACCATACAAAATTTGGTTGCCCAGGATTTGAGAACCCCAGTTAGCACAGTCCCCTCAGATGGTGTGTGGTACCTGACAGATGAACAAACACTAACCTACTCTTGTAAGAACAATGATCAAGAGATTCTGTCATGAATGTCTTTCCAGCCTGTACAGCAGTTACAATTTTATATGAGTGAATGTCAAACATAGAGGTTCAATGAGTACAGCAGCATCGTGTATGGTGTCCTGGAACAAGACAGAAAGGACAGAGAAGGTGGAACAAATATGAAGAGATACAAACCATGACCGCTTCGAAAGAAAGAAAAAACCACTGTCCAAGTACTGTCCTAGAGAAATAATGACATAGCCTATCAGCATGTCTGAAGGTTTCTGACAATCATGCATACCTTTCTTTCTGGGTGACATGCTGGACATTATCAACCCAGTTAACATTCCAGAAATTGTTTCCTTCACAACGCTGGTAAATAAAGTAAACAAGCCTACTCTGTTGGGCTTCTTGGAAGAGCAGACCAACACTGGGCCTAACATATACGAAACCTTATTTTATCCTCTCACCTGATGAAGGAAAAAAGAACCAGTTTCTAACACATCATGGTTCAAACAACCTGGGACAATAGACAATATCCTAAGTATCAGTCCAAAAATAGTTTTACCTGTATTAATTTAACAGAATCCATCCCATTGTGTCTATTCATCATTCACATCAAGTAGATTAAAATTATTTCATCTAACAACATTTTTATTGGTATTTTCAAATGCTACATGTTTTGATTGAAAATGATCATCATCAGATGTTCTTCTACAATATCTTAAACACAAAGGTAAAATGTTTTTATTTGAGAGATCTTTCAAATATTACAATCTATTGTTAGAAAACTACTGTAGTTTTTTATGGCATTACATGTAGGTTGTGTGATTATTACGATGTTCTTTGAAATTTATTTAAAATTTTTTGAACCTGTTTCTTAAGATGTAGTTAAAGATTAAAAATTAAACATAAAATTTGATGGGTAATTGTCCACATATTGTTTCAAGTAACTGGCTGGCCACTGGTCTTGGTCAATGATTTTTCAGTTGCAAAGTGCATGTAAGTCTTAGGTATGTTACAGTGAACTTACTCTGTTGATATGCTGCTTAGATGTTTATATATGTTAGGTTTGCCTTCATCGGTTTCTTCGTCATGCTATTATCAGTTTTCAGTTTTACTTCATTTCCTGTATTTTGGGCCCTGCTGTGCACTTTTATGTTTACTACACAACTTGTAGCTGTAATAAACAGCTTATTGCTGCTGTCACTTGCATTGTAAACTTGACAATTTTAATACAATTTTGTGAAAATACATATGGCTGTAATGACATGAACCAATTGCACAATATGAGGAAACACTTCTAAGTGTATCTACAGCCATTTGATATGAGCTCAACTGGTTACCTGTCATGTCCCAGTGATAGTCTAATTCTTTCCACATTCATCACAGTGTATCTTGGTCCACCTCAATTAGCATCTCGTGATGCTGTGACATTGCCTAAAGCCACAGCTAAATTATCACAAGCAATGTTACCATGATTTTTCAACAATGTGGTGTAGCAGCACATTTCTGCAGAGGTCTCTGCTTGTCTCAATGCAGTGTTTCCAAGCAAATAGATTGGACACATTGACAATTGTATGGCACCTACATTCCCCAGATATAAACCTTCAGATTTTAGAGTCTGGGAATTCATGGATGAGGTAGTGTACATTCCTCCAATGTCTACAGTCCTATGTGAGCTGCAGCAGCACATCAAAGGGTCAGCAAACAAGATGCACTGAATTATGGTGTGGCTAATTTGGAAAGAACTGGGCTATCACTGGGACATCTGCAGGTTCAGTAAGGCAGGAAGCTCATATTAAATTCCTGTAGATATTCTTCAAATATTTCTTCAAAATGTGTAAGTTGTTTTATGTCACTGTGGCTTTCCATATTTTAACAGTATTTAATTAAATTTATCAAGTGGGTTTTGCTCCATCCCACACAGAAAACCCACTCATAATAAAAACAAAGTTTTCCCATGTTGCATGACCTAGCAGGCTTGTGTAACAGTAACACTCTACACTCGTCAAGAGGTGAATGTTTTGAATCTTGGCCAGGGCAATGGCTATTCCCACTCATGTTTCTCACAGTTTTCCTAAGTTTTTTCAGCAAAATGGGATACTACCTACATTATACCAAATCAGTTCCTTTAAAATCTTATGCAATTCATCATTCACTATCCCATCATTAACACTACAGAGTCTAAGTTAGTCTGGGGTTTGAACCAGAGTGGGAACAAGAAAGACCGGCCCTGGGGCCAACCAAGCCTCCCATACAATGGATACTGGAACTATTTCCTAAGGGTACAGCAGCTGGGGGGGACCGCGGTAGCACAGTGGTTAAGGTGCTGTGCTACAAATCGGAAGGTCGCTGGTTCGATCCCAGCTGGTGTCAGTGGATATTTCATTGACATAAAATCCTTCCGATCGCACTATGGCCCTGGGGTCGACTCAGCCTCTAACAGAAATGAGTACCAGGCGTATTTCGTGGGGGTAAAGGCGGCCGGTGCATAAGGCTGACAACCTACCACCATTCTGTGCCGCTGTCACGAAATCTGGGAGCCTTAACTTCCTGGAACCATCTGGGCATGTCCAGGCCTGTAATGGGACTGATTTACAGCAGCTGGGGCATGATGCTGACCACCCACCCCATCTTCTGCCAAAGTTAAGAATGAGTACAATCATACCTCTGCTCCTCCTGTGACTGCATGACATCTGACAAGAAGACTGTTATCTTTTATCTGAAAGAGTGTGGCCTGAAGAACTGGGAGAGCAGACAATATGCAAAATATGAGTCAAAAAAAGGTACCATACACAACAGTGTACTTAACCTCAACAACCAAGGACACTTTACAAAGATTACAAGCAGTGTCTGTGATGTAGTAAAAAGAGTTTGACCAAGGTATTCCTTCCTTTCAGAATATCATACAATTCCATGGTGCACACATAAATAAATGTAAGTACATTTATGCCAATAAGAGAAGTACAGCCTTACCTGCACCAATTTTCATTAAACTCATAGGAGCTAAACAGCAATATGTGCAGAACTCTTGCACCAAATTTCACCCAAATGAGACAATGAATGTGGAAAGCGTGGACACCTTCAGCAACAAATATTAGCCAATTCAGACAAAAAAATGTATAAAACATGTACAAAATCTGATTTATGATTGCAAATGAAGTATGGCTTTCAGTGATGAATTTTCAAAAATCAAAATTGCTAAATGGCATTATACATGGAGATTTTATACCCCAAATTTACCCAAATCAGCAGAGAAAAATAGAAAGGTCAGGTAGAAGTTCATTTGTGCCCTTAAGTCAAGTAAGACTGTCACCAAGGCGATATTCATACTGCTCACACGTGCTTGATAACTTTTCATAAGAACTCCTATGCCAAATATCATGAAAATCCAAAACATGAATCACTGATAATACGTCACATCCAGGTTGGGAGACGGATGGATGTGGTCTTCACATGTGACTTTCAGGTTTTAGTTCAAGAAGAATGCCCGGAAGTAACCCCTACAAAACATTTCCTAATGAGTAAAAATTTAGGGTGTCCCTGTAACACAGGGCATACTTTCATGTGACACAAAACCAATGTTTCACAGAAACAAAGTTCAGAAATGTTCTCATCAAATTACAGCACTATCTAGGTAAGGTGTAACCTCTTTTCAATTAACACCAGAATGAAATTTTTTCTGGGCCTGCCAATTTACTCTATATCGTTTTGTAAAAAGTTTCACTAATAAACATTTAACAATAAATTTAACAGACACCAGTTAATAAAATTGTCAGTTTAACATAATAAAAATCTAGCCCATTTAGGAAAAAAAACCAGTATTATAAAATTTGTCACAAAAAAATGAATCATATGACACACACTCAGGAAATACACTGCTTCATGTGTGAGAGAAGAAACAGGTGGAACATAAAGGAGTTACAAAGGATCACAAAGGTATGCTCATTACAGAATATGACAAAATTGTACACTAAGATCATGATCATGGTATTAAGTGGGAGAAACTCCATGATAGTGATAATGTAAATGCCATTACTGTTACACAAGCATCCAACATGGCATGATATTTTCGGCACTTTGTAATGACCAAGACAGATGCACTGAACTGTGTACTGGACATCACTGAAATTCTCCATGAATTTACCAAGATATTAAAATAAGTGTAGAGAACAAATCTAGACTTCTTTTAAGAAGTAAACATGGTAGTTTTGTCCAGGTTTTGGTTTTTTACATGCATATAACTATCATTATAAATTTTTTAATGTGTTTCAACATAACATAATTTCATTATAACAAATATAATTGCGTCACCCCAATAATTTTGTTATACCAGGATTTCACCGAATAATATACTGCTTCATTCCACAGACAACTTACATTTTAGGCCGTCGTTCTGTAACAACTTCACGAACAGACAAATTACGTTCTTTTGCAGATTCAATCTTGCGACCTTCAAGAATCCTATGAACTTGTTGTGCTCGGCCCTCCTCACTCATATACCCAACCTTCTTATTCCGATCAATTTTCATTCCTGATAAAATTTCCCTGAAACATAATTAATCATTAACAGAAACTTAAAAATTGTAGTTCTCTGAGAAAAAGGTACAAAGAATCATGTACAACACTTGTATACAGACTCACACATATGACTACATTAAAATTAAAACATTTCAACATAACTGTACAGTCATACAAAAGCAACATTATGGGGCAACTATATTCAATACATTGCACTCTTACACACTAGGCTACCTGTTCACAGTTTCCACTGTCTTTTTAACTCCATATGTTTTGCACCATGGTTCCTCAAAATTTAGAATGATTACCACTACTGGTATACTAACTGTCATTTACTGGTATGTGGCCATAATAAAAAATCAAATATAAAAAGATGAAAATTACAAAAATAAATAAAACATACACCACATATTATATTATGCTAATATGCAGTACAGTATTGTTGGTGACATCATAGAAATCATCCCCACTGTCAGCCATTCAGTTTTTCTAAACTCCAATAACGAGTAGAATAGCACTTAGTGGGATATATGAAAACTGTCTTCTTAAATATATTTTTCTCTCTCTCTATCCTTGTTGTTATCCAGAATAATACGAATTTTTTGCAAAACAGGGGTTTGTATTTTGTTTGCACTACCATATTACGAAATTACAAAAATTAAAAATTGGTATTAGTTATAGAAGTTATTGTAACTCCCCTCAACACTAAAACAGACACTAGGTTGATAGTAATAATTATTAAATCTTGGCACAGTGTTAATCATTGTGTTTTATATTGCTACAGTTTTCTAATGCTTAACTCCTATAGCATTCTTCTTGGTTACTTAGTTCATAATATCATTAGTATCAGTTGGCAATCACAGCAGTCACAGTCACGAAAAAGACGTGTGTGTTTGTGTGTAAGCTTAGTAATTTTAATGAGTTTGATTTTCTTCTCCATTATTAATTGATAAAATTTATTTTGTATACTGGTATTCCAAACTATAAGTGGAAATGTAGTTAAAGACTAGGTTTTTAAGAAGGCCTCATGAGAGTAACATGACTGAAAAGTACTTACTGTTCACTGTCAGAAACCAGCACTGCAACTGAGGTAACCACTTCAACAAAGTCTACCGAAAATATCTCCACACATGTAACAAGTATAATCCTAGCTATTTATCTTTCGGGTTTCCACACACCTAGTAAAGGGTGTGCCTGTTCCCCAGTGTGTGATTTGTCACAAAACATTATCAAATTATCTAATATGAAGTCTGTAAAGGCATCTAACAAATTTAGTATACGAACAGCTCAAGCAGAAAGACCTCATACACCTGGAAAGTCTTTACTGCTACCAGCAGCTAAAGACACTACCAGTTCAGTTTTGGAAGTAAAAGTAGCAAAACAATTTGAACTGAATCCATTATGCAATGCCACCACATCACAAATTTCAGACATGGCTTCAAATGATAAGTTACAGTTAAGTGAAAAAGTTGAGGCTAATAGACATTATTCTATTCAAATAAATGAAAGTGATGATGGTAGTAACCTAGCTTACCTTCTTACATTTATATCTGAAGATGAGGACTCAGTAAAAGAGGAGTTATTACTTTGCAAACAACTGCTTGGCCATATCACTTCAAAAAACATTTTTAAAAAATCAGATCAGTTTATAAAGGTTCATGGCAACAAACGGAGAAAAATGTGTTGGAGTTTACTGTGATGGAGCATGTGTAATGATTGGAAAACACAGTGTAGGTGTTGCCAAATTAAAGTTGTTCCTAACATAAATTTGTTCACTGTAGAATTCATCAAGATCTACACACTAAAAAAATTAGGACCATTTTACCCATTGTTATGACTGAAGACACAGATGTGAAGTCCATTACATCCACAGCAACAAATTTACAATTATTTTTGATATTGTGCAATCAAATGGGCAGTATGACAAGCCCCTTTTTCATATCAAAGGTAGGTGATATTCACCTGGTAATTTGTTAAGCCATCTATTTGAACTTTATAAAGAAGTGCAAATTTTTCTCCCTGACAACACTTCAGTCTTAGGCAACCTCTTCATGGATGAAATGTGGCTTTTCCAACTGGCCTACCTGGCAGACATATTATGCCATCTCCGTGACCTTAATAAGAGCCTGTGGAGCTTCTCTTGGTAGCTACCACAAAAAATCGTTCCATTTTCAAAGAAGCAAGAAGTGGACAAGTGCCTTCCTTTCCATTTTTGGACAGTTTCATAAATGAAAATGAAATTCAAATAAGCCCTGAACTGGTAGCCAATATAAAAGTACAAAGCGAGAACTTAGTCACAGACTTCAAGAAGAACTTTCCATTTTGGATCAGGGAACTATTTTCTGTTGAAGATATTCCACTATAATATTTAACAACAAAAAATAAAGTTGAACTGGCAGAGCTTTCCTATGATTGAAATCTCCAAAAAACATTCAAGATGATGGATCTGATGTGTTTGATTGGCAAGACAGAAGGAATATCTGTTTATTTGTGATAAAGCTGTAATATTTCCCTTGGTAATTAGTACTACATGCCTTTGTGAGTGTGGATTTTCTTCAAAGATTCACATAAAGAATAAATAAAGTAGCACACCAAGTAATGAGCTTAACTTAAGACTGCAATTAACAAAAACTGAACCAGAGAAATGGAAGCTGTGTTTGGATAACAAGCCTACCCTTCACACTAAATATTCAACTAGTTTATAAATGTGTATTAATATACTGCTTTATGATGCTCATATTCTACTTTCCACTGCTAACCAAAATTTGTCTGCATGTTAATATTTTAATACCTACCTGCTTCATTAATTTTTATACATGTTACTTTCAGTTTCATTTTACTTTAATTTAATCGAACTGTAGCTGTAAAATGATCACTTTGTGTCTGGTGGATTAATATTTTTCACAAGCTACTTAAGTTTGCCTTTAATTGCTGCATGTGAAATTTATCTATTCAGCAACTTATTTAATTGTTTAATAAGTATCTGCTTCAGTAATATTTTTCGCAAGCTAGTTTAGCCTTTGTTTTAATTACAAATGTCAGATTATCAATGTATAAGATCTGGTTTCATATTTTTACAAAATTATCTGCTTGATTAATATCTTGGAAAGCTAGTTTTATATTTTATTGTGGCTAATGTATTTACCAATTTCTACATTTGTGTATTTTTCAATCACAATTGTTTGCTTGCTTAATATTTTGCTAATGCTGATTTAGGTTTCATTTTAATTGTACCTAGCTCTGAAGTTGAAAAGTGCATGTACTTTTACTTCAGAAAGTAGAGTTTGCCATTACCCTGAGAATTTTAGCTGCTTCTATTAAAAAAAAAAACTGTTTTCTATATTGCAACCATTACATTTAATTCAGTGGCATGCCAGCAGAAAAGTTTGAAAACTCCTGCTTTACACAACATCGGTTTTCTCTTTTAGAAACAAATGGGCATTAGCTATACATATGACTCTGTCAATGGTTATATTCAAGTACACAATTATCAAATTAGGATAATATATCTGAACACACGAACATTTCAGCTGTTTCTACCACATAGTGGTGCCCAGGATATCAAAAAGTACAGCTGGAACTTTTCAAAACTTCAAAGTGTTACACGATAGTTTAAAGTCTACATACCTTGTTAATACTACATAAAATCTAGCCATTGAAATCTGTGTCAAAATGAACAAGAAACAAACT
>Ga0123353_10008928_pt1 | contig 13759 bp, 13 predicted proteins | sample TergutLab28metaG_3_FD_92763 | JGI IMG/M metagenome (GOLD analysis project Ga0123353, IMG submission 92763) | Labiotermes labralis P3 segment gut microbial communities from Petit-Saut dam, French Guiana - Lab288 P3 | ecosystem: Host-associated > Arthropoda: Insects > Digestive system > Gut ... | reverse complement strand
GTATAGTTTCAGGGACTTTGGTTTTTTTGTGAAGTGTGAGTTTGAAGGTATTGGTGTTAAAAAGAATGATGACGGATATGCCACCTGCATTTCACCCGGGCTTGGTTTTGTATTTGTATTTTAAAGATACTATTGCAATGCGGAACCTTGAATAATACCGATTATTATAGTAATATATAACAATGAAGCAAATTTCAAAGGGAAAAATACTGCTTCTCGTACTGGCTGTCAGCATGGTTTTTACCGGTACTTTGTACACAGACACCTTTGTGCATGCCCACGAACATCACCATGACCATGCGCATGACAGTATGGAAAAAACCTGTCTTATATGTTTGCTGATTAGCATCACCAATAATTTTTTTAAATACCTTAAATTGATACCTTTGGCTTTTTCTGTCGTTTTTATAACTGGTTTTTTGATTTTATTTAAATATGTAAATTCCCATATTTGTTTTTATTCTCCGGTTATGCTTAAGGTCCGCAATAATAAATGAAAAGCATTGGGTTTTTGTAAAAATTCTCATTGTGTTAATCAGCGGATTTTATCATTTTCCATGAAGGAGTTTATATGAGAAAGTTTCTCGTTTTAATAGCTATTATTTTTCTTGCAGTAAATTTTTCATCATTCGCGCACTCCGGGTGCGGAGGTTACGGCGGACTCGGAGACGATGGTCTTGCGGCAGGCCTGGAATTCGGAATTGACGGGATCAATGAAGAAGATGAAAGGGCGCCCTATCTTACAGCCATGCTCAGTTACGGACATTCGTTTCTGAACGATTCCCTGGATTTCTATTCGGAGCTGAACTATACCTTTGGTTTCAAAAAAGACGATCATTCGCATGGCGGGTCCCATGATGACGCTTTTCCCCAGACCCTGTATTTTAACCTGATGCTCGGCTATAACCTGCGTCTTGGTCCCGACAGGGAATCAACCTTATCCTTTATTTTGCAGAACGAATTTGACAGGTTTGTTATTGCCCCCAGAAACGACGGCGGCAACAATATCACCGGAATTTTTACACCTGCTGTGAATTTCAATCAGGAATTTAACACCGGGGATCTCTATGCCCAAATCGGTCTTCCCATCACCTATGTCCAGGATGACAAAAACGCCGATGCGGAAATAGGCCTTAACTTTACCGTTGGCTGGAACAGTTTGTTCGGTCTGGAACTTGAAGCGACCTTGTGCACAATGCTTGCGCCGGGTGATGAAGCCGGCCTTGACGATCTTGAGCTTGTGATTGGATACGAAGTAGAGCCCTTCCATTTTTCGGTGGAAGCAGCCATTCCTTTAAGCGATTTTGATCATCGCGGTATTGATGTAACTCCCAGAGTTGAGTACGGGTTTGGGAGTTTTAATTTTTATGTGTACTGTGAATTTGCCGGTATAGGCGCCAAAGAAAGTGAACATTCACTTTGCATTACGCCTGCGCTGGGATTCAAGTTTACTTTTTAGGAAAAATATATGAGAAAGATTATTGTTTTTACCGTATTGGTGCTGTTTGTGACAGCAATGGCAGGGTTTTCCCATGAGGTTGTCGCAGGTCATACCTATGAATATGAATGGACAATTATAAATTCCATTACAGGCGCGATAATTTCAACAGGAAGCGGCAGTACTACTCCGGCATCCGGCCGTGGTTACCGCAATATTGAACACTATATCAGGAGCGCCGTTTTGGGCTGGAACAGCAGGACACGTACTGTTAATGGTGTGCGGCAAAGGATTATAATTAACCTTGTGGGCGAAGAACCATGTGACGATTAGAAATCACAGGAGTGTAATCGTGAAAAAAATATTTCTTCCGGTACTGATGATTATTGCTTTGCTGTTTGCCGTTGGCTGCGGGAAAAGCAGAAGCATATCAAGAAATAAGGGAGACCGGATAAACATAACTGCGACAATTTTTCCCGCGTATGATTTTGTCCGGCAGATTGTTGGCAAACAGGGCCTCGAGAATAAGGTTAACCTGACCATGCTGCTGCCGCCCGGAGCGGAAAGCCATTCCTTTGAACCGTCACCCAGGGATATTATTACCATTCAGAATACCGATGTTTTTATTTTTGTCGGAGGTGATTCCGATATCTGGATAGAACGAATCCTGAGATCCGTGAACACTGAAAACATGAAGATACTGGCCATGATGGATATGGTTGATGTTGTTGAAGAAGAATTTGTGGAAGGAATGGAACACGATCACGATCATTATGACGGCGATGAATTCTGCGAGGATGTGGAGTACGATGAGCATGTCTGGACTTCTCCCGTAAACGCGATATTGATTGTCCGTGCCATTGCCGAACTGCTCGGTGAGGCGGATCCTGCCAATGCCGCCACATACAATGAAAATGCCGCCGCCTACATCAGGGAGCTGGAAAAACTGGATGTTGCTTTTTCTGAGGTTGTCGCAGGCGCAAGACGGAAGACAATTGTTTTTGGCGATCGTTTTCCTTTCCGTTACCTGGCGAATGAATACGGGCTTGAGTATTTTGCCGCCTTTCCGTCCTGTTCTACCGAAACCGAGCCCAGTGCGGCAACCGTGGCTTTTTTAATCAATAAGGTCAAAAGTGAAAAAATACCGGTAATTTTTCACCTTGAACTTTCGAATGAAAAAATGGCGGATACCATCAGCGAAGAAACCGGAGCAAAAAAACTTCAGCTTCATTCTACCCACAATGTGACCAAAAGGGATTTTGAAGCGGGCGCCAATTATGTTGATCTTCAGAAGGCCAATGTAGTAAATTTGAAAGCGGCTTTGTGGTAAGAGGGTATTATGCTTATAAATTTTCAGAAGGTTTCTTTGGGTTATGAAGAACGCGCTGTAATAAAAAACCTTAGTTTTACCGTAGAACACAGCGACTACCTTTGGGTTGTGGGAGAAAACGGCTCGGGAAAATCCACGCTTATTATGGGGCTTTTAAGGCTCCTTAATCCCCTTGAAGGGTCCATCACTTTTTGTGAGGGACTCAGCAAGGGTAAAATCGGCTATCTTTCCCAGCAGTCGGATCTTAAAAAGGATTTCCCCGCTGATGTTTTTGAAGTTGTGCTTTCGGGAAACTTGTACAGCATGGGTTTGCGGCCGTTTTATAACGCAAAGGAAAAAGCCAGGGCCATGGATGCCCTGGAAAGACTTGGAATTCTGGATTTAAAAAAGAAGTGCTATCGCGAATTGTCGGGCGGCCAGCAGCGCCGGGTTCTTTTGGCCCGCGCTTTCTGTGCTGCCCAGGTGGATCCCCCCGGAAGAGAATGTGAGACTATAGATGCTTCCCACCGTCTGCTTGTTCTTGACGAGCCGGCTTCCGGCCTCGATCCCCTTATCACTACGGAACTATATGAACTGCTGAAAAAATTAAACGCGGAAATTGGCATCAGCATTATTATGGTTTCGCACGATACCAGGGGAGCGGAACAGCACGCAAAGAACATCCTTCATATGGAAAACGGCCAGGGATATTTTTCCAAAACAGGGGATTATCTCAATTCCGACAGGGGGAAGAAATTTTTTGGCCTTAAAATGGGGGAAGAACAATGATTACCGATATTTTCATTACCATATCCGATATGTTTTCCTTTGCGTTTTTGGTCAGGGCTTTTATTGTAGGCATACTCGTTTCGCTCTGTGCATCCCTTCTGGGAATCAGCCTCGTAATGAAACGTTTTTCCATGATAGGTGACGGACTTTCCCATGTAGGCTTCGGCTCCCTGGCCATAGCGACCGCCATGAATGCGGCGCCCCTTCTTGTCTCCATTCCCGTAGTTGTAGCGGCGGCTTTCCTTCTTTTGCGGCTTTCCGAAAGCAGCAAAATCAAGGGCGATGCCGCAATTGCCCTTATATCCACAAGTTCCCTGGCAATAGGAGTAGTTGTTATTTCCCTTACGACAGGAATGAATACCGATGTGTGTAACTTTATGTTCGGCAGCATACTTGCCATGAGCAAAAACGATGTATACCTGAGTGTTGTCCTTTCGATTACGGTGCTTATCCTCTTTGTTTTCTTTTACCATAAGCTTTTTGCCATTACCTTTGACGAAACTTTCGCAAAAGCGGGAGGGGTAAAAACTGGCGTCTATAATATGCTGATTGCATTTCTAACCGCTTTGACCATTGTGCTGGGAATGCGTATGATGGGAGCCCTGCTTATATCCAGTCTTATTATTTTCCCGTCGCTTACTTCCATGAGAGTTTTAAAAAGGTTCAAAACCGTTACCATCTGTTCCGCAATTGTTGCTACAATTTGTTTCTTTGCAGGCATTGTAATTTCCTATGTTTATGCTACTCCGGCCGGCGCCAGCGTGGTAATGATGAATATTCTGGCTTTTATTCTTTTCTGGGCAGTTGGTACTGTATCCCGAAAAAATATAATGAGGAAGTCATGAAAAAAGCAGTATTGGTTTTATTGTTATTTGCCGTGGTTTTTTGCAGCTGCGGCAAAAAGGAAACGGCGGCTACCAAAGCCGATTTTAGTGCGCTGGTTAACGCCCTGCCGCAAACACCTGATGTCATTGATATACGGGAAAATATGTTTCTGACCCAGATGAACGATCTTGGCCTTAATTACAGGACATACATCGGAAAAACACTCAGGCTTCAGGGAATGTTTAAACAGCTTCATTGGAACGATCAGGACACCTACTATGTATACCGCAGAACTCCCGGCTGCTGCGGGGATGACGGAGAAATAGCGATTGAGCTGTCCTGGGATCAGAATTATATGGGCAGAAATGTCAGCGGCGAAAATTACACATATCCTGTCATGAACGACTGGGTGGAAGTTCAGGGAGAACTAAAAAGTTATATCAGATCGGGCTATGTGTTTCTGTATGTTGCCCTATCCGAGCTGAATATCCTTGAAGAAAGAGGCGCGGAATTTGTAACCAGGTGATTCCACCTGATATGCCGTGATATTAAAAAGTTAATCCTACTGTTTTCTGGCTACAGCCTGAACCCCTTCTGTTAAGGCGCTGTTGATGCCTGCAAGGAGTGAGCGTACTGTCTGACCCTGGGAAATGGCTTCACGATAACGATCATTGCCAAGGCTTTGCCTGGCATCGCCGTAGGTCTTGTTGGCTGCTACCATATCCGCTTCAAGAGCGGCAAAATTAAGTCTTAGATTTTCGGTTCGCCAGGCCGCATCCAGGGAATTTGAGGTTTCTGCCAGAGGTATAACCAGGCTGTTGAGCAGGTTTTCCGCTTCATTTCTTGCCCGGCTTAATCCTGTTTTCCCTTCGGCAATGGCTCTTTCCGCCAGGGTGACGGCTTCGGCGGCATAGGTTTTGGCGGCTTCGTAGCGTTTTGCGCCGGCCTCTTCTTCCATTCTGGCCAGGGCTTCCCTGGCGCGGATGATGGTATTCGACGCGAAGTTTACCGCGTCGGCGTCATTCTCTGCCCGGATTACCGCATCATGGGCTTTTTCCATCTCTTCTTTGGGCGGCGTAGAACAGGCGCTCATTAAGCCGGCAACCAGCATTATCAATAAAATTATGCCTATTTTCTTCATGTCTTTACCTCTTCGCGTTATTCCGTCTTCTTTAATTATAGGTCAGAATAGCCGAAAAATAAAGGATAGGAAGCGTAATGGCTGCAAATTTTTCCAAAAAATCGTCCTGGCTCAGGTGTTTAACATCATTTTTACCTGCTGCCGGTGTAGCTGCTCTCCTATGTTTCGTGTTTGACGGCCCTCAGCTTGGGTCTTTATATGATTTTTTGCTCAGACGCGGGCCGGCAATGCAAATTGCCCCCGAATTACTGATAATTGACAGTTCTGTTCCCGGCCAGGGATCCTCCGCAAGCCCCGAAAACGAATTTTCAGGAGCACTGGCCGAAGATATACTTGAACCAGGAGCTGCTTCTTCCCTGCTTTATACCATGACCGAACTCGGGGCCGGAACCCTGATTATTCAGGTTCCGATTTTGGGACTTTCAGCCGGCGGCATGGCCGCCGAAGCCGAGATCCTTTACCGTTTTGACGAGGAATTTTCCCTTTTAAGCAGGAATATAAAAAATCTTTTTGAAGGTATAAAAACCGGATCTGTCTCTCCGCTTGATTCCGCCAGGTATGTGGGAGAGCTGGTGGATCTTTCGGAAAAGGGGAAAGAAAGACTGGTTTCCGCCCTGCTTCGAAGGGATGAAGAAGGCATTGCCGGCATGGAAAAAGCCGCTGCTTTTTTCGGCCATGCCAGGCGGCCGGGGGATCTCCGGGTACAGCTCATCAGGGCCGGACAGCCGGCAGCCGGAAAGGCGGCCGCAAGCGAAGAGAATTCCTCCGGGGCGTTTACCGAAAGGAATGAGTATTCCAGGGCCAGGCCCGATCGCGACGGGGTTTTGCGCCGTATTGCACCGGTGCTGAAAGTTCCGGAACTTTCGGATGGCGCCGCAGGTGAAAGGATACAGGAACATATTATTTTCGGAACCCTCAAGAGCAGATACAGAAGCCTTGAAGTTGAACATACAGCGACCGGACCTGTACTGGCTGCCAGGCAGGGACCCGATGGAACAGATACCCTCCTTGATCTGGACAGGAACGGAGCCCTGCTTTTTCAGGTACCGGGCAGAGGGGAAGCTTTCCGAAGAATTGGAGTAACTGATTTTCTTGCCTATGACGAAGGCGACAAAAGCTTAAGACGTCTTCTTTCGGATGGGAATGCAGTTGGAATTTTCCATGGAATTGAAGGCGAGAAGCGTCCTGATTTTCTTTACGATTATGCCCTGGCGCTCCGTGAAGAACTGGTTTCACTTTACGGTGTCAGCGGCGAGAACCTGAAGCATATGTGGATTGAGATCCGTAACCGGTATTTTTCTGCTCTTGAAGATTTTATTCTTGGCCCGGCCGAGATGAACCTTGTAAAAGGTTATGAAGAAATAATTGCTTCCGAATCTTTGGGAGATGCGGAAATTTTAAAAATGGCTGAAATGAGGGATTCCCTGATACGGCAATTTGCGCTGATACGGGTGAAGTATAACGAAGTTATTGAATTACGGAACAAACTGGAATCAGCTTTGGATGGTTCGTTCTGCATACTTGGAAGAGCTTCTTTCAATGTTGTCCAGACATCATCTTCTTTAAGGGAGATTCCCAAAAACCTGATGCGGAATATCAGATCGGCCCTGTACGGTAACAATCCCACAGACATGGAAGTTTCTGTTTTTCTGGCCAACAGTATTCTTACAGGCCGGGCAATAAAACCCGGAGCAAAAATGCAGCTCCTTTTGGGAGCTTTGATCTGCGCCTTCTTCACCTGCTTTTTCATCAAATCACGCGGTATGGCCTCTACTCTGGCCCTGGGCCTGTTAATGACAGTTCTGGCCGGAACCGGTTTTTCCTTAAGCTTTATTCTTTCCCGAATCTGGCTTGATCCTCTTGTTCCTGTTGCCGCCTGTGCTTCCGGGATTTTGGTTTCCCTGATTTGGGTATTCGTCAGCAGAAGAAAATATTATCAGCATTTCCGTCTGGCTTACGGCCCCTTTGTTTCGCGTGCCTGCCTCAAGAGTGTGCTTCGCGAGGGGAATCCGCTTCCGTCACAAGTTATGACTGTCAGGGCTGCCGTGATAGCGATTAAATGTTCCGATGCTGCCAGCCGTGACGGCGATCAAAAAGATATTATGGGAAATTACAGCCGGAAAATCCTGGCCTTTCATAAAAAAGTATATGAAATTATTACGAAGGCAGGAGGAACCATAGTCGGCACCGAAGGTGACATCGTAATTGCCTGCTTTGGATCTCCTTTGGAACGGATCTTTCTCGGAGGCAAGAGAAGGGTCTCGCCGTATGAAAACAATATTCATGCCCTTGCCGCTCCTGCCCATCGGGCTGTAGATGTTGTTCTGGAAGCTGCCCGGCAGGGCGAATGCAAATCCTGGCATTTTGGCCTCGATATGGGGAATTGTACTTTTGTGTGGACTCCCATTTCAGGATATTTTGCCCTGGGAATTGCTGTTCAGAAGGCAAGAATACTTTCGCGGCTTGTCAGCCGCTATAATGTACAGGTGATCATTTCTTCGCAGGTAAATGAAGCTTTGCCGGATCTGACCGCAAAAAAACTTGACAGTACAAAAGTAAAGGGCGGAACGGGAGACGAAGCTTTTTACAGTCTTGCAGCGGGTAACTGATCGGCGGGTAATGATTTGCATATAATTTTCAGATACTGTAAACCTTATCTCTCGAGAATGAGCGCCGGCCTTACGGTAAAATTCTTCGGCACAATTATGGATCTGCTTCTTCCATGGATCCTGGCTTACATGATCGATCATATTGTTCCCCAAAAGGAAGTGAACCGCATCTTCCTCTGGGGAGGAGTAATGGTGATCTGTTCATTTTTCGCTGTGATTACCAATATCATTGCCAATCGTATGGCTTCAGCTGTGGCCAGGGATGTAACACGTACCTTACGTCACGATCTCTTTGAGAAAATCTCCTTTCTGAGCTGCAATCAGATGGATAAAATAACTGTCCCTTCACTGGTAGCCCGCCTGTCTTCGGATACCTACAATGTGCACCGGATGATCAGCAGTATGCAGCGTCTGGGTATCAGGGCGCCTATTCTGCTTTTGGGGGGAATTCTGATAACCCTTACCCTGGAACCGGTTCTTACCCTGGTTCTGTTGGCAGTTCTGCTCTTTGCAATTTTGGCCATATACCTGATTTCCCGAAAAGGTATTCCTCTTTTTTTGAAACTTCAGGAAGCTGTTGATGTTATGATCCGCGTGGTGCGGGAAAATGCCGCGGGTATACGGATCATAAAAGCCCTTTCAAAGAGTGGTTATGAAAAGCAGCGTTTTGCCGGGGCAAACCGGAATGTAACCGGCAGGGAATGGAAAGCCAATATAGTTATGGGTATAACCAATCCGGTTATGTTTCTTATCCTTAACATGGGACTTGTGGGGGTTATCATCACCGGCGCCTATCTGGTTAATGCAGGGCAGACTCCTCCGGGAGTCATTTTGGCTTTTCTTACCTATTTTACCATCATACTCAACGCGACCCTTTCCATTTCCCGGATGTTTGTTTTGCTGTCCCAGGGAAGCGCTTCAAGCGAAAGGATTGCCGAAGTAATGGCCCTGCCTGAAGATCTGAAACCCGGCGATAAGGATCACAGGGACGAAGATTACCACATTGTCTTTGAAGATGTGGGGTTTTCCTATCAGACGAATATGTCAGGGACAAATCTTCTTGAAGGGATTAGCTTTGCCCTGAAAAGGGGAGAGACACTGGGCATTCTGGGAGAGACCGGCTGCGGAAAATCCACAATCATTCAGCTGCTTCTCAGGTTTTACGAGGTAGGTACCGGTTCCATACGAATAAACGGCGACGACATCAGGGGAATCCCCCCAGAGGAACTTTACCATAGGTTTGGCGTGTGTTTCCAAAAAGACGTGCTCTTTGCCGATACGATCCGGGAGAATATTTCTTTTGGCAGAGATCTCGGTGAAGAGGAACTTCGCCGGGCGGTTCGTTATGCGCAAGCTGAAGATTTTATAAACGTCCATGAGGAAGGGCTTGAATATAGCCTGAGTTCCATGGGTACAAACCTTTCCGGAGGCCAGCGCCAGCGGCTTCTTATTGCCAGGGCAGTGGCTTCTGTTCCGGAAATACTCATTTTTGATGATACATCAAGCGCCCTGGACTATCGTACCGATGCGAACCTGCGCCGCAGCCTGCGGGAAAATTTCGGAAATACCACGACAATAATTGTTGCCCAGCGGATCAGCTCCATTATGCAGGCCGATCATATTATGGTTCTGGAACAGGGCCGCATCATGGGATACGGAACCCATGACAGGCTTCTTGAATCCTGCGTGCTCTATCAGGAGATTAACCGGTCCCAGACGGGGAGGGCCTATGCCGGCTGAACGCGGTCCGGGGGCGAATGTAGGCATAGGCTCGCCGGGGCTTATGAGTCCCCACTCGGCCGGCGTAGACGGTAAGCCGCCGAAAGTACATGTACTTAAAACAATTGTCCGTCTCTGGCAGTATCTTGCCGGAAACAGAATGAAGATTGTGGTTGTAATATTTCTTACGGTTATAAGCAACTGTCTCGTCCTTCTGGGTCCTACCCTGTCCGGACGGGCCATTGATGCCATTCAGGGCGGAATGGGCGCGGTTGTCTTCGCAAAGGTTTTTTACTACTGCGGGTGGATGGTCCTGTTTTACCTGGTTTCAGCGGGACTCAACTACCTTCTGTCTTTTCAGATGATTACCCTCTCGCAGAACTGCGCCAGGCAAATGCGAAAAGAAGTTTTCAATAAACTTATGGAACTCCCGGTAAGTTTTTTTGATTCCCACCAGACAGGAGACATATTAAGCCGCATCTCTTACGATATAGGCACAGTGAACACTTCCCTGGCCAACGACCTTCTGCAAATTTGTACTACCGTAGTAACTGTTGTGGGCTCACTCATCATGATGTTCACTATCTCACCCCTGATGGGTCTGGTCTTTGTTTTTGCTGTTCCCCTGGCTTCGGTATTCATTAAGCATAACGCCGCGAAGATCCACGGATACTTCCGTGTCCGTTCACAAAAACTGGGCGCCTTAAACGGTTTTGTGGAGGAGATCATTTCGGGCCAGAAGACCATAAAGGCATACCACCGGCAAAAAATCATCATTTCCCGTTTTGACACCCGCAATGAGGATGCGGTTACAGCCTACTACGAGGCGGATTACCATTCTTCTGTTCTGGGGCCTTCGGTTAATTTTATCAACAACCTTTCTTTAAGTTTTGTCAGCGTATTCGGCGCGATTCTTTACCTGCTGGGACGCCTTACCCTGGGCAGCATGAGTTCTTTTATTCTCTATTCCAGAAAATTTTCAGGGCCCATTAACGAGGCGGCGAATATACTTTCGGAGATTCAGTCTGCGGCGGCGGCGGCGGATCGTATATTCCTGCTTCTGGATGAGGAGCCCGAAATGGCGGATATACCGGATGCCCCTGAGATGAAAACCGTAAAGGGAAAGGTGGAACTGGATAATGTCAATTTCGGCTACTTGCCCGATAAGCCGGTCTTAAGAGACCTGAGTCTCAGCGCGCCGCCGGGAAGCCTTGTCGCAATTGTGGGCCAGACCGGAGCGGGAAAGACCACAATAATCAATCTGCTTATGCGTTTTTACGATCCCCAGACAGGTACCATCAACATCGACGGGTTTGAAATCAGGGGCGTTACCCGCAAGAGTCTACGCCTGGCTTTTGCCATGGTGTTGCAGGAAAGCTGGCTTTTCCACGGTACGGTTTACGAAAACATTGCCTACGGAAGCGAAGGGATAAGCAGGGAAAAAGTTGAAGCCGCGGCCAGGGCAGCCCAGGCCCACAATTTTATCATGCAGCTTCCGGAAGGCTACGACACTGTCCTGAGCGAGAATGGCGTGAATATTTCACAGGGGCAAAAGCAGCTTCTTACCATTGCCCGGGCCATGCTTCTTGATGTAAGAATGCTTATTCTTGACGAGGCAACGAGCAATGTTGATACCCGGACGGAGATCCGCATTCAGGAAGCCATGAGAACCCTGATGAAGGATAAAACATGTTTTGTTATTGCCCACAGGCTATCTACCATTCAAAACGCTGACATAATTCTGGTTATGGAAAACGGAAAGCTCGCAGAGCAGGGAACCCATGAAAGCCTTCTTGGGCTGAACGGAGTCTACGCAGGATTGTATCAAAGTCAATTCGGGTAATGTTGGCAGGGGAAAGACGGATCCGGAGCGGACATCTTTTACAACATTGCGGCTAACGATGATTTGTTTTTCGGATCATATCCGCGATCACTTCCGAAACAACCCTTAACCTTACTACCCTGCCTCCGCCTTTTTCGGGGAAAGCCCTGTAGCGCTTTCCGTCATCTGAAAAAGGAGAAGCCCTTTCGCCGGGAAAGGGAGGGTACCTTTCCTGTGTCCAGATGAGAGAAGGTGACGAAAGGGAGACGGCGGTGTTCCGGGGATCAAAACGTATGAATGATTCATGGACTCCCCTTTCCAAAAGCGGCGCTTCGTCCGTGCACTGAAGGTAGCGTATAACTCCAGCCGAAAAATCCACCGATTGAATTACCGCGCAATGAGACATGCCGCCGTCTTCCGCCCTGAATAAAAGTATGTCGCCGGGCCGGAGGTTGCGTATTTCATCCCTAACGGAAATAATCTCCGCGCTGTTTGAATTGTAGAAATTGGTTCCCGCATACCTCGACGCATCTTCCCCGCGTCTGACACCCAGGGCCCTGGCCAGGGTGCGGCCAAGGTCTATGCCGGCGGCGGCGGCAATATAGGACTGTACATGCCACACAAAGCCGGAACAGTCCATTCCGGCCAGGCCTATGCAGTAGAGGTAGTTGTAAACATCGGCCTCATCTATGCCCCGTCCGGAATTCATGACATAGGGACGGTGTAGCAGGCCCCTGTAGGAACCGGCCTTCATCCTTGCTATGTCAAAAAGGTCTCTGGAAACTGACCAGGTTTGGGTGGGAATATCAAAAATAATAACTTTTTCCCTTGTATCGGAAAGGGTTTCGGTATAAGTTTTGAAATCATCGCTGTCAAGAATTTCGTTTATGCTTTTCCAGAGAAAAGCCGGATTGCCCTTCCCGCCCTCAAGGAAGCCCCATTCCTCATCTGTGAGCTTGTCTCTTTCGTAATCCTGGGCAAATGGCATGCGCAGGTTCATCACCTTGCCGCCCAGTATGCGTGTTGAATAGCAAAGCCTGTATGCTTCTTCGATGATTCGTTCTATCCCCGTACCCCAAATGCGGGAAGGATCCGAAAATGAAGATAAGGCCGACTCGTCATTTGTCTGCGCGCTTACTGTCAGAACCGGAGAGAATGCAAGAGTAAAAAGAATCAGCAAGATCCCGGATTTAATCAAGGTTTTCGATATCTTTGAAATATTTTACAGTGCCATACTTCAGCTCTTCCGCTGCTTCATCGTCACATACAATTATTGAATTTGGATGAAGCTGAAGGCAGGAAAGGGGGCACCATTGGCTCACCGCTCCCTCTACAGAGGCTGCGAGAGCTCTTGCCTTCGCCTTGCCGGAAACCAGTATAAGCACTTCTTTGGCATCCATTACTGTCCCGATTCCCACCGAAAGCGCTTTTGCGGGGACTTTTTCCACGTCTCCTTCGAAGAATCGTGAGTTGGCAATGCGGCTTTCCCGGGTGAGCGTTACAACCCTTGTTCTTGACGCAAGGGAAGAGCCAGGCTCGTTAAAAGCGATATGCCCGTTTCCCCCTATACCGCCCATGAAAAACTCCACTTGTCCTGCGGCCTTGATTGCCTCTTCGTAAGCGAGGCATTCTGCATCCGGATCCTTTGTCATGCCGTCTAGGACATGGGTATTTTCATACGGGATATCAATGGATTTAAAGAGGCTGTCATCCATGAAGCGTCTGTAACTCTGCGGATGATCCGGAGTAAGCCCAAGATATTCGTCCATGTTGAAGGAAATAACATTGGCAAAGGAAATTTTCTTTTCTTTGCAGGCTGTGACCAGGTTTTTATATACTCCGAGGGGACTTGAACCTGTAGGAAGGCCGATTATAAAGGGTTTATTTTTGTTTGGTGCAAAAGCATTAATCTTCTTTACTATATAATCTGAAGTCCATTTGCACATGGCATCGTAATTTTTATGTATTAAAAGTCTCATGGCTTTCTCCTTGTATTATCAATATATCCCTTTTTTTTGGAAAAAACCAATTAACCCGGCCTTGAATATTTCACTATTTTTTCGATCACAATCTTTTCTTCCATGGGCTTTTTCAAATGATCGTTCAT
>Ga0123353_10008927_pt1 | contig 13759 bp, 10 predicted proteins | sample TergutLab28metaG_3_FD_92763 | JGI IMG/M metagenome (GOLD analysis project Ga0123353, IMG submission 92763) | Labiotermes labralis P3 segment gut microbial communities from Petit-Saut dam, French Guiana - Lab288 P3 | ecosystem: Host-associated > Arthropoda: Insects > Digestive system > Gut ... | reverse complement strand
TCTCAATCATTGTATTGCCTACTCGCTTCGGGCAAGAACTTCTGTTGCCGCAGAACAGGATGCATTAGTGCTGGTTGCGATGCTGAATGATTTTCTGGAAGCATCAAAGAAAAGAGCAGCGGCAAGCGAAGCAATCTGGCGGCAATACGAATCCGGCGGAAAATGTATCGGCGTTGAAAGTGTTTGTCTTCCCTGTGCTGCGGCTGGAACGGTTAATGCTTACTACAGTGCGCAGGCAGTTGCGGCATATAATTTAGAGTATTGCCGGGCAAAGGCGCAGTTCATGAAAGATGCCGCTTATGCTGCGGATGTTGCACTGGAACGAGACAACGCCATCGCAGAATGGAAAATGAAATCCGTATATGCCGACGAGAGAGTGAAACTCGCACTTTTGTCGAAGGAAGATGCCGACAAGGCGACCCGATTTATGCGGGTACATCATAAGCCGCCGAAGTGGCAGCACGTCTTGGCAGCGCAGGAAGCAGCGAAAAAGAAAATGAATGACGACAGCAAAAACGAAAATAAATCGAAATAGGAAGGAATGTGTTAGTGGTGTAACACTGGTTGGCCCCAGCAGCGAAAACGGTTCGATAGGGGGAACCGGAAAGCGGCGGACAGTTCTAACGGGCTGCTTCGCCGCTCCTTCTTTGTACATCACGTAGGATTAAAATCCTACGCCAAAAGAAATCACATGTTTTTTCGTCTTGCAACACTCGGATGTAAAGTCAATCAATACGAAACGGAACTCTTCCGCGAAGGGCTCCGCCGATTGGGTTATACCGAAGCAAAAGACGGCGAAATTGCCGACATTGTCTTCGTCAATACCTGCGCCGTCACTGCCGAAAGCGAATTAAAAAGCAGGAAGTTAGTCCGAAAATGTATCCGTGAAAATGCCGGTGCAAAAATCATCGCCGCCGGCTGTTCCGTTTCACACAGTCCCGAAGCATTTGCCGGCATGCAAACCGGCAACATAGTTGCTCCGATAACACTGCTAAAAGACAAAAGTCAACTCGGTATGCTTCTCGAAGAATTAGGACTTTCCGAAATACCGAAGGGTATTACTTCCTTTGCCGAAAGACACCGTGCTTACATAAAAATTCAAGACGGCTGCTGCAACAGTTGTTCTTACTGCATCATACCGAAAGTCCGACCGATTCTGGCAAGCAGACCGGAAAACGAAATCCTTGACGAAATTAAAACGCTTGCAAAAAACGGATACCGCGAATTGGTTTTAACCGGTATTCACTTGGGATATTACGGCAGAGAGCAGAATAACAGCACTGCTCTTGTTTCGCTTCTCGAAAAAATTACGGCGGTCGACGAACCGTTTCGTTTGCGGCTCTCTTCGCTTGAAGCGGTCGAGGTTTCTGACGAGTTAGTCGATTTAATTCTGGCGAATCCGCAGCGGATTTGTCCGCATCTTCATTTACCGATGCAAAGCGGCAGCAGCAGTGTTTTACGGCGTATGAAACGCCGCTGGGATGCGGCAAAATTCGTGAACCGCTGCGAAGAATTGAAAAAGCAGTTCGATAAACCGGCATTGACGACTGATGTTATTGTCGGATTTCCTGCCGAGACGGAAGCGGAGTTCGAGGAGACCTGCGAGGTTGTCCGGCAGTTGCGGTTTTCTAAAGTGCATGTTTTTCGATTTAGTGCAAGAAAGGGAACGGAAGCGGCGGACTATGCCGGTCAAATTCCGCCGCCGGTGCAGAAACAGCGGACGGAGCGGCTGATTCAACTCGGCAAACAACTGCGGAGAGAATATGCCGAGTCGTTAATCGGAACAAAGGTTTCGGTGTTATTGGAAACGCCGGACAGCGGAACGGCAGACCGGTATCTCGATGTGCGGTTATCGACACCGCAGCGCGTCGGGGAGATTGCCGAAGTTGAGGTTCTGCGGACAGAAGATGACATATTGTTAGCGCAGCATTTCTAATCTTACGCTGTGTTCTACTGTCCGAAACAATAAATCATCCCCTCATCTGTTGCAATCACAAGCGAGTTATCAGCCGCAATCGGCGAACCAAGCGGTCTGCCGGACAGTTCAATGCCGTCTAACTTCGTTCCGTCTTTCAACGAAAGAACGTAAAGCGTTGAGTCCTGCGAACTGACATAAATCTTGCCGCCGATGATAATCGCACCGGCGTGTTCCATTCTTCCCTTTGTTCGGAAGAGCCAGCGTTCTTCACCGTCTTTTTGCGACAACGCCCGCACGGTTTTATCCATTCCGCAGAAGATAACGAGTCCGTCTTTCGAGCAGACCGCCGGACTTCGGATTGCCTGTTTGACGGCATAACGCCAGACGATTTTCGCTTCCTTTGTTTCGGCATTCCAATTAACGGCGAGAAACTCGTTGCCCTCTGTTCCGAAAAAAAGTGTACTGCCGCAAACAACCGGAGTCGTACCGCTAGGTGCGTCGATGTCGATTTTAGAAACGCATTTGCCGGTATCCAAATCAACGGTATGAAGATGACTATCGCAGCCGGAAACGAAACAATACCGCCCCAAAATAGTTGGAAAACAACGGAGTTGGTCTTCGGCTTTGTATTCCCAGACGAGTTTGCCGGTTGTGATGTCGATGGCGTAAAGCGAACCGTCTTCGGAAGTCAGCAGAACACGATTCGTTTTGGTATCAATGTTCGGAGCGTTATGAAGTGTTCCCTGCGTTTTGAATGACCAGCGTTGTTTTCCGGCTGCGGCATCAACAGCGAAGAGCGTGCCGTCAGTGCTTCCGGCAAGAACAAACCGGTTGTCGTCAACGGAATGATAAGACGGCGGAATCAGCATGCCGGATTCAATCGGAAAAGTCCACTGCGGTTTTCCGTCTTTCATTGAAAAGGTTCGCAAGCCGGTGTCGGTTGTACCGGCGTAGAGAACACCGTTTGCGATGACGGGTGCTGCTTCGACCCATTCGGTTTCGAGTTTTTGTTTCCAGCGGAGTTGCAGTTTGTCGGGCAGTTGGACGTTTTCCGGTGCGACAGTTGCCTGCGGGTCGCAGCGGTAGAGTTGCCAATTTGTTTCGGCAGCATTACCGGCAATGGAAAACACAACGAAAAATAGAACTAACGTAAACTGTAAATACATCGTTTTTTTAACCACGAAATGCACGAAAAATTGTTGGAATTTGCCAAGTGAACCTAATTTTTACCTTATTTTTCCGAACAAAACAACCTGTAAGCAACAGTGAATGTAGTCCGACTACATATGTCTTTTTCACGTTGTTCGTTTAGCGGACGGTTCAACGAACCGCCGCGGGGACACAACGAACGGCGGGCGTATGCCCGCCGCACATAATACATCCGCTGCTCTTATTAAAACCGGAGTACCGGCTAAATCACCGCAGGGACTTTTGCGTGGTTTTCAGAAGCGAACCGACCGCTTTGTGGTAATTTTGCAGCGTGGCATTCCAGTTTTCGAGACACTGCCGGCCGGCATCGGTGATGGTGAACAGACGTTTGGGTCGCCCCTTTTCGGAAATATCCCAATCCGAAGTAACAATTCCGCGTGCTTCCAAGGATTTGAGCATTCGATAGATACCGGAAACATCCGGTGCTTCGTCAAGAAAGTGCGGAATTTCGCCGATTTTTTTAGCCAATTCGTAACCGTGCAGCGGTCCCTGCAAAAGAACAGCCAGCATCGCCGGCTGAACCAGTTTGTCCAGTGTTGCTCCAACGCAAGGACACTGCGTGAACACTTTTTGTTTGTTCTTTTGCATGATTATTTATCTGATACGATATGACATAAATTTATATTGTAATATACTTCCGCTTTTTTTTCAATGTTAGCAGGTATGTGTTATTATTCCGCCAGTCATCGGCAGTTCAGTAACCCATAAACGAATTGTCCGCGATAGTCCTCTGGATTTGCGCCGAGATGTGCAAAACCTTTTTCGGTGAGACATCTTCCTTTCGGCGTGCGGATAAGCAGTTCGCTGCGCAAGAGAAACGGTTCAACTTCGTCCGTTAAGGTATCTGTTGCGATGTTCAATGTGTGTGCAATGGATTCCACACCGACAGGTCCGCCGTGATGCAACTCCAGTATCGTCCGCAGATATTTCTTGTCCTGCTGGTCGAGTCCCAATTCGTCAATTCCCTGCATTGCAAGCGCGTCAACCGCTACCTTGTAAGTAATCGTCTTACTTCCTTTCGCATCGGCAAAATCGCGCACCCAGCGCAGCCGATTGTTTGCCAGCCGCGGTGTTCCCCGACTGCGGGACGCTATTTCGGCAGCGGCATCATCGTCTATTTTAATTTCCAACTTCACCGCATTGCGCCGCACTATCGTTGCCAATTCGTCTATTGAATAGAAATCCAAGTGTTCCCGAATCGGAAATCTGTCCCGCAGCGGCGAAGAAATCAAACCGGTTCGGGTAGTCGCTCCGATGAGAGTGAAGTGCTTTAGTTGAATGTTCAGCGTTCTCGCTGATACCCCTTCTCCCAGCGTTAGGTCAACCCGAAAATCCTCCATTGCGGGATAAAGAAATTCTTCAACGGTTTTCTGCATCCGGTGAATTTCGTCAATGAACAGCACCGAACCTTCTTCGGCGTTGGTCAAGTAGGGAAGAACGTCTTTCGGGGACTTGAGCGTAGCACCATTTCCAATTTGTACCGGTACGCCGAGTTCTTTCGGAATACAGGTCGCAAAGGTTGTTTTTCCAAGACCGGGCGGTCCATCGAAAAGAATGTGCGAAAGCGTTTCGCCGCGTTTTTTTGCCGCTTTAATCGAAATCATCAGACGTTCAAAGACCTCACATTGTCCGACCATGTCGGACAACCGCTTCGGACGCAGTGTCTTTTCTTCTTCCGTCAATTCCGGCAACGGTTGAACCGGCTGCGGAAAGTCAGCGTCCGGCTCCTGTTTGCTGTTCTGTGCTGTAATAATCGGTTCGCGCGGCATAAATCGATAACGTCCTTGATGGAGAATTTAACTGTTTATCAAAGTGTATCCTATTTTCGGTATGTTGTCAATGATATAGGGCATGCAAAATGTTTTCCGCCAGACGCTTGTTTTACCGATGTCCATGAACAACTAACTTCATACCGGTATGTCCGTAAAGCGAATTGATGGTCTGATTATCGCCGAGTTCCGAAACAGAATGTACCGCTGCCGAGCGGTTCACGCAAATCACTTTTTTTACACATTCTTCTACAAACCCGACATCGTGAGATACCATTACGACGGTCATCGTTTGATTTAATTCCGTCAGTATCTGCGACAGGATTTGTTCCGAAGAAATATCAATGTTGTTGGTAGGTTCATCAAGCAGGAGTAATTTCGGTTTGCCGCAGATACATCGGGCAATGAGGACGCGCTGCCGCTGTCCGCCGGAAAGTCCGCCGAAAGGAGCATCGATGAATTTTTCCAACTGCATTATCCGAATTGCCTCGCGGGCAGCATTGCGGTCTTCCTTGCTGTACCAAAGTGCGGCGGGATTCCAAGTGGGCTTGATACGTCCCATTAGCACGACATCAAAAACGGTGAGCGGGAAACAAAAGTCAACGCTCAAGAATTGCGGAGAATAACCTACCAGCGGACGGGATTGTTTCGGGTTCTGTCCGAACAGACGAATAGTGCCTTGCTGCGGAGTCAGCAAGCCGAGCATTAGTTTTAGAATCGTTGTTTTGCCGCCGCCGTTGGGTCCCACCACCGCAACGAAATCGCCGCTTTCTATTAAAAACGCAACGTCTTCGAGAACAACGGGACCGCCGTAGGAAAAGGAAACATTGCGGAATTCAACAACCGGACTGGGCATCATGGAAGGGGTTGATAATTTAGAATCAAAACGGACATTGTACCGCAATCAAAGTGAAACTGAAGTCATGTGTGAAAAACAGCGTGACAGAGGCATAAAATTTTTCACCGGTATACTTTATTCCGGTGTTTTTGTTAGAATTGCTGTTCACTTGTCCATCCGACCAGCGGGCGGCTATTATTTCTTTTACAGGATTTTTCACTATGAAAACAGCAACGATTGAAACGAAACGCGGAACTATTAAACTGCAACTCTTTGACGACAAAGCACCGAATACCTGCGCTAATTTTGAAAAATTGGCAAATTCCGGCTTCTACAACGGATTAACTTTTCACCGCGTCATTGAAAACTTTATGATTCAGGGTGGTTGTCCGAAAGGCACCGGTACCGGCGGTCCCGGCTATGAATTCGAAGACGAGTTTCACGAAGACCTCAAACACAGCGGTCCCGGTGTTCTGTCGATGGCAAACGCCGGTCCCAACACTAACGGTTCGCAGTTTTTCATTACTCACGTTAAGACATCTTGGCTTGACGGCAAACATTCCGTCTTCGGGCAAGTCATCGAAGGACAAGACGTAGTCGATTCCATTCAAGAAGGCGATGTAATGGAAAAAGTGAGCGTGGTGTGATCGTGTGAATTGGGATTACATTTAGTCCGACTGCATGTCTTCCGGCGACCCGCAAACCGCGGTTTGAGTGGCGAGTTGCGGGAACAGTGCCGCAATCGAAAGATTGCGAAGAATAACAATCAAGAGCGGCGGGACTACCCCCGCCGGTTTTGGACGAAAAAAGCAGTTCCACTGACGGGCGTAAGCCCGCCGCCTTTATCTATGTCACCGGTACTCCGCCGAAACTTGCGGCTTTTGTTACTCACTACTCAATACTCGTCACTAACCACTAAATATTAAAATGGATAAAATAATGTTAAATCAGGTAGTTCAGGTAATATACAGGCATTGGAAGGCATTTGCGCCTTGTTTTTTAGGGGTTTGGCGTTGCAAAAATTTTTCGAGTCAGGGCTTGTTGTTAGGCGGTTTCTGTTGCATCTCTCTTTGTCTTGACAAATGCCGGCAAACACTCTACATTGTACAGCGTGCGGATTTCGTCCGTTGTTTATCAGTCAATTTACTATAGGAGAACCGAAATGGAACGAAATTATGAATTCACCTGGGACATCATCGGCGACATCAAAGCCGGTCGTCCTAACCTTGGAAATCTCGTTGACATCACTTTGTACCGCCTTCTGCAATATACGTTCCGCGATGTCGCAGAACGGCAATTAGGTACCGAAGCATGCGACAAACTGTTTTACGATGCCGGTTTTCTTGCGGGTAAGTTTTTCTTCGACCATTTCATGTCGGAATATAAAGACAAACCTTTCAATGAATTTGTCGCTCAACTGCAAGAGACACTCAAGACGCTGGGCATCGGGATTCTGCGGATCGAAAAAGCGGATACCGAAAAAGGACAATTTGTCCTGACGGTTTCCGAAGACCTTGATTGCAGCGGCTTGCCGGATGTCGGACTTGAGGTCTGCAATTACGACGAAGGATTCATCGCTGCTCTGTTCTTCAAATACACAGGAATCGAGTTCGCCGCAAAGGAAGTCGATTGCTGGGCTTCCGGCGACAGAACCTGCCGCTTCGAAGTAAACAGAACCTGCCGTTTCGAAGTAAATAAAATTTCTTGATTTCCCGATGAGTGCTGATAAAACCCAATCGGAATTTTCGCTGCTCCGGCGGATATTGACAGACCGTTCTGTTCCCGCTGTTGATGCAACTGCTCCGCTGAACGAAAATTCCGATGCAAAACGCACTTATGACGACCTCGTTGCAATCCGTGATATTCTTAAACAATTCTCAGAAGGCAATTTCGATTCACCGGTTTTAGTACGAGGCATATTAGCCGGCTATCTGAAGACCTTGCAAGCCAATTTGCGGCATATCACTTGGCAGGTTGAACAAGTTGCCGCAGGCGATTTCAGTCAGCGGGTCGATTTCATGGGCGACTTCTCCAAGGCGTTCAATATGCTTGCCGGACAACTGGAGACCTCCATTGAACAACTCAAAGAGCAGGAAGCGGAACGGCGTGCCGCAATGCTGCTCAACTCTATCTCGACTATAGTGCTTCTTTTTGATGACAGTTATCAACTAACCGATGCTAATCTTTCCGCGGTCAAGGCATTCGGTTTTGAGACGAAAGAAGATTTTTTCAAATTGGTAAAAGATGTGGGGGATTTGTCACCGAAATATCAGCCGAATGGTAAATTATCAAGCGAAGAGTCGATGAAATATGTTAAGTATGCTATTGAAAACGGACATTCTGTCTTTTTCTGGCAGCATCGGCGTTTTGACGGAGAATTGATTCCATCGGAAGTCACGCTGCACCGTATTATTCGGGACGACAAAGCGTATATTATCTCTTCTATACAGGACCTGCGCGAACTGATGAAAACCCGCAAAATGCTTGAACGGCAGCAGCGCAGTTTCCGCAGCATACTTAATTCCAGTCCGGTATGCTTAACAATAATTCGTGACGGTATAGTCCGCTATGTTACTCCGTTTATGACCGAACTGCTCGGAGTAGAATTGGGAGATGTACTTGCCGATTATTTTAAGGACTCTATTCTTGCCGAACATCTTTTAACGGAAGTTGAAAAACATTCTGTCAAATGGCGGCAGGTTTCGATTGTAACGAAACAGGGTGCCCAAAAAGAAATGCTCGCCAACTTATTTCTGACCGATTATTTCAATGAACCCGGCGTTGCTGCCTGGTTCATTGACGTAACAAAAATCCGGCAATACGAAGCCGAATTGGTTCAAGCGCGCAATGCCGCTGAAAATCTTGCCCGGCTCAAAGGAGAATTTCTGCGGAATGTATCACATGAAATCAAAACTCCGATGAACGCTATCACGGGACTGCTGCATCTCATTAAGGATACCGGCATGTCCGAAGAACAAGCCGGTTTTGTTAAGAATATCGAATACTCTTCGCAAATGCTGATGCAGTTAGTCAATAACGTACTGGACTTTTCCGCGATAGAAGACAATGAACTGACGCTTGACTATAAAGAATTCTCGCCCGCTGAACTTATTGACGCTCTTGTTTCCGATGTCCGCAAGCAGTGTAGCGAAAACCAACTCGAATTTCTGTTCTTGAAGGATGATTCTCTTCCAAAGCGGATTATCGGAGACGCGGTTCGTCTGCGGCAGGTGCTGGAACATATCTTGGATAATGCCGTTAAATTTACTCCGAAGGGTTCAATCACGCTGGAAGTTAAATCCCAAATGCTTGAAACAGCACAGGTTGAATTACGTATAAGCGTCACCGATACGGGAATCGGTTTCGGAGAAAATGACTTGCAGGATATTTTTTCACCGTTTAGACAAGCGGACGGTTCTCTGAAACGTTTATACGGCGGAACAGGATTAGGACTGTCGATATGCAGAGGTATTGTTGAACGAATGGGCGGAACAATCTGGGCGGAAAGCAAAGAATATCAGGGCTCGAAGTTTGCATTCACTGTCCGTTTTGATGTTCCTCATGCCGCAGCAGTGCTGACTCCGCAGAAACCTGACGAAGATAATATCGGCAATACCAAAGACGCAACTGCCGACCAAGTTATCATACCGGAACATTTGAAGGCGGCTTCGATTTTGATCGCTGACGATAACCGCATCAATCAGATGGTTATCGTTGGTCTGCTAAAACATGAATTTCAAGTCGATGTTGCATCTAACGGAAAAGAAGCGATTGAAAAGTTTCAACGTAAAAAGTATGCGCTGATTTTAATGGACATTCAGATGCCCGAAATGGACGGCATCGAGGCATCACAGTTAATCCGTAAATTACCGGACGGAGACAAGATACCGATAGTCGCATTGACCGCTAATGATTCTGCCGCTGAATGCAACACATATCTTGTTGCCGGTATGAATGACGTTCTCGGCAAGCCGGTGAACGCCGACGTTCTCTTTCGCACCATTATCCGCTGGGCGGTGCAGCCGGCGACATAGTCGCCGCCGGCTCTCTACTCGCTACTCACCTCTCACAACATCCTGTATTGCGCTGCCCCAGAACCTGCCGAGTACATCCGCTCCGCGCTTGTCGGGATGCAGAAAGAACGTTCCTTTCGCCCCCGTCTCGTGCTTCATCGTGCTTTCGTAATGCTTCTTGAAATAATAATACGCTTTAGTATCGCCCAAAAATACCCGCTTCTTGTCCGGCGTTCCTGCGTAATACTCAACAAGTTTTTCGATTTCGGAAGCGTAAGTTGCAGCCCGAAGTTGCCCTTCCAAAAGATAAGCCCATGCGTTCTGCGTGTTGTCGCTGTACCAAATCGGACGATGCACCACAACCTTTGCCGCCGGATAATCGGCAAGCAGTTTGTCAACGAGTTCTTTCAGATTCCCGCGGTACTGTTCCGGCGAAACCGGCGCGCCGTTGGCTCCATTGACGGCACTGTCATTAGTCCCCAGCATTATCGAAAAGAGCAGTTGAGCGTTCGCATCGTTCTTGAATTGCTCTGCCGCTTCAACAACTTTCGGAAAACGTTTGTTTTGCGAAGGCAGGAAGTCAACCGTTGTTAGTCCGTTCACTCCTTGATTGGAAAAAATAACTTTGCCGATTCCCGCTTGCGCTGTCAGATATGCAGCGCAGCGGTTCGGAGGCGCATCGTCTCCGCCGCCGATTGTGATGCTGTCACCGATGAAGATAATGCTCAAATTGACTTCATCTTTCGGTACATTGATTGCAATGCCGTCTTCTTTGAATCGCGGGTCGTCAAAGAGACCGGCTTCTTTCCGCACCTTGAAAAGAGTATGGGCATCTTGTTCCTGCCGGTTCTGCTTTTCGGTATCAAACGCTTTCTTGAAAACGTTAGTCCAGATTTCATAACCGGCTTCGTTCAAATGAAGGCGGTCTTTGAGCCAAATGTCTTCCCGGACGTTTCCGTCGGCATCATTCATAGCGGACGAAACATCAATGAAGTGCAGACCGGGAACCTTCTCCGACAATTCTTTCACATAAGCGTTGAGTTTGCCGGTTTCCGTCCAACTTTTTTCACGAACCGGTGCGCGATGAATCGAAACGAAAAATATCTGCGCATACGGATTTTGATTCCAATGCCGCGCTGCGTAGTATTTGAAATCGTTGAAAACACTTTCGGGTGTCTTACCGGCATTTATATCATTTCCGCCGCAGAAATGAATAATTCTTGACGGCTTGTACGGCAAATGAATTCGGTCGAGAACGAGAATGTTCTGGTCGATTTGTGAACCGCCGAAACCGCGATTTACGGCTTCGTAGCCGGCAAAGACCGCTTCAAGTTTTTCGCCCCACATACGGAAGGACGAACTGCCGACGAAAAGTGAACAGCCCGGCAGCGGCGGATTGTCGATGTCGTTGAATCCGTACTGCCGGACAACGGTCTCGAAATTCTTCGACAGCGCAGTCGGACGCTGTGCCCAGCACGGTACTTCACTTAGCGTACAGAACAACAGCAGAAACAAAAACAACTTGCAAAATAAATGTTTCATGGCAATAAAAAAATGAGATTCTAGTTTAGCCCGCCGTTTTAAGTTTAAGCGGCGGCGCGGGTTTTACTTGATTATAATTGAATGACAATTTTTTCGCAAGAGATTATAACCTCCCGCCCGTACTTTTTCCGAAAAACATGTTATACTAAACGGCTATGATTTTAGCCGACGTTTTCCTTTTCGCCGAAGTTGCTCCCGCAGTGTTCCGCTGGGGACGCATACAAGAAAGCAGCGACTCTCTGCTGCCGCTTCTCGTATTCATTTTGTTCGTCCTCTACTTTTACCGCCGCTATCGTTCCGATACCGCAACGCTAAAACATTGGCAGCGGATTCTGCTGTTGTCATTGCGCTTTCTCGTTCTCGTTGCCCTGTTATTGTTTTATCTGAAACCGCAATGGGAACATATCGTCGGCTCCTCCCGCGTTGCCGTTCTCGTTGACACCTCCGCAAGTATGGGAAATCACGATGTTGTCGAAAACAACACCGGAGAAGCGGGACCGAACCGCCTCGAAGCAATCACCGATTGGCTCCAGCGCAGCGACATGGTAAATAAAATTCTCGAAAAACATGACATAGCGGTCTACTCCTTCGACAAGACCGCCGAAAGAATCTTTCAACATACGAGAGATGCGGGAGAGGAAAATGTCGCGGAAAATAATTTGAAAGATGCGGGGGCTGAAGCCCCCGCATCTTTAGGAACCTCTTTAGAAGTGTTTGCGGCGTTAAAAGCAGAAGGCGTTGAAACCCGGCTCGACTCCGCAATCTCCGAAGTCCTGCAAAATGAAAAAGGCAGACCTTTAACCGGCATCGTTGTTATCACCGATGGTCGCGAAACCGGCAAGAATACCGACTCATTAAACACCGCTGCGGAAACCGCCGTCAGACAGCAGATACCTATTTTCACCATCGGTGTCGGAAAGGTTCAACAAGCGGTCAATTTCCGTGTTGCGAACATCGATGTACCGGAACGCGCTTTTCCGAATGACCCTTTCACGGCAAAGGTCTCCGTTGAAAAAATCGGCGGTAATGAAACGGATAGTTCGCAAACCGATACCTTTCCGCTGGAGTTATGGTCACAGAAAATCACAGACGGACAAGAGTCAAACGAATTGCAAACGAAAATCGGTGAAAAAACATTAACCTTCAAAAATTTCGGCGTTCAAGAAGCAGTGTTTGAAATCCGTCTTGCCGAACCGCAAAAAATCAAGTTGACGGCAAAAATAACACCGCCCGATGCTGATAAATTGGAGGAAGACAACAAGCGCGAAGCCGAAACGGAAGTGGTCGACCGCAAAGACCGGGTGCTGCTGTTTGCTTCGGCACCGACACGGGATTATCAATTTCTTTGCACACAGATTCACCGCGATAAATCGATGTCCGCCGATGTTTATCTTCCTTGGTCTAAACCCGGTGCTTCGCAAAATGCCGAGAAGATATTGACTGCGTTTCCGTCAAATCCGGCGGAAATTTCGCAATACGATATTATAATTGCCTTCGACCCGAATTGGCGGGACTTGTCAACGGAGCAAATCAATAACCTCGAACATTGGGTCGGCAGAATGGGCGGCGGTCTGCTTCTCGTAGCGGGCAATGTTTTTCAGAACGATGCTGTTGCGGGCTGGGTAACCGATATGACTATGGACAAGATTCGCGCCTTGTATCCGGTTGAATTCTTTGCGCGGCAATCGGCGTTTGACCATCGGTATCACGGTGAGGAGAAGCCGAGTCCCTTGAAGTTCACGCCGCAAGGTGAAGAGGCGGAGTTCCTTCGGACTTCGGATAACGCAGTTGAGTCCCGTGCTTTCTGGAATGATTTCCCCGGCTTTTACGGGTTCTTTGCTGTGCGCGGAGTTAAACCGGCGGCAACGCTTTATGTTTCTTCCGGTTCGCCGGAAGCAGCCGGTAAAATAGGCAGCGGCGCGCTGGTCGTCAGTCAATTCTACGGAGCAGGACGAGTTCTTTACATCGGCAGCGGTGAACTTTGGCGGCTGCGCAGAATCGATGACAAGATGTACGAAAAGTTGACAACTCGAATGTTGCGCTATGTTTCGCAAGGGCGTTTGCAGCGGGAGTCCGACCGCGGTTCGCTAACTGCTGGCCGCCGCCGATATACTTTGGGACGAATTGCGCAACTGCGTATTACGGCAAACGATGCGCAACTGCGTCCATTAACGATGCCGGAGTTGCCGGTCGATGTTATTTCGCCGTCCGGTGCTTTGCGGACTGTTCAGGCAGCGGTTGACCCGAATGTGCCGGGAACTTATCAGGTTCATTTGCCGCTTTCCGAAGAAGGAAATTGGACGGTTCGACTTTTCTTGCCGGACAGTGACCTGCGGCTGGAACGGATTCTGCAAGTACAGATGAGCGATTCGGAGCGGGAAAATCCGAGCAGAAATGAAACGCTCTTGCGCAGCATTGCCGAAACAACCGGCGGAGTGTATTACGCTAATCCGACGGATGCGCTGCCGCT
>Ga0123353_10008926_pt1 | contig 13760 bp, 14 predicted proteins | sample TergutLab28metaG_3_FD_92763 | JGI IMG/M metagenome (GOLD analysis project Ga0123353, IMG submission 92763) | Labiotermes labralis P3 segment gut microbial communities from Petit-Saut dam, French Guiana - Lab288 P3 | ecosystem: Host-associated > Arthropoda: Insects > Digestive system > Gut ... | reverse complement strand
TGGTCAAGATGGTTAGGTTGATTATGGGTCTGAAAGGCTCAGGAAAGACAAAAAAGTTGATCGAGTTAGTACATGACTCTGTTGACAGTGAACATGGAGACATAGTCTTCATAGAAAGAACCGCAAAGCTGACATATGACATCCCGCATAAAGTCAGGTTGATAGATGCTTCTCAGTATGGTTTTAACGGATATGAATTTCTAAAAGGTTACATAAGCGGTTTGTATTCAGCGAATTATGATATAACGCATATCTTCATTGACAGTGTTCTTTCGATCATCGGCAAAGACATTGACGAGGAAGCTGAGGATTTCTTTGAGTGGTGTGAGGTCTTTGGTATAAGAGAGCATGTCAAGTTTACAATGACGATAAGTATAGATATAAACAAAGCAACAGAGAGGATCTGTAAGTATTTCTAGTATCAGGGATGTTACAAAACCGAACATTTTACTTCATTGCTGCTGCGCTCCATGTGCAAGCTATGTACTTGAATATTTATTGCCGCTGTATAATGTGTCGGTGTTGTTCTATAATCCAAATATAGAACCGTTTACCGAGTATGCTAAACGAAAAGAAGAACTGATAAAACTCTTGCTTAAATCTTCACTTACATCAACAGTCAAGATACTGGAAAGCGAGTATGACAATGCCGTTTTTATAAACGCGGCGTTGTCTTTGCGAAACGAGCCGGAAGGCGGCGAAAGATGCCGTCTATGTTTTGAACTACGGTTGTCGGAAACAGCACGAATAGCAAAAGCTGGTGAGTTCGATATCTTCACAACAACACTATCTGTCAGCCCGCATAAAAACGCGAAATTATTAAACGAGATTGGCAGTAATGTTGCAAATGAGTACGGTATCGAGTACTTGAATGTTGATTTTAAAAAGAAAGAGGGTTATAAGCGCTCGGTAGAATTATCAAAGCAATATGATTTATACAGGCAAAAGTATTGCGGGTGCTTATGATACCAAATATAAACAAGGACTGGATCATTATGACAAAAAATTACATCAGGAAAATAGTTTTCGCAGGATTGATAGCAGCGTTGTACATTGCACTGACAGTTGCATCATACCCGTTGGCGTACGAGGCTGTACAGTTCAGGATTTCGGAGGCATTGACGATATTGCCGTTTTTCTTTCCGTTTGCAGTCCCGGGAATAGTCATAGGGGTATTTGTGTCCAATCTCATCGGACCGTTCGGTCTTGTTGATGCAATAGTTGGCGGGAGTGCTTCTCTGATAGCTGCTTTATTTACAATGTGGATAGGTATACGTTGGCGTGAAGCAAAATGGTCAAAAGCACTTGCGTGTTTTCCTCCCGTTTTCTTTAACGCTGTTATTATTGGAGCAATGATAGCCTATTTTATGCTTAGTTATAATGAAACAGATAGTTTTATTACTGCATTTATTTTTAGCGGAATGTGGGTAGGTTTTGGACAACTGGTAGTGATGTATGCCATTGGATTCCCGCTAATGATTTTACTGCCAAAAATGAAAATCATTGATAGACTGAGTATTATCTATAATGGAGGAGAAGCGTAGTGAAAGTTAGAAAAGCTGTAATACCCGCTGCAGGGCTTGGCACAAGAATGCTGCCGGCGACAAAATCGATTCCTAAGGAAATGCTGCCTTTACTGGATAAACCCGCGATTCAATATATAGTCGAAGAAGCCGTTGATTCCGGCATAGAAGATATTCTGATAATAACAAACCGCGGCAAGCATGCGATCGAGGATTATTTCGATTATGCACCTGAACTGGAGGAAAGCCTGCTTAAGGCAAACAAAACATCATTTTATGAAAGTGTCAGAAATCCCGCTAAGCTTGCCAACATCTTTTTTGTAAGGCAAAAAGAGACAAAAGGCCTTGGGCACGCAGTATCGTGCGCAAAGGAGTTTGTCGGCGATGAACCATTTGCTGTACTGCTCGGCGACGATATAATGTACGGCGAAAAACCTGTAACCAAGCAGCTGATAGATGCTGCAGAGAAATATCACGCGTCCGCCGTAGGTGCTCAGTGGGTCAGTGATGAAGCCGTAGAAAAGTACTGCTCTCTTAAAATCGAAGAGCTGGAGGAAAGAATCTACAGGATGTATGATGTCATTGAAAAGCCTCCGCCCGGAAAGAAGTTTTCCAACTATGCGATTTTAGGAAGATATGTATTAACAGCGGAAATTTTCCCGATACTTGAAAAAACACCACCGGGACACGGTGGTGAGATCCAGCTGACTGACGGTTTATGCACATTATGTAAGCAGTCGACAATGGTCGCTGTAGATTTTGACGCGAAGCGTTATGATACAGGGAACTTAACTGGCTTCATGGAAGCAACACTGGAGTTCGGACTAAGGCACCCTGAAGTCGGCCCTTGGCTAAGGGAATATATAAGCAAAATGTAACAGTTCGCAATAATAACATCCGCCTGCAGCAAGCTACCGCGTGGTTTAGCCTAACTGTTTCTAAGCTCAAACCAGAAAGTGCTTCCTTTACCGATTTCGGAAATAACCCCGTAAGTACCACCGTGTAAATCTATGATCTTTTTAACTATGGATAAGCCCAGGCCTGTGCCGGTCACAGCGCGTTTATGGGCTTTTCCGCTTTTATAATAACGGTCCCATATAAAGGACAACTCGTCTTCTGAAATACCATCTCCATGATCGGTAACAGAGACTTTTACACCGGTTTCGGTCTTTACAAGCTCCACCAACACTTTTTTATCAGCACCTGCAAAGTTCACAGCATTGACCAGCAAGTTGTAAAAAGCCCTGTTTATCTTAAGCTCATCTGCTTTTATAATAATATCATCGGCATGATCAAACTCTATTGTATAGTCCTGTTTTGCAAGAAGCTCTCTAAGCCGTGCTATTGTGTCTCCGATATTTTTCGTGATGTTAAATTCAGTGATGTTTAACGTGTCCATACCTGCTTCAAGTTTTGAAATATCAAGCACATCATTTAATAATCCGGTGAGCCTTTCGGTCTCATCCATGATAACACTGATCTGCTCCGGTGTGATATCTTCAGGAAAATCATGCATCATTTCGGCATAACTGTAAATCAAAGAAATCGGGGTACGCAGGTCATGGGAAATATTGGCAAGTAATTCACGCCGCAACTCCTCTGTACGTCCTAGTTCAACAGCCGCTGTGTTTAAGGTTTCTGAGAGCCCGACGATTTCACGAAAGCCCTTTCCATTAAACCGGGTATCATATTTTCCTTTTGCCAGATCACCTGCGGAGGCATTTATCTCTTCAATTGGTTTAGATATCCTGTTTGCAATAAGAATGGCAAGTACTGCGGAAAGGATTATCATTATTCCGGAAATCGTATAAAACTGATAAAGCATTGTTGTGGTCGTTGCCAAAACAGGTGTTAGAACTGCATCAACTATAACGGCTCTGTCATCTGCAAGCCGTACATATGTGAAAGATTCAAAAGAGGAGCGGTCATTGTTACCCCTGTTTCGATTTCTTCGACTCTCTGTGGAACGGCTGGTTTGATTTTCCGATTGCCGGTCAGGTCTGTTGCCTGATTGACCTTCGGAAGAACGTTCAGATTGACTTGAGCGTCGTTCAGACTGCGGATAATCGATCCATCTAAATAAAAAGTACTCGCCATTATTTCTTTGCGCTGCATTTATCAACTCTATATTATCACGAGTTTCCCGTCTGCTTGGACGGGATAACTGCAAAAGACTATTCCCTTCAAAATCAACGATGTTAACAGTGAAGTTCCCGAGTTCGGATGTTTCCTCAACTATATCCCGGATGTCCTCATCGTATAAGTGCTCCATGATATATGCCACATCGCTTCTGGTTTCCGCGATGCGTACCCGCCTGTAAAACTCTTCAAGAAGGTTAAGTTGAAATACCCAAAGAAGAATTAGCAAAATGAAACAAAAGCCCAATAAGAACCCGAAAATTTTCCATTTTAATCTCATTTTACTGAAAACATTCTTCAATCCGCTATTCCTCAATTCTCTTCAAATCTGTAACCTAACCCCCGCAGTGTTTTTATCAACTCTCCGTACTGCCCGAGGGCTTTCCGCAAAAGCTTCATATGTGTATCAAGCGTTCTGTCATCACCGTAATAGTCATAACCCCAAATCTCTGTAAGGATTTTTTCCCTTGACAAAGCGATCCCTTTGTTGCGTATAAGCAAAAAAAGCAAGTCATACAGTTTTGGAGACAGCTCGATTTGTTTATTGTCAATAGTTACTTTGTGTGCAGTCATATCCGCGATAAAATCATCTTTTTGGTAGATTACGCGGTTATCCTGCGCTAAACCTCTGCCGGAGCGCTTAAGTATTGCGGCAATGCGCAACATGATCTCCTTTGAAGAAAACGGCTTTATAACATAATCATCAACTCCAAGCTCAAAAGCAAGAACCTTATCATACTCCTCACCTCTGGCTGACAGCATTATAACCGGCACATCAGAGAACTCACGAATCTTTTTTACTGCAGTGAACCCATCCATAACAGGCATCATGATATCCATGATAATAACATCGATCTTCTGGCGTTTACACGCTTCGATAGCATGAATGCCATCATCTGCTTCAACAACATCATGCTTCTCAAACTCAGCATACTTCCTTAAAACAGTACGCAGTCCAGCCTCATCATCACAAATAAGTATCCTTGCCATTTCATCAACTCCAAAGGTTTTTCTTATTGTATCATAAACTACTATGCAATAATAATTACGTTTATAGATCACGCGGTAGCTCGGTGCAGGCGGATGCCTTATACTAAAGCTTGATTAAAGATTATATCACACTTAAAACAAAAGTGCTGCGGCATGGTTGATGCCGCAGCATAGTTGGGTTTAGTTTGCTTCTGCAGGTGCTTCTTCTTTGTTGCCCCGGCTACCGCCGCTTCGTTTACCTCTGCCGGAGAACGGGTACTCACCGCTGTCTAGAGCTGCGACTTTTTCGTCATACTCTTCCTGAGTGATACTGCCGTCTGCTAAACGCTGATCGAGCTTCTCTCTCATTTGTGCAATGCGTTCCGCTTTTTGCTCCTCAGTCAACTCAGCCCGCTCGCCTCTTACTCTGCCTTCGCCTCTATCTCTGGTCCTTCGACCTGACATTTGGAAATCTCCGCTTTCGATAGCTGCCAAACGTTCATTATACTCTTCTTGCGTGATCCTGCCATCGGCCAGACGTTGCGCAAGGCGCTCTTTCATATTTTCAACCCGCTCCGCGATCTGCTCTTCGGTAAGCTCCATCCGTGCAGAACCTCTGTCCCTGTCACGTCCTCTGTCACCAGCCATAGCTACATTGGTCACAAGAAGTGCTGTTGACAACCCGGCGATAACTAAAACTGATACTCCGATGATTATAACAAACTTTACGTTTCTCTTTAAAAAATTTAACATTAAAGAAACTCCTTTCAATAAATTTTATTTATGTTCAATTTTTCCTGTGTCACATGTGTCATTGACTATAATATAAACTCCTTATCTGAATTCTGAGTGAACATTGATTGAATTTTTACTGAAAAGGACCGTGATATCAGTTTATTATTTCTTAGAGAGAACACTGGTATTAATAAAAAAGACGCAGTTTCTTATAAACTACGTCCTTTAAGCTAAATAAGTTATATCTGTTTTTATTCGACTACCCGTTTTGCTCCCCACCATACTCTCGAGTAATAATTACTGTTTAAGTTGCTGATGACAACCCCGACACGAGTGTTTGATGCGTGTACGAACTTTCCGTCACCAATGTAAATACCGACATGTGTTACAGTGTGACCGTTGGATGAGAAAAATACAAGATCTCCCGGGACGAGGTCAGATTTATCAATATGTACACCGTTATCGTTATATTGTCCTGAAGCCGATCTTGTAACCCTAATACTATACTGTCTCATTACATATGTTACAAAACCTGAGCAATCAAACCCTGTGGAAGGGGAGTTACCGCCCCACTTATAATTTATACCGACCAATGAGACCCCGTAATCTGCTATTTGCCTTCCGACTGGAAGGTTGGCGGAGGGGGCAGCAGATCCGGTCCTGCGCGACGATGAGGACGGTGCATTACGGGAAAGTATTGTCATCAAGTCAGAGCGAATATAGCCGGTGTGACTGCCGTGCTGTACTTTATACCAACCTTCATTTATACCTGTTATAACCATTTCTGTACCTGCCCGGTATGTAGACAGAACACTGCTTGTAGTATTGGGTCTTGCACGCATGTTGACAACACTGCCGGTGACGCTCCCATATTTATTAAAGTTAGCGATCTCGCGTCTGCTTCTCAAAAGTGGAACGCTTATGTACCCCACGGTACCATAGAAGTTGACTTTATGCCACTCGCTGTTGGTACGTTCGAGGATTATAACGATATCTCCGTTATTTACGTGAGTCAGAACATCGTAGTCCAAACCGGGTCCGGAACGGATACGCACGCCATTGGCATCGATATTAGCAGCACCCCAGGCGACTGTTCCGTTAGCCGAAGATGTTAACGGCATCATTGTGGCAATGATAGATATCAAAATAAGAACTACAATAAGCTTCTTCGCGATTCTCATGATAAACAGGATATCCTTTCAATATAGCTGGCATTATAAAAACACCCGGTAGCTTGCAGCGAAATTTATGCCACTAAAAACCATTTCTAACCCGCTGCCAGAGCTCTTTCCAACCAGACCGCCGCAACGTCCATCGCTTCATAGAGACTTGTTTTGTCACTCTTTTTAACAACTCTGTCGCGTGATTTTAAATCGGGATCAGTAAATTGTAACTGTACATGTACTTTGGTTGCAAGATTTAGATCCTCAAGTGCTTTGGTTTCCGAGATTTGCAACATTATTATATATTTGTCCGACATATTGCCGTAATATATCAAGTTATCTTTTCTTCTTAGCGGATAACCTTTATATTCAAATGGTAAGCTCTTTCTTTTTACAGCTGTTGGCATATTATATAAGCTCCTAAATTATTTGTTACTGAATTGTAACACATTGTATCTTTGCTGTCAATACTTATCACATACTTTTTTGATTTTACATTAACGGCGGCTATATAATCATCACAAAAAAGTATCAAATAGAAACATAAAAAATACAATAATTTTTGCATGATGTAGTTGCCACAAACGTAAATATATGATATGCTACGCACGATATATAGGTCATGTGTAAAGTTGATACTAAATACTGATTTATGGGGTAGAGAATGGAAAATTCTTATATATTAAATCATGTCGATCACACTCTGCTTGCACCGACAGCAACGTGGGGTGAGATCGATAAATTGTGTATTGAGTCTCTTGAGTATAAAACAGCTTCGGTTTGTATACCGCCATGTTATATCAAACGTGCGCGTAATGCTTACCCCGGGCTCGTTATATGCACAGTTATAGGCTTTCCGCTCGGTTATGACTTTCTTGCAACAAAAGCTCTAGCCACACAAGCATCTATAGAAGAAGGCGCAAATGAGATAGATATGGTGATCAATATCTCAGATGTAAAAAACAATGATTATGAAATCATAAAAACAGAAATACAGATTATTAAGCAGATAGTCGGGGATAATATTTTAAAAGTTATCATAGAAACATGTTATCTATCAAAAGAAGAGAAGATAGAGATGTGCAGAATCGTTACAGAGTCCGGAGCAGATTACATAAAAACATCAACAGGCTTTGGAACAGCAGGTGCAACACTTGAAGATATCGACCTCTTCAAAGCAAATATAGGCCCTGCAGTTAAAATGAAAGCAGCAGGCGGGATCCGCACAAGAGAAGACATGGTAGCATTTCTTGATGCCGGGTGCAGTCGACTGGGGACAAGCTCCGCGATTAAAATATTAACTGGAAATAAAGCAGTTTCTTACTAAAAAAGATAAATAATCATAGACAAGAGCGGAACGCTCTTTAATATAAACAAAAAATATAAACTAATTAAATGGAGGAAACAATGAAAAAATTACTTGCAATCTTATTAGCCCTTGTTATGCTCTTTGCAGTTGCAGCATGTGGCGGAGGTGGATCAGACGCAGACTCAGGTATCAAGCTTGCGCTAGTCACTGACTATGGTACCATCGATGACGGATCATTCAACCAGGGCGCCTGGGAAGGTTTAGTCGCATACGCTACAGCTAACGACATTACCCACCAGTACATTCAACCGGCAGATGAAACGACCGCAGACTATATTGACGCAATCGAACTCGCAATAGAAGGAGGGGCTGAGCTCGTAGTAACTCCCGGTTTTATGTTCAGTAGTGCAATCTTTGAAGTACAAACACTTCATCCGGATGTAAAATTTGTTCTGCTCGACGCAGTTCCGGAGTCACAGGATGGAGTCGAGCATATAGCTCAAAACACAGTTGCCGTACTATATACCGAGCATGAATCAGGCTTCCTTGCCGGGTATGCCGCAGTTATGGAAGGATACAGGGAACTTGGTTTTGTCGGTGGTATCCCGGTACCCGCAGTCGTACTTTTTGGCACAGGCTTTGTTGAAGGGGCTGAGTATGCCGCTACTGAACTCGGTTTGAGCCCGGGTGATGTAACGATCCGTTACCATTATTCATTCACTTTCTGGCCGACCCCTGAAACACAAGCATTATCAGCAGGATGGTATAACGACGGCGTAGAAGTGATTTTCGCTGCAGCCGGCGGTGCAGGATTCTCTGTAATGGCAGCAGCAGAGGCCGCGGGAACATACGTGATCGGGGTAGACATTGACCAGGCCAGTGCATCCCCAACCGTTATAACATCGGCATTAAAAGGATTAAAAGCCTCGGTATACAGCATAATAACCGACTTCTATAACGGCAGCTTCCCAGGAGGTCAGAAAAAAGTCTTTGACGCAGCCCAGGACGGTGTAGGGCTTCCGATGAATACATCAAGATTCCAGAACTTCACACAAGCCCAGTATGACGCGATATTCGCAAAGCTTGCAGCCGGTCAGGTAAGGCTCTCAACAAATATCGGCGCTGATGCACATCTTGGATTAAACTTGTCGATCGTAACCTTGATAGATGTTTAATAATTAAAAAGTAAATAGTTGAGGTCGAAGCGTAATGCTCGACCTCAACGATTTATCTGTATGTCGTAAGTAAGAAATAAAAAGGGGACATGCTTATGTATGTTATTGAAATGCGCGGGATCACTAAAGAATTTCCGGGTGTGTTGGCAAATGACAATATTTTCCTGCAGCTTAAAAAAGGGGAGATCCACGCACTTCTGGGAGAAAACGGCGCAGGAAAATCTACGCTGATGAGCATACTATTCGGTCTGTACAAACCGGAGCAAGGCAAAATATTTAAAAACGGCGAAGAAATTAAAATCACCGGACCTAACGACGCAACCCGGCTTGGGATCGGGATGGTCCACCAGCACTTTAAACTTGTCCACAATTTTACTGTCCTTGAGAATATCATTCTTGGCGACGAAACAACAAGAGGCGGCGTTTTAAAGCTTGACAAAGCAAGGGCCAAGATAACATCCCTCTCACAGAAGTACGGGCTTGAGGTTGACTTAGACAAAGAGATCCAGGACATAACGGTCGGTATGCAGCAAAGGGTAGAAATACTAAAAATGCTATACCGCGAAAATGATATCCTGATTTTCGACGAACCGACAGCTGTTTTAACACCACAGGAAATCGAATCATTGATGCAGACGATGAAGGGGCTCGTAGCGGAAGGTCGGTCTATATTATTTATAACTCATAAGCTGGATGAAATAAAACAAGTAGCAGACCGCTGTACAGTCCTTAGAAAAGGAAAATACATAGGGACTGTCGATGTTGCTGCAAGCACAAAAGAAGAACTGTCTGAAATGATGGTTGGACGAAAAGTCGTACTTAGCCTTGATAAAAAAGATGCAAATGTCGGAGAGTGTGTTTTAGATGTTAAAAACCTCACTATGAAAGGTGCGGCAGGACATAAAAATAAACTGACAAATGTTTCGTTTGAGGTCAATACAGGCGAAATCGTATGTATTGCAGGAATTGACGGAAACGGACAAACCGACCTTGTATATGCACTTACAGGTTTGGCGCCAAGCAGCTCAGGAAACATCACAATGCTTGGCAAGGATATTACAAAAACAAAAATCAGGGCAAGAGGAAACTTCGGGATGGCACATATTCCGGAAGACAGACATAAGCATGGCTTGATCCTGGACTATACACTTGCCTACAATGCGATTTTACAAAGATATTTTACCCCGAAGTTCCAGAAAAGAGGTTTTCTGCGCAAGAATGAAATCAAACCATATGCCGATTATCTGATAGAAAAATATGACATCCGTGCAGGAAAAGGTTCCAGCACTATCACCCGCTCTATGTCGGGAGGTAATCAGCAAAAACTGATAGTGGGCCGTGAGATCGACCGGAACCCTGAGTTACTCATTGCGGTGCAACCAACAAGAGGTTTGGATGTTGGGGCCATCGAGTTTATCCACACAGAACTGCTTAAGCAAAGAGACGAAGGCAAAGCGATCCTTCTTATATCCTTTGAGCTTGAAGAAGTCATGAATATTTCAGACAGGATCCTGGTGCTATATGAAGGCGAAATAGTTGCAAACGTCAAATCCGATGAAGTGACATATAAAGAGTTAGGCTTGTATATGTCGGGAGCAAAGAGGGAGGTGAGTGCATGAAGAAAGTATTCAATAAGATAACATCGAACAGTGAAGCCGGGTTAAGTGTACTCTCTTCAATTGTCGCGGTGATCGGCGGATTATTAGTTGGACTGATAATACTCCTATTTTCTGACTATACACGTGCTTTTCCTGCATTTCTTGATATCTTGACTGCGGGTTTCCAATCGCTTAGAAACTTTGGTGAAGTGCTTTCAAGGGCTACGCCGGTAATACTGACAGGACTCTCTGTAGGCTTTGCGCTAAAAACAGGCCTTTTTAACATCGGGGCTTCAGGACAGTATTCTTTCGGTGCTTTTACTGCGATATATATTGTCCTTACAGCAACCTTCATACCTCCTCCACTGCGTGTAGTTGTAGCAATGGTCTGTGCTATGCTGGCGGGCGCGATATGGGCGGCGATCCCCGGATTACTCAAAGCATTCCGTAATGTCCATGAGGTCATATCCAGCATTATGACAAACTGGATCGGGATTTTTATGGTAAGTTATCTGATACAAAGCACGATAATCGATCCGACCACAGCAAGAACAAGATCTATACCTTCAGATGTGACAATACCGTCATTTGGATTAGGCGCTCTATTTCAAGGCTCTGCAACTAGACCGTCAACAGTTGATATAGGAATAATAATCGCAATAGCAATGGCAATCATCGCGTATATTGTCCTTGAAAAAACAAAATTTGGGTATGAGCTGAAAGCTTGCGGTTTTAACCGCGATGCGGCAAGATATGCCGGGATCAGCGAAAAAAGAAGCATTGTATTTTCGATGATGATATCAGGAGCATTTTCCGGATTAGGCGGTGCACTGCATTATCTTTCTGCAGCGGGGGTTGCAAAGAGTGTGGCAACAGTTTTAGCACCGGAAGGGTTTACAGGGATTTCAGTAGCACTGTTAGGCTTAGGTAATCCTGTCGGGATCATATTCTCCGGTACGTTGATCGGATACCTGCAGCAAAGCGGTTTTCTGGTACAGCGTTACGGTTTTGCACCAGAGATCATAGAAATCGTCACTTCTGTGATCATTTACTTCTGCGCGTTTGTCCTGATAGTTAAAATGATGCTAAAACGTCTCAATAAAGCTAAAAACCCGCTTTCTGCCGAGATAGACCAGGAAAGGAGCGGAGATTAACTATGGATATTATTTACTTTGTAGCTCAACAATCATTCATCTTTATGATGCCGCTGCTTATTGTCGCACTGGGTGGCATGTTCTCAGAGCGTGCCGGTATTGTTAATATCGCGCTTGAAGGTAAGATGCTGATGGGCGCATTCGTCGGGATTTTCTTCATAAACATCGTCCAAAACTCCAGCTTCCCCCTCAGCGGGCAGTGGCTTCTGTTGGTTGCACTAGTGATAGCCGCATTGACCGGTGGGATCGTTGCTATATTTCACGCATACGCATCAATATCCTTAAATGCAAATCAGATTATAAGCGGTGTAGCGATAAATATGTTTGCTCCCGCATTTGCGATTTATGTAGCACGTTTTTATGGAGAAACACAGCAGGTCGTATTCAATCAGGAATTTATTATTGATGTAGTTCCATTTCTTGGCGATATTCCGGTTATCGGCCCATTGTTTTTCCGTGGGGCATTTATGACGACCTACCTCGGAATACTCATTCTTATAATATCGGCATTTGTATTATATAAGACAAAGTTCGGGTTAAGGCTAAGGGCATGCGGTGAACATCCGCAAGCGGCGGACTCGGTAGGGGTAAGTGTGTTTAAAATTCGTTACGCAGGGGTTATAATCTCCGGAATTCTTGCGGGAATGGGCGGGCTGGTGCTGATAATATCCACATCCTCAGTTTTTAATGCGACTGTCTCAGGATACGGATTCTTAGCACTTGCTGTTTTGATCTTCGGATCATGGCGCCCGGGTCGGATTTTGCTTGCGGCCTTATTCTTCGGGCTGCTGCAGGCAGTAACTTCAAATCTTGTCGCACGCCATTCGGGAATGCCGTCATTCCTTATCAATCTAGAGATCCCGACACAGATATACAGAATGCTGCCATACATTGCGACGCTCATAGTACTGGCGTTTACATCAAAAAGATCGCAAGCACCAAAGGCAGCAGGAACGCCCTATGATAAAGGGACGAGATAAATAGAATGGAGACGACTTGATGGAGAAACTGTATCATATCGGATTTGATGATACTCATGGGGCAAAGTATGTACTATTACCGGGTGATCCCGGGCGTGTTGAGAAGATCGCCGGTTATTTTGATAATCCGCGTTTCTATCATCAGAACAGGGAATATACCACATGGCTCGGCGAGCTTGAGGGTCAAACGATCATGATCATGTCAACAGGAATGGGCGGCCCTTCCACTGCGATCGCTGTTGAAGAGCTATATAAAACCGGTATACACACATTTATCCGCATTGGCACATGCGGCGGAATGGCAGATAATGTCATAGGCGGTGATGTTGTTATAGCAACAGGTGCGATCCGTCAAGAGGGGACAAGCAGGGAATATGCTCCTATAGAGTACCCCGCTATAGCTGACCTAACTGTCACAAACGCACTTGTCCAAGGCGCGAAAAACATCGGCGCAAAATGGCATGCCGGCGTTGTACAATGTAAGGATTCATTTTATGGCCAGCACTCTCCCGAACGTATGCCTGTCGGTGAGGATCTTCAGAGAAACTGGCGTGCCTGGATAAAAGCAGGCTGTATCGCATCCGAAATGGAAAGCGCGGCACTATACATAGTTGCTCAAACATTAAGGGTAAGAGCAGGTTGTGTCTTAAGTGTAGTCTGGAATCAGGAACGCGAAGCAAAAGGCTTAAGCAACCCGAAAGTCCACGACACAACCCCGGCGATCCAAACAGCAGTAGAAGCAGTCAAGGTAATGTTAAAATAAACAAAAATCGTCTTTACTTTAAACGTTTCTTTTGATAAAATATAAACAATGCATGAAAAGGTACTCCGAGCCGTACTGGGCGAATTTTAGCTTAACTATGTATTAATAAGGTCAGTACGGCCGATGGGTTTCCCGGGAAACCGGGTTGCCTGCCATATTTGCAAAGGAGTCCGCAAATAAAGCTATGTCTTTATTGCGGCTTTTTCTATGCCAAAATTATGGAGGAGGAATTCGATGAGCAAGCTATTGGTA
>Ga0123353_10008923_pt1 | contig 13761 bp, 14 predicted proteins | sample TergutLab28metaG_3_FD_92763 | JGI IMG/M metagenome (GOLD analysis project Ga0123353, IMG submission 92763) | Labiotermes labralis P3 segment gut microbial communities from Petit-Saut dam, French Guiana - Lab288 P3 | ecosystem: Host-associated > Arthropoda: Insects > Digestive system > Gut ... | reverse complement strand
TGAGGGTGCATGTCTTCCGCAGCAAAAGCAGGGAGGCTTTCGCCAGGAAGACCTGCAGACGAGTGAGCCATGGATGGTGAGCGAGGCGGGCCCGAAGGAGAAGCCCCCCTGTGATATCCGGTGTATTGCGGCAGGCAGTAAGGATGGCATATGAGCGTACCCGAACGGAGAATGTCTCGGGCGAAAACAGCTACCATTTGAAATTAGTATCCGCAAGGGCGGCTGACTTGAGCAAGAGACTTCTCCGGCCGGGTGCTCTCTTCCGACGCGAAGCCAGGGAGGGCGAAGAAGTATTTACAAGAGCAAGGAAGAGGCAGCCGGCGCAAAGCCATGGATGGCGTGCGAGGCGTGCCCGGCCGGAGAATGTCTCAAGCGAAAACAGCCGCCATTGCGGATACTGATTACAAAGTGAAATTGCTCTCAAGAGGTTCTATGAGCCGCTTTTTTTGGAAGCCCTAAACCGGGACTCCTGCCCCGCGAAGATGCGGCGGATATTCTGCCTGTGCGCCCAAAACACAACACAGGAGATCAAAACCGCCAGGCAAATGTATGAACGCGGCATATCGAGAAACGCCATGATGACCGGCAGCCCGGCCGCGGCGCAAAGTGAGCCGATCGACACGTATCTCGTAAAGAGAACCACTAAAACAAACAGCGCCATGAGCGACAAGGCGACAAGGGGAGACAAAAATACTACTACCCCAAGCGCGGTTGCGACCCCTTTGCCGCCTTTGAAACGCAGGTAAATCGGGAACACATGGCCCAAAAAAGCGGCCCCGCCCGCCAAAGCAAGCCAGATATCGGCGGAAGCGCCCATCGCGAAACTCGTAACAGCAAGGGCCAACACCGCTTTGCCGGCGTCCAGCAGAAGCGTCAGAGCCCCCGCCCCTTTACCCAGGGTGCGGGCAACATTTGTTGCGCCGATGTTCCCGGAACCGACATTCCTTATGTCAATTTCACGGTCAAAGATTCTCGACACGATCATGCCAAACGGAATGGAGCCGACCAGATATGCGACGACGACCAGCAAGACTCCAGGGAAGAAGGAGGTGTCCATAGGAAGGGGCTGCTTTACAAGTTCGACAGCATAGCTGAAAAACAATGCTGTCCCTCGGTATCCCGCTTGAGCCGCCATGCGTCGACAGGCGCACACGCAACACCGGCGCTTCGCGATAACGCCACGGGGATAAGCGCAGACAAGACGCCGAGAGTGAAGCCCCGATGTCTCGCGCTCGAGGCCAACCTTGTATATATTTGAAGCGTTGCCGGCTCTCCAAAAAACAGCTGGTTTCCCACAAGCACCTCTATTGGCGGAAGGCAGCGCCAACGATTTATGAACGTACGCGTGAAAGCTTCTCTTTTATCTGAAGATAGAAGTTTCCGCACCGAAAATATTATGATATTTTTTTCAATTCTTTGGTGGCAATCACGCAAGGTGATTCGGGGAACATCAAATGGAGAAAATCCGGATAGCGATTGCCGGCGTCGGAAACTGCTGCAGCGCGTTGCTGCAGGGGATCGAATATTACCGTGACGGCGCGCCGGACACCAGCGGCAAATTCATTCCGGGGTTGATAAGCCCGGACATCGGCGGCTACCTCCCTGGAAGCATCGAGATTGCGGCCGCATTCGATATCGACCGCCGTAAGGTAGGCCGCCCCGTCAACGAGGCTATTTTTTCCGCGCCCAATTGCACCAAGCGATTCGTCGAGAACATGCCGCCCGGCGGGCCTGTCGTCCTGATGGGGCCAATCCTCGACGGAGTCGCCCCTCACATGGCCGAATACCCCGACGACCGCACGTTTTTGCCGTCTGACGAAAAACCTTGCGATGTAGAGCGGATCCTGCGCGAGTCGAACACCGAGATCCTCGTCAACTACCTGCCGGTGGGATCGGAAAAGGCAACGCGACACTATACCGAAGCGTGCCTGCGCGCTGGCGTAAGCATCGTCAATTGCATCCCCGTGTTCATAGCCTCAGACAATTACTGGGCCAAACGCTTCCGTGATGCCGGAATTCCCATCATAGGCGACGACGTGAAGTCCCAGCTCGGAGCAACGATCGTCCACCGAGAGTTGGCGCGCCTTTTTTCCGAGCGCGGCATCCGCCTTCTGAGGACCTACCAATTGAATACAGGAGGTAACACCGATTTTCTGAACATGTTGAGCCGCGCCCGGCTGGAGTCGAAGAAGATCTCCAAGACGGAAGCCGTCACCAGCACCTTGTCACACGAAATCGAGATGGACGATGTCCACATCGGACCGTCGGACTATGTTCCTTGGCAAAAAGACAACAAACTATGCTTCCTGCGGATCGAGGGAGAAGGATTCGGGGGGCTGCCGATCGAGGTTGAACTGCGGCTATCGGTTACGGATTCGCCAAACAGCGCGGGAGTCGTAATCGACGCGATTCGCTACTGCCGCATGGGACGGGATATGGGATTATCGGGACCGCTGAACGCTTCATCCGCGTACTTCATGAAACATCCTCCAACGCAATACCCCGAGGATTTGGCGCGCCGCGATCTCGAGGAGTTTATCGAGGATTATAAAGTGTGGAAAAGGACGAGAGCAGTTTCGCCCAAGAACCGACGCATTTCGCCCGCGTAAATGATCCCGCCACTTTAGGTCCCGCTAAGGTAAGGCTGGCGCGCAGGGACGGATCGACAAGCAGCAACTGCATCGCTTCAATCAACCCTTCCGGGTTGTCGGCCGAGTAAACAAGCCCTCCTCCCTCAGACTGAATCGTTTCCCCCCAGAAAGTATCTTCCGGCACGATAACCGGCACAGCCGTCGAGAATGCCTCCAGCGGCACCAGCCCAAACGACTCGTAGCGGGAAGGGCAGACCACCACGTCCACGGCGGAATACAAAAGCGCCATGCTGTCGTGCGGAACGGGGCCAAGGTATATGACATGCCCTTCCTGTAATTCGCCCGCTCCGTCTTGCCCCGCGACTATGAGCAGAATCTTCCTTCCAAGCCTGGAGGATAGGGTGCGGACCGCTTCCAGCACCTGCGACAGGTTCTTTCTCGGATCCTTGCGCGCCGCGAAGAGAAAGACATCGCCGGCAATGGGAAGTCCAAGGAGCGAGCGGGCGACATCCCGCGGAACGGGAAAGCGGAACCTCTCCTCGATTCCCGGCGGAATTACGAACGACTTTCCTTTGAGAACGGGGAATAGCTGGACGGTACGGCTTTGATCCTGTTCGGTGAAAAAAACCACGCCGGTGGCCTCGTCGGCCAGCCGGGCCTCCGCCTCATTGCGAACACGGGAAAACTGGCCTTCCTCTTCGCCAAACTTCTCTTTGTGCGCCTCAACCGTATGGTAAGCAAACAGCATGGGCGCTTTGAAAAGCCGCTGGGCCGCCACGCCCGACATCCAGTAGTGGGCGGAAACGATGGTAGGCTCGATCTGTTCCCCGTGGAGCAGGAGGCGTGCTTTCTCGACGAAGACATCCAGTGATTCCCAGGCGCTTTGACGGGTCGGCGGGTTTTTCCAGAAACACGGCACATGGAATATACGGACGCCCGAATACGGTTCGGTGACCTCTACCGTTTCCCCGATGGCACGCGTAATGACATCCGTTCTTATCCCTTCTTCCGCAAGCCCGCAGAGCAACCCTTGCAGAAATACGTTCATGCCGCCGGCCAATCCTTCGCCCGGCTCCTCCGTTGGACACGTGTGATATGAGACCAGCAGATGCGAGGTCAAGAAGCTACCGTTACGCGGCGCACCGCACGATTCCTTCCTCCAAGATCGTATTTATAGCGCTCCGTGCCACGGAGAAAATCGTACTCGGCCGCTCCTTCCGCGATGGCGTTCTCGATACAACGCGCAATAAGGACCAACCCGGGCTGGGCCGACCGCCGCTCAGGGTCGTACCCCGAATTATAGAGTAGTACTGAATGTTTTGTCCTGAACTGGAACGCGGCAGCTACATCATTCCCTTCGCTGGACAGGAACGCAAGACGCAACATCCCCGCCCGAAAAAAACCGTCCGCAACTTCCCGAAAAAAAGCCGCCATCCGGCCATCCATGAATTTTTCCTTACCGGGAGCGCTTTTGCGGTGAAGATCCAGAAACGACTGGATGTCCCGTATGAATTCTCCTTCGGTACAGGTCAGGCGGAAAGAAAGCGCCGGTAATTGCTCCGCCGTCCGCCGCATTTTTCTTCGCAACTCGTGCCGCTCCTTTTGTCCGAGCAAGGCAAGGTAGTCTTCAAAAGAGTCGGGGAGCGGAACATACGGCGCCTGGTCCATCTCCTCTACAAAACAGGAGAGGCCGGTTTCCTCGCACAGCCGCGGCAGGATCGCAAGGGATGGAGTCCCTTCCTTCAGCCCCGGCAGCGAAAGCGGCCCACCTCCAAGCGCCGGGAGTCCCTCCTCCAGGAACTCCCGCCAGAACAGTTCCTCGCCGCCTGGAGCAACGATGGCATCGAGATAATCCGTCACATCCTCGCCGCCAAGGAATGTCCATCCGCCGTCATCCATGCGGCGAAGGAACAAAAGCCCCTCCATCGCGCCGTCGGATGGAAACCAGGCGGCCGCGCGCGCGTCGTACCCGGAACAAAACGTAAGACTCCAGGGAATAAGAAACAACCGCGAAAGAAACGGCGATGGAGATGAAAGCCGCGCCAGCAAAGCATCCCATGCTTCGGTTGATACATCCTCGAGCCCGATCAGCCGAATCATCTGGGGCTTCCGGCTATGCCCCTCTCCCGCAAACGCCTGACAGCTTCATCAGCAGCGCTGTTGGCAACGGAAGAAAGCGCTTTCCGTATTTCGTCCGGCAGGGGAAATACTTCCTGCGAAACGGCGTTGCTCGATACCGATGTTTCCCAAGGAACCGGCACGTCCCGCCCGGATACGGAAAGAGTCATCTCTACCGTTGTATCTATGTGTACGTTAACCATGTTCCGGCGGCGTATATCGACGCCAAACCGCCGTACTGTCCCTTTGATCACGCTCGAAAAATTATCCGTCGCCGGATCTCCCGCTTTCAGCCGGGACACCGGCACGCCTTGCTCCGACAACGAACCCGCGACCAGATCAGCCAGCAGGCTCCCCGGATCGCCTTCCCAGACGACCTGGCGCACCCGATCGTAATCCCGACCTATCACATTCGGCTCATCTGGCGGCGTGTAGGAAAAATCCATCACCGCTACCCTTGCCGCCCCGTGCGGCTCCGCAAAAGACGGATCAACGACTGGCGGCCGGGTAATCTCGGAAGGAATGATCAGCTGGTTTGACGGGCCACAGCCTGCAAAGACAATCGCGAACAATACGACGCAAAAAAAAGATAACAAAATGTTCTGTTTCAACGTCCCTCCGGAAAAAGTCACAAAAAAAAGCGATTCATTCCACAACAGATGGCTTCACTTTAAGACATGCTATTGCAGGATTCAACCGCCGTTCTGCCAAACTTATTAACCCCTTTTGTCGCACCTGACGGAAGTGGTATCGTTACAATTTGTTATCACAGTCCAAAAGCGCCGAAAATACGCAGGGGGAAAAATGCCCGCGGCTAAAGAGATTCAGGAAGCTCTATCAAAAGGATCTTGGATTCGAAAGATGTTCGAGGAAGGCGCGATCCTGAAAAAGGAGCGCGGCGAAGAAAACATTTTTGATTTCACTCTCGGCAACCCATACGGCGACCCTCCTCCAGCCTTCTCGGCGGAGTTGGTCCGTCTGATTACCACGCCTCCTCCCGGACTGCATAAGTACATGCCCAATGCCGGATATCCGGAAGTCCGCCAGGCCATCGTCCGCGACCTGATTTCAATTACAGGTCTTCCATTTACCCAGGAAATGGTGGTGATGACCGCGGGAGCCGCGGGGGCCGTAAATACGGCGTTGCGCGCCATACTTTCCCAGGGCGACGAAGTGCTCCTCTTCAGTCCCTATTTCGTGGAATACCTCTTCTATGTAAAAAACGCCGGGGGCGTCCCTGTCATCGTAGAGACAGACAAACGGTTCCAGATCAACCTGGCGGCCGTGGAAGCCGCGCTTACGCCAAAGACCCGCGCGATCATCATCAACACGCCGAACAATCCGTCCGGGGCGGTTTACCCCCAGAAGGCGCTTGCCGCGCTCGACACCATCCTTGCGGCTGCGGAGCGCCGGTTCAAGACGACGATCTACGTAGTTTCCGACGAGCCGTACCGAAAAATCATCTTTCGCGGTTCGCAATTCACGCCGCCGGCTTCCATGCTGCGAAACACGCTCATATGCTATTCGCACTCGAAGGATCTCAACATCTCCGGTGAGCGTATCGGGTATCTGGCGATATCGCCGACCGCTGAAGACGCCGACGAGATAGCGCAGGCCTGCATCCTGTGCAACAGAATCCTTGGTTTCGTAAACGCGCCCTCTCTCTTCCAACTCGCCGTCGGGAAGTTCCAAAACTACCCTGTGGATATATCGGTGTACCGGGAAAACCGGGACATGCTGCTCTCGATGTTCGAGAGGACAGGAGTAGAATGCGTTCCGCCCGGCGGCGCGTTCTATCTCTTCCCGAAATCGCCAACCGAAGACGAGATGGAATTCATCTCGGCCGCAAAGAAAGAAGGGATCCTGCTGGTGCCAGGCAGCGGGTTTGGCAGAAGCGGCCACCTTCGCGTTGCCTTTTGCGTCTCCACCTACACGGTTCGCAATTCCATCCCGGCATGGGAGCGATTGATGGCGAAATTCTGAAACGGAGAAACAATAGGGATGACTGTGCCTTTCCGCCGGAACATAGCGCGCATGGAGGGATACATACCGGGCGAACAACCTCAGGTGTCGGGCTTTATCAAGCTGAACACAAACGAAAACCCGTATCCTCCATCGCCGAAGGTCCGTAAGGCGATCCTCCGGGAAACCGACGACCGCCTGCGGCTGTACCCTGATCCCAGCGCAAACGCTTTGCGGAAACAGGCCGCGCAGGTATACGGCTTCGACCTGTCAAACATCATCGCCGGAAACGGGTCCGACGACCTGCTGGCCATGATCGCAAAAGCATTCATCGGGGAGAAATGCGCCCTGGCGTGCCCAACCCCGACTTACACTTTGTACGACACCCTGATCCAGATCCAGGGAGGCAAAACCATACGCGTGCCTTTCCCGAAGGACTACGCCCTTCCGGTCAAGGCGCTTGCGGGAAAAAACGCGCCAGTCACCATGGTAGCCAGCCCGAACGCTCCCTCCGGAACAGCAATCGAAACTGACACGCTTGCCGCATTGGCCGACGCGGTTTCCGGTGTTCTCGTCGTTGACGAAGCGTACGCCGATTTCGCGAACGACACCGCGCTGCCGCTTGCGCGTGAGCGGGAAAACGTGATCGTTTTGAGAACCTTCTCAAAGTCATTCTCGCTTGCTGGAATGCGGATCGCGCTTGGGTTTGCCCACCCGAAGATCATCGAAGGATTAAACAAGGTAAAAGATTCCTATAACATGGGGCGGCTCTCGATCGCGGCCGGAGAAGCCGCGCTTTCCGACATTCCGTGGATGAAGCAAAATGCGGCGCGAATCTTAAAGACGCGGGAGGCGTTGTCCGAGGCATTGCCTTCCGTGGGCTACACGCCTTTTCCGTCCCAAACCAACTTCATCCTGGCGCGTAAAACCAGCGGCGGCTCCGCCCGCCCCACATACGAAGCGTTGAAGCGCCGCAAAATACTTGTGCGGTACTTTGATACGCCACGCCTTGCGGATTGCATACGAATCACCGTTGGAACAGACGAAGAGATCGAGCAACTCCTGGCGGCAATGAAAAAGCTGCGACGCGTATGATGATAGACAGCATCAACCTGGTGTCTTCCGCAGCGAAGCCCTGAAGGGCAAGAGCACGGCCTTGCCTTGCCCTTTGCAATCACCTCTTGCAATGCCCGAATGAGAATGTCTCAAGCGAAATAAGCCGCCAGGAATCAGAGGATCACGCTCCAGTTTCCTCCTCCTTCCTGATTCAGCCACCGCGTTTCGCTCTCCCCGGACGGAAGGCGAACGATCGCCTGATAGCAGTATTCGACCCGGCTTCCCGAAGGTCCAAACACATATGCCTCAAAAATGCGCGGCGCCGGCATCTGTGAAAGGGCCGCAAACCGCCTGGCGCGCGCCGCTTCGAGATCCTGCGCGAAATATTCATCAGCCGCCTGGAATTCTCCCGCAACCATTCCCTTGGCCTCCATCGGAGATATGTTGACGGCTCGCCATGAGGAATCGCTCCAAATGAGCCGCGCCGATATTATTTCTCCCGGCTCATCCCGAAGCCTGATGCGGGCGCATGCGATCTTGTTCTGCCGAAGTTCTCCGTCACCAGAGGTGTGGTAGAGAAAATACGGCATGGGGCTGTTTTTCAGAACCGAAAGCGCCTCCGGAATTTCGATGACCGGAGCCGGCCCATCACCCACGTCCACGACGGCACGGCAAAGCAATGGCGAAGGTTTCTTGCGCATCGCGCCAAAGCCGTACCGGATGATCCCGGACACCCGCTCTCCGTCCTCTACCGGCAGAACCAGCCGGAAATATCCACGACCCGCCGCGGGTACCAGGTTGCCGCTTTCCTCTTCGGGAATGCGCTGCAGGTCGCAGACCAGTTCATCAGAAGGAACCTTGATTTCATAGAGGGGGGAGCCCCTTTCCCGGCCGCCGCATACGGCGGAAAAACGATACCGAACCCGCGCATGTCCTCCCTCTGGAGGTTCGGGAATCGATATATGCGCCACGCGCAGGTTGGGATCTTCCGTGGGAGCCACCATCAGCATCGCCCTGTGGGGAAAAGCGCGGTTTACACCATCCGCGTCTACTTCAAAGTGCAGTAACACTATCTCTGGATGCTCGGCGTCGTCACGGTACTCACGTTTTAACAGAAGCATTACCGGACACCTCCTTCAAATGTGTGCTGCCCTTTGTGTATTATTGGTACCCAAGCTTATCCAGCTCTTCTTCCTCCATTCCGAAGTAATGTCCTATTTCATGAAGCAGTGTAATACGGATTTCTCGGGCCAGTTCTGACGGATCAGGAAAATCTTCCTCAAGAGGCCCCCGATATATCGAAATGTTGCTTGGCAGGTTGCCCGAATCCTGGATCGACCGTTCCGGCATTGGAATCCCGTGAAAATAACCGTACAAAGTTTCCTCCGGAGAAATACCAAGATCTTTGAGCAACCACTCGGGAGGCCAATCCTCTACTATGATTGCCACATTCGTCAGTGCATCCTGAAATACAGATGGCAACTCCGAAAGCGCCTTTTCCAGCGCCCGGTCAAACCTGGATTTACTCATAAGCAGATTTTACCTTAAGCTCTGCCAAACACGGTTATCAAGCTTTACGGCTGTTTATCGCAGAAAAGAATACGGCCCATTCTTCGACATGAGGCAAGATTTCATTTTCCATTATAGAGGCTATCCTGGACCAATCCTGTGCTTGCCACGCATCAAGGAGCCGCTGCGGGATTCCGGGGATCTCCGCCGGTGATTCCGGAAGTTTCAAACTCTCCCCGGAGGCCGGTTCCGGAAGCGTAAACGCTCCCGTACGCACACCGTTAAAAACCGCCCCGGCCAACTGAAAAAACGTTCCGATAGATTCAAGGCAGGATATACACAAAACTTTCGCGCAATAGGCGTTGTCCTCCCGTATAAAAACCACTACGGCCCGGATATCGTGCCGCAGCGCCTCGGACAGGCAAACCGCGCCGTCGACAGCTTCCTTGAGCAGCGCCTCGGAGGTCGTGGTTCGCACATGAAGAAAGTTTATCTCCTCGACAGGACGGTCGGACATCTTTCGTTCCTCGTCGAGCGAAATATCCTTTCCGTCAACCTCAATCCCGTGTACTATCCGGCCGGCCACCGATGCGCGCCGCATCACCTCTTCGATCACTGCTCCAAAGGTGTCATGGCAAGACAGATCCAGGGCGATTTCTGCTTCGTCCAGAAACAAGCGCATAAATGAAACGATACGCCATTACCGCACAAAACGGCAACAGGATTCAGCGTGTTTGCTCTCTGAGGCGGCGAACCGCATCCGATACCATCTTCTCCGCAACCTGCCGTCCGTCGACGTTGTACGTACCCGCCTTCAACGCTTTCCAGATATTTTCAAACCGCTGGAGGCGCGACGAAGAGAGGGCGGTCACTTTTTGACAAGCCTCACCGGACGAGCATTTCAGGTTGCCGTCGTCGGAACCATTTGATGAACCACGATATTTCAAAAAATTACCGCCTCCGCGTACAAGCGTACGGGCACTGTTGATAACCTTATCGTCCATCGGAAGACGAAACTTTACCCCAGGGCTTTGTTTGGATAAACTTTATCGAATGAAACAGTCACTTCTCATTGCTGAAGACGAAGAAATCACGCTCTCTCTTCTGCGAAATGTTTTCGAGCGCCCCAACCTCATCCTCTACGAAGCCCGCAACGGCAAAGAAGCAATAAGGATCATCGACCAGCATCCGGTGGATGTCGTCCTGACGGATCTCAAGATGCCGGAAGCAGACGGATTGTCGGTCCTTGCCCATTCCCGCAACGTGCGCCCTGACACGGAAGTAATTCTAATGACAGGACACGCGACCGTCGAATCCGCGGTCAACGCAATGAAAATGGGCGCCTTCCACTACATCACGAAACCTTTCAGCGTCGACGAAGTCATACAACTCATCGACCGGGTTCTGGAAATGACCTGCGTCCGCAAAGAGAACGCGAACCTGCGCTCCATGGTGCGAGACAACAGCGGACTTGAAAACATCATCGGCATAAGCGACTCGATAAAGAAAGTCCTCTCGATGGTCCGGAAGGTGGCCGACACCAACTCCACCGTCCTGCTCACGGGGGAAAGCGGGACCGGCAAAGAACTCGTCGCGCGGGCCATACATTACCTGTCTCCCAGGTCTCGCCAGCCGCTCATCCCAATAAACTGCTCCGCCATTCCATCCGAACTGCTGGAAAGCGAGCTGTTTGGCCATGTAAAGGGAGCTTTTACCGGAGCGCATACCGCGCGGGCGGGAAAGTTCGAGGCAGCCCACAACAGTACGATATTTCTGGACGAAATCGGCGAGATGAGTCACAATCTCCAAGCGAAGCTGCTCCGGGTTCTCCAGGAAAAATCGGTCACCCCGATCGGCGGAAACAAACCAATACCGGTAGATACGCGCATCATTGCCGCCACCAACAAAGACCTGGAAGAAGAAGTCGCCGAAGGGCGGTTCCGCTCCGACCTGTTTTTCCGCCTGAACGTAATACCAATCCATATTCCACCCTTGAGGGAGCGTACCGACGATATCCCCATTCTGGTACCCACCTTCATCAAGCGGTACGACTGCGAGAAGAGCCGAAACATCGACGGAATCCGGAAAGACACCTTGGAGATGCTCCAGCGTTACCACTGGCCGGGCAATGTCCGGGAACTCGAAAACCTCATCGAGCAAATCGTGGTTATAAAAGGACACGGATGGATCGAAGTCTCCGATCTTCCAGAAAAGATCAGGCATCCGGAAAAAACTCTCAACACGGTGATCCCCGTCCTTGGCGAAAACGGTCTGGACATCCGCAGCGCAACAGCTGAATTCGAAACCGCGCTAATCCGGCAGGCGCTCAACCTCTCCGGCGGAAACAAGAACCGCGCCGCCGCCATGCTTGGCCTCAAGCGGACAACCCTCGTCGAAATGATCAAACGAAAGCGGATCGACGACAAGGCAATCCGCTCCTCATTAAGTTGAACTCCGAACCGAAGCAACCGAACAAGCCATCCGCGATGGCGCGCAAGCTGGAAGACCTCGGGTACGTCTCCGGAGAGATCGCACATGATTTCAACGGTTTCCTGACTGGAATCCTGGGATACGCCTCCTACCTGAAAACCCTCCTTCCAGTGGACGACAAAAGGTTCCATGCGGCCAGCGCCATAGAAATATCGGCACGCCGCGCGGCCGATATGACACGCAAGATAACCGAATACTCCAACAAAGGAGCGCCAAAAACCATCCCGATCGAAATCGACCAGATCGTGAAAGATACGGTCAACGAGCTGTCAACTATCGCGGCGGATAAAGTGCGGATCTCAATGGAACTTGGAGCGCCCGCAAGCCTGATCCTGGGTGACCCGAACACGCTGAATAGAGCCCTGTTTCATCTGGGAGAAAACGCGATCGAGGCCATGCCCGCTGGCGGCCTTCTAACCATCTCCACAAGCCCGTTCGTCTCCGGCGGAGGAAACGTCGCGTTCGATGGTCTTCCCGTTCCCGAGGGTGAATACGTTTCTATCATTGTCTCTGATACCGGCTGCGGCATTCCTGAACCGCTTTTGAAACAGGTATTCGACTGCTTCTTCACGACCAAGCCCGAAGGAAACGGGATCGGCCTTCCCCTGGTGAGCCGCTGTGTACGGAAACACGAGGGGTTTCTGAATATGGATAGCCGGGAAAACGGCACTACTTTCGAGATCCTGCTCCCCACACTTCCGTCATAGATTTGACGCTTTTCGGCAATCTTGGCGCTTTTTTCGCTTTCTCCAGTTCGGGCTTTATTTAGATAACACTTTCAATTCAACAGGTTACGCCTTCACGGGACCCGTGGCATGCTGTTTGCTCTATTAAATAGCGAGTAGCAAAGCCCCTTAAAAAAACGAGGTCGCGCCACGATGCCAAACAAGGCGGAACGCATAGCCCCGGAACCCCAAAAAGGCAATGTTTCAGCGAAAAAAGCCCATCTCCTGAATCGTGACGAGATTGTTGCGGAGTTTCTGCCTGGAATACGAATCCAGGCGATGCGCCTGAAGATGCGGTTGCCGTCTCACATCGAGTTGGACGACCTCATAAGCTCAGGCGTCGTCGGATTGCTCGACGCGCTTGACCGGTTCGATGCTTCACGAGACATCAAGTTCAGCACCTACGCCGACTTCCGGGTCCGCGGCGCGATGCTCGATTACCTGAGGGAAATGGACTGGTTCCCCCGGTCCGTTCGCAAGCACTCCTCGCGTCTGCAGTCCACCTACTCCCGTCTGGAGAACATTCTCGGTCGCGCTCCCGAAGAAAACGAAGTGGCCGACGAGATAGGAATCACAGTAAGCGAGTTGAACAAGCAACTGGCGATGTTCATGGGCGTAACAGTCTTTTCGCTCGACGCCATACAGGACGGAGAAGAAGATAGCGTCGCCGGGATCCGCTCCCTGCTGGCGGAAGCGGCAAAGAAAGAAAGCCGCGAGGAGGAATTGACCCGTGATCTGAAGGACCAGTTGGGCAAGGCGATCGACACACTGCCCGAACGCGAGAAACAGTTGATAGCGTTATATTACGGCGAAGACCTGACATTGCGCGAGATTAGCCAGATCTTCAACCTGGGCGAACCAAGGGTCTGTCAACTGCACGCACAGGCCGTACTCAGGCTGAAGAGCAAGCTAAACCGGTATTTCAAATAGCCCACCCCTCCTCTCAAAGGGACCGGGCTACCCTTTGAGAATTCCTACCCACAAGCCCGATAAGGCCCCGTCGGAACAAACCCCCGGCGGGGTCTTTTCTTTTAAATCTCAACAACCTCAAGGTTAAATTGCTTTAGCGCGTCGTTTACACCATTTCAGGAATTTCAGTCAGGGAGCGGAACGAAGAGACCCTTCGCGCGATCTCATCCCGCGACAGCGATTCCAGCCGCTGTGTGCCGAACGCTTCCACGGTGAAGGAAGCAACGGCGCTCCCGTACACTGTTGCCATCCGGTAATCCTTCTCCGAGATCTCCTTGTCGCCACAGGACGCCAGGTATCCCATGAAGCCGCCGGCGAAGCTGTGGCCCGCGCCTGTAGGG
>Ga0123353_10008922_pt1 | contig 13761 bp, 8 predicted proteins | sample TergutLab28metaG_3_FD_92763 | JGI IMG/M metagenome (GOLD analysis project Ga0123353, IMG submission 92763) | Labiotermes labralis P3 segment gut microbial communities from Petit-Saut dam, French Guiana - Lab288 P3 | ecosystem: Host-associated > Arthropoda: Insects > Digestive system > Gut ... | reverse complement strand
CTTTGCTTTGCCAAACCTTTGCTTGCCAAACCTTTGCTTTGCCAAACCTTTGCTTGCCAAACCTTCGCTTTGCCACCTTTGCTTTGCCACCTTTGCTTTGCCAAACCTTTGCTTTGCCACCTTTGCTTTGCCAAACCTTTGCTTGCCAAACCTTTGCTTGCCAAACTTTCAGTTTCCAAGCTTTCGATAACAAACTTTCCTGTCCTCGCCTTCATTTTTCAATAACAAGCTTTATGTCTCTGTAATTTCTTTTTTCCTCTGTGTCCAAATTCGATCCCGTCTTTATGGCGAAAAGCGTCCGCCAGATGAAAGTCCGGCGCCGTCCGGCGATACTTTCCCATTCCGTTAATTCAGGCTGCAATCTTCGATGCGTTTTTTGTGATGAATGGAAAAAGAATACGCTTCCCGACGGCTCAATTTCGTCAAGCAAAGACCCGTCTTTTGAAGATATTTGCAAAATCATTGATTTGGCAGCCGACTTTGGCATCGGTTCTTACAACGCGTGGGCTGCCGAGCCGCTGCTTCGCAAGGATTTGCCGGAGATTATGAAATACGCCAAATCCAAAGGTTTGAAGACATTCATGATTACAAACGGCATTTTGCTCAAAAAGAGAATGAATGAGCTGATAGATGTTGATTATATTTCCGTTTCCGTTGACGGGCCGACGGCGACGCGTGAAATCAGGAGAACGGATTATGAAGCAATCATTGACGGTGTCCGTTATGCTTCAGAAAGCGGCCTTTTGAATCAGCCGCTTTTGATAAATTGTGTCATCAGCGCCAAAAATCTGAATGAGGTTGCCGATTTGGCGCATTTTTCCAAAGAACTCGGAAATGTCAAAATGGCGGTGGAACCGATTTATTTATTCCAAAGAATGAATGAAACCGATTGGGATGATTTAATCATCGGCCCGGCTCAGCGGGAAAAGTTCGTTTCATTAATGAATCAATTGATCAAAATGAAAAAAGAAGGCTATCCGCTCATTAATTCCAAAACGTATTTAAAACAAATCCGCGACGGTAAAGCAATTCGAAATTGCCGCGTCGACAAGAGCATATTGGCAATCGACCAACTGAATAACATGTACAATTGCCGGATTCACAACAAACCGCTCGGCGACGTTATTGAAAATTCCGTCTTCGGTGAAAACAACGAAATTATCAAAAACGGCATCACCGGCGTTTGGAACAAAACGAAACAAGAGCGCAAAGAAATGATCAAAAACTGCGAAGGATGCAAATTCTTCGGTTATGCCGAATTAACGCTGATGAACAATTACAACATTGAATCATTCTACGGCTACGACTGGCTTTGATTTTTTGAGATATCCGTCGGTTGATTTACATTATTCAGGTTCGGTATTTTAGTTTAGCATTTTAATTTGCATTTTAATTTGCATTTTAGTTTAGCATTTTAGTTTGCATTTTAGTTTGCATTTTAGTATAGCATTTTAGTATAGCATTTTAGTATTTTTTTAGTATATTGCCTTATTTTATCATTTTAGTTTAATAAAACAGTGCGCTCATCAAAAATTTAACGCCTTTTTCCCGTTTTCTGAAAAACTTTTGGCTGCTATTGTTTCCTCTGATTTTGAAAGAACTCCGTTTTCCTTGATGTTAAAACAATTGTATTTGATTGGATGACATAAAACGCCATCGTTTGACGATACAATCAGTTTGGTTTGACTTAATGTCAGATTTACTTTTTGAACAAGTATTTATCCGAAAACGGTTTTTTATGTTTTGTTTTGTGATTAAAGATGCTTTTGTCTTTTCGATTTCGGTTTAACGGCGGAATCGTTTGGCCGGGCATTTGCATTAAAAGGAGGATTATTACATGTCAATCGTAACAGACGCAAAGAACGGTGTTATCACCGAAGAAATGAGAATCGTTGCACAAAAAGAAGAATTGGACCCGGAATTTGTCAGAAGGGCCATTGCCGCGGGCAGATTAGTTATCCCGATCAGCCCGTATCGCAACGTTAAACTCGCCGGCATCGGCCAGGGCTGCCGTACAAAAATTAACGCTTCAATCGGCGTTTCCTCAGATATTATTGATGTGCAAATGGAAATCGACAAAGCCGTCGCTGCGGAAAAAGCGGGCGCGGACACGTTAATGGAACTCGGCACAGGCGGCGACTTCCTCGGTATCAGAAAAGCCGTTTGTGACGCAATCACACTTCCGGTCGGCTCCGTTCCGCTTTATCAGGCCTTCATTCAGGCGGCTGAAAAATACGGCTCTATCGTCCACATGACAGAAGACGAACTCTTCAAAGCAACCGAAGACCAAGCCAAAGCCGGCACTTGTTTCATGGCAATCCACACCGGTATCAACCAAATTACATTGGACAGATTGAAAAAGCACGGCAGATACGGCGGCCTTTGCTCCCGCGGCGGCGCTTTCATGAGCACTTGGATGCTTCACAACGAAAAAGAAAACCCGCTTTACGCGCAATTCGACTACCTTTGTGAAATTTTGAAGGAACATGAAGTAACGCTCTCAACAGGCAACGGCATGCGCGCGGGCGCCGTCCACGACGCGACTGACCGCGCTCAGGTTCAGGAATTGATTATCAACTCCGAATGCGCTGAAATCGCCCACGACAAATACGACCTTCAGGTCATCGTCGAAGGCCCGGGACACGTTCCGCTCGACCAAATCAAAACCAACGTTCAGCTGATGAAAGTCATGAGCAACTACAAGCCGTTTTACATGCTCGGTCCGCTTGTCACCGACATCGCGCCCGGCTACGACCACATCACAACCGCAATCGGCGCAGCTGTTTCCGCGTCCTACGGCTGTGACTTCCTGTGCTATGTGACACCCGCGGAACATCTGGCTCTCCCCAACCTCGAAGACGTGATTACCGGCGTCAAAACGTCCAAGATTGCCGCTCACATCGGCGACATGATCCGTCTCGGCAAGAGAGACGAGGACTTAGCCATGGCCCGCGCCAGAAGAGACCTGAACTGGGAGAAGATGTACGAAATCGCAATCGACGGCGAACACGCAAGAGCTGTCCGCGACAGCCGCGCGCCCGGCGATGATGACGCATGTACAATGTGCGGCGACTTCTGCGCTTTAAAAATCGTCAATCAGCACTACGATTTGGCAAAATGATTCTGATCAATCAAATCAACCAAATCAAATCAACCAAATTAAACCAACCAAATTAAACCAACCGAATTAAACCAACCAAATTAAACCAACCGAATCAAACATAAATTAAATCTAAGTCTAAACTCGGGCAAACGCAACCGAATAAGATGCGATCACGGCATTTTATTCGGTTATGATTTATGATGTATCATTATGGGCGCCGTTCAACCTGACAAGATGTCAGCCGGCAATCCTTTCACATTCATCGGCGTTTGCCCCAAAAACCAGATAAAAAACAATTTTATTCTCCGCAGACCCGATGTCTGACTCAGTCACTTGATTGGGCAAGTCCGCTTTGCTCGAAACGGCCTAACCCGACCATTAAAAACAAAATTTCCAAAAATAAAAAAAATAAAAAAATGAATCCCGGTTTGAACAGGAAGTGACACCATCCCCCTGTGCCGGATTTGTGTTATCGGCAAAGTCTCTGTTTTGCCGATTTCGGAGCGGAGGGGGGTTTCTCTCTGCTCCTCTATTCTCTTTTTTTCGTTCTTTTCGTTTTTTCTCAGTTCTTATCGGTTCTTTTCGATTTCTTTCGACTCTTTTTCGATTTTCTTCGGTTCTTATCGGTTCTTTTCGATTTTCTTCGGTTCTTTTTCGTTCTTTTCGTTTTTTCTCGGCCCTATCGGTTCTCTGAATAACATATTATACAAACGAAGGTTAGGTATTATTATGAGGAAAACTTCACAAAAACTTACCGAGAAACTGAACTACAGAAAAACGCAGTGGGCAATTGTCGGTGCCGCCATTGTATTTGCAGTAATTGTCGGTGCAGTTTTTATGTCAGATAAGGTGGTCAACGCGCCGCTTGCCGAAATGCAAATAACATACATAGATGACCCGGCGTACAGCTTTTCACGCATACAACTTGAATCGGACGAAACGATTTATTCCGACGATACTTTAATGTTGAAAGGAACAATTCCTCCCCGCCGCGGAAAAGAAGTCGGCTACGCTATTGATGATCACGGCGTAAATTGGCGAATTTTTGAATTAAAAGGGTATTCGCGCGAGGAATATTTGCTGATATTTGAGCGTGATAATATGGACGTCGTCAGAATTATGACGACGAACCTGCGCCCTGTTTTCGGGGTATATATTCTTGAAAACGTGACGCGGGAACAGAAGATAACGCGCATGATGTCTGTCACACTTTATCAAGATGGGGCGGCGTTTCTTGCAACGCCGATGATTAGTAGTTTCACCCCAATGGGTTTTCCATGCTATTATTCGTTTGAAAACGGAGAATTGTTGATTTATTATGAGAGAGAGAACGATGACACAATCGCGTTTTTTGATGTCGTTGATGAAAATACATTGATTTTCAGAGAAGCCTATGTGCCGCTGTTCGCTGACGTGGGAGCGCGGTATAACAGAATGAAAACAGAGTGAATGAAAACAGAGTGAATGAAAACAGAGTGAATGATAACAGAATGAAAAAAATCGGATGTAAAAAAGAATAAACAATACTGCCAAGGCTTTATATCCGACATTGCGAGTCAGAATAAAAAAAAACAAAACAGGAAATAATAAATTTCCTGTTTCATTAACATCTTTTTTTCTTTAAACCATCAGAAAACAACGCGAACGGTGTTGCCGTTCAAAACATCATTTTCCGCCACATCGATTCTTGCTTCCGAGTCGCCGGACTTGATGACATAGCTGCTCATCGGCCTGACAGCGAAATTCGTACTGTCGGCAGCGGGGCCCATTGTTGAATACGGAACCCTGAAAGAGAAGTTGCCGTTTGCGTCAGCGGTTGTGCTTTGGACGTAGTTGTAATAACGGAATTGGTTTGTCTGAATCGTCAGCGACAAATCAACAACCGCGTTTGGCTCGGCCGTGCCTGTCAAGACAGCGCCCTCCACATACTCAAAGATTTTCACATAGCCGGTGTTTGAGGTCGAAACATTCATTTCATAATTCTGGTTGTAAATCTGCTTGTAAAGCGATTCCTGTGAACCCATGCTGGATTGAGGCCAATCCGCAATGCTTTCGTAAACGAAACGATACTGTTCCAAACCGTTTCCATCCATCATGTGAAGACGGTACACCATTGAATCGAAATACCTGTCACTGCCGATAATGGATTGATTCCGGCCGTTTATGTTGAGAATAATGCGGTAGTTATCCGTGTCCAGCGTCCAAGCGGTCATCGCGTAGAATTTACTCATGCCCGAAGCCATTTCAATGTCCGTTACAATGTAACGGGCGCCGACATAGCCTTCGCGCGGGTCGATGTCAATCAAATAGCCGGTCGCTTCCTTTTCGCTCTCCGCGACGAAGAACGGCGCAGCGCCCGGAATCATCGGGTCGGTGATATGGCCGCGGCGGCCGCCGACACCAAACTGGAACGGATTGGCGTTGACCATGCGCTGGCCTATGACTTGCAGCCAGTGGCCGTAGTCCCACCAAGAAAGCACGCCGTAGGCGACGCCCGGATATTCAAACGGAACAATACTTACCTGATTCTCGAAAAACTCTATACCCATACCGGGGACCCTGTCGGGAATACCGTCGCCGTCAATGTCTTGGAAAGGCTCTTCGTAAAAGCCGTACCAATCTAAGCCGGGAACAGGCGTGTTGTCTCTCATCCAAAGAGCCGCGTCAACCCAAGCTTCATTCGGCCCGCCGACGCCGGCAGTGTATTGAGTCGTTAATTGGTAAGTCGGCACAAGAATGACACCGAGCGCGACAACCATAACAACGGCGGCAATCACAATCTTTTCATTGCCGTTGTCTCTGTGGATGGCTTTCACTTTTGAAGATTGGCGGCGGCCTTTGGCGGCTTCCTGCTTGGACGAATAAGTCGGAATCGTTTCTTCTTTCTTTTTGCGTCCGTCCTCTGACAGGAAGTTTTTCTTAAAGGTGGCCAGCGCCTCCTCAACTTTGACGATGATTGCCAATTCTCTGACAACCCATGCCGTCAGAATAATCGAAGGCACGATGAAATAGTAACTGAACCTGTTCTGCTGGACCAAAGACCACAGCAAAACGACTGTCCAAACGACCAGTAAAGTCTTTTCCATTCTGTTGTTTTTGACAGCCGAGAAAGCCAGCATCGGAAGAGCGAAAATCCAAATGTAGCCCATCACCGAGAACGACGTATAGATCTTCATGATAGCGCCCGACGCGAAGAGAATAAGGAAGAAGGATGCCGTTCCCGCAATCAAAACAGCTCGTTTATGATTGTCCTTGCGCAAATATTTCGTTGCAAGCAACGGGAGAGTAAAGATCAGCGCGGCAACGATAACCGTAAAGAGCAAAGGAGAAACGATGCTTTGGCCGTACATGTCAGTAAAGAACGGTGAAGCTTCTCCAATCGTCAAAGCGCCGCCCGTTCTTGTGAAGAAACCGACAACGCCGAGTAGAGCGTTTCTGACGGTTGAGGAAATCAAACTGCCGGCAACAGAGCCGACAACAAGAAGGCCTGCCAAAATCGCGGGATAATAGATTTCATTCAATTTCTTCTTTTCCAAAACGTACGACAAAAGGGCCATGAAAGCCATCGCGAGAATGCCTGCGCTCAAAGCCAGAAGGTGAAGCAATTTATATTCGCCGATCTGCGGCGTGATTAAAACGAATAAGAAGTCGATGAGGAAGACAATAATACCCGTGACGGCAATGACTGCCGTTCCCTCTCCTCTTAAGTGGTTAATCATCATTTGGACCGTAATGAAGATACCGATGATGAAAGCGAAGAGAAGAGCACCTTCCCAAACCAGCGTATAGGCAGCCATCGCCGCGCCGGTCAAGGCCGCATAAGGCAGAATCGGTTTGATGGCGGCAATCTTGCCTTTGAATAAATCGTCATAGGTGATGATTTTGTCCTTGGCCTTTATGAGCGCGGCCGCTAAGAAGAAAATCACAATGGTGCTGAAAAGAACTTCGGCGACGTGGTGGTCACTGAAACCGACGATACTTCTTGACAGGAACTGTCCCGGCGCGATTGCCAACAGGAACGCGGAGAAGAGACCAATCGGTCTGCTGTCAAAGATTTTCTTGGCGGCAAAGTAAACGGCAATAACACAAAGAGACGCGAGGAAACACGGCCAGTAGGCGAAAATTGTCATCGCGAACGTTTCTGTGTAGTTTCCGGTGATGAATTGAAGGGCCTTAATCACGGTGGCTGTCAGTATGTCAAAAAGCGGTGCAAATGCCTGATTTGTACCAAACGGATAGGTGGTTGCCGGGTCAAACCACAGCACATTGGGGAAATTGTGAAGGAGGTAATCGATATTGCGCCAGTGATACCACGGGTCGTTTTCGCCGAGGCGAACGAATCCGTTTTCCCAGAAAACACCCTCTCGGGGCCTGATGCGGACAATATATGCCAAGACGGCGGAAATTAAAACGGCAATGCCGTAAAATGCGCTTGTCATCAGGCGATTTTTGTCTTCAAGTATGCTTTTGTCAAAAAATCCTTTCTTTTCGGACTGAGCCGCCTGTTTTTCTTCAATACTGTTTTGTTTCTCCGAGTCTTCGCCGGTTTTTGCGGTAGCCTGCCCATCCGATTCAGTGACGGTAACAGGTCCCGATGTTTCCGGTTCTTCTAAATCACGGTTTTTGGCCGCCGTTGCGGCAGCATCCTGATCTTTTGAAGAACGGCGCTCGGAGGTTTTTCCATGTAAATTTCTTTTCGCCAAGATGATAACCTCTAAATAACCTCTGAAAAAATACGATGAATTTGGTCGTAAATGGTCGTAATGGTTGTAAATAGTCGTAAACAGTAGTAAATAGTAGTAAAGCAACGCCTGCCGAAAGATGTAAGGGGGTGCACCCCGCAGTGCGTCGGTGTGTATTAAATTCCGGTCGTTTTCGGTCACCGCCGTCCGGCGCAAATACACAAGCAAGCCGGCAGCAGAGCCAAACGCCCTTCGTAAGTAAATAATAAAACTGCGCAAGTTATTTAATTCTATCTTAATTTATTAAAGGCAGACGGGGGCGATTATTTCGCCGGTTTTATCCGGGGTTAATTTTGGGTTAATTTGGGGTTTATTTTTAGGTTTGTTTTTTTCTACTCGGTTTAATGTTTTGTTTGTTTTCACCTTGTTTGTCTCTTCTCATCTTGCTCTTTTCGAAAAAATTACTGTTTGTTATTTCTCTTTATATTTTGCAGCAATCTCCATTTTCGAATTTGTGCGCTGCTTCGCATCGCCCAACTCCGAAAATGGAGGTCGGCTTTATGTTTTCGTTTGTTTTTTTCTGCTCGGTTTTATGCTTTTGTTTGTTTTTACTTTCGTTTTTACTCTCTTTTTTACCCCCTATTTTACTTTCATTTTTTCAAAAGAGCAAAGTTTATTTGAGTTCAAGGGGTTGTTGAATTCATGCTTTGTAAAAAATTATCCGAGTTATCCGAATCAGATTTGAATCAATTAACGGAACGCGGGAAAGGACTGACGGATGTCGGCGGCGTCGTTGACGCCATTTTGGAAAATGTCAGGCAAAACGGCGACGCCGCTATCTTTGATTATACAAAGATGTTTGATAAAGCCGAACTGACGACTCTTGAAGTGACGCCGGCAGAAATCGAAGCAGGGGTTGCGTCTTTGGATCAGGCGTTGGTTGGGCATCTCAAAAAGGCCGCGGATAATATCCGCCGTTTCCACCAAGACCAGCTGCCGAAGGACGTTTGGTATGTTGAGAATACGCCGGGTATTGTTTTGGGGCAAAAAATCGTCCCGTTGGGATGTGTCGGCTGTTACGTTCCCGGCGGCCGCGCCAGTTATCCGTCAACGGTGCTGATGACCGCGCTGCCTGCCAAAGTCGCGGGCGTACCTGAAATCATTGTCTGCACGCCGCCGCGCGCAGACGGAACCGTTCACCCGCTGACGCTTGCCGCATGTCAAATCGCGGGCGTTGACCGTATTTTCAAAACGGGCGGCGCGCAGGCGATTGCCGGCATGGCGTATGGGACGAAGAGCATTCCGAAAGTGGATAAAATCGTCGGCCCGGGCAACGTTTATGTGACTTACGCGAAAATGAAAATCCGCGATGAAGCGGAAATTGATTTCCCGGCAGGCCCGAGCGAAGTCTTGATTATCGCCGATGATTTTGCCGATGTCAAAATGGCGGCGGCCGATGTTTTGGCACAGGCCGAACACGACCCGAATTCACCTTCAATTGTGGTGACGCCATCGGAGAAGTTTGCAAAAGCCGTCGCGCAAGAGATTAAAAAGCAACTCGCCGGCGCCAAAAGAGAAGAGATCATGAAAGCCGCGCTTTTAAATTCCGCCGTTCTTGTTGCGGATTCTCTTGAAGAGTGCATTGCGTTTTCCAACAAATACGGCCCTGAGCACCTTCAAATCATGACAGACCCAAAAGCGGAAGAAGACATACTGAATCAAATTATCAACGTCGGTTCCGTTTTCGTCGGTAATTACGCACCGGTTCCTGCCGGCGACTACGCGTCGGGAACAAATCACGTTTTGCCGACATCGGGCTATGTGCGTATGTATTCCGGCTTAAACACCGCCTGCTTCTTAAAAGCGTTCACGGTTCAAAAAATCAGCAAAGAAGGACTCGGCGAAATCAAAGATACAGTGATTGCGCTTGCTGAAGAGGAAGGGTTGTTCGGTCACGCCGAAGCCATTCGTAAAAGATTCGAGTGATCCGCGGTCAGAATGTTCTGTGGTCAGAATGTTCCGTGGTCAAAATGATCTGTATCAAAATATAATCCGAATCATAAAATAATCAGAATCGAATGAGCATTTATAAAAAAGAAAAGTATATTTCGTTTCAAACCAATGAGGTATGAGAAAAACAAGAGACGAAAATGAAAACGAAATTAAGAGATGAAAAACAGAGAATAGAAACGAAATTAATTAAACAGAAACGATAATAATAGATGAAATAACAGAGACGGGATCCAATGTTCACACACCCTCCTTTTTCACAAGTTTCGACCGCCCACAGCACCCGAAAAGTTCGGGACATGACAGACGTTCTGATGGACAAAACCGATATTCCGTATCCGGATAAGATTCTGTATGACATGTACAGAGAGGTTCATTTGTCTCCAAAAGAGCTGGAGATGATGCGGTCTGTCCGTCTGCGCTATGACATCACGGTCATCCCGCCCGGAATGATCGGCCCCGAATTCGTGAAAACTGCCGGCCACTATCACCCGTGTCCCGAGCGCTGCGGCCTTGAAATGCTTTCCTACCCCGAAGTTTATCAGGTCATTCGCGGCACGGCAACTTACCTGCTTCAAAAAAGCGACCTGTCCGAATTCATAATCGTTGAGGCGCAGGAAGGAGATATTGTTTTAATTCCGCCGAATTACGGGCACGTTACCGTTAATGCCGACAGCAGCGAGCTTGTGATGGCAAATTGGGTGTCTGACGCTTTTGCTTCCGAGTATGACCCTGTCCGGCTCAAAGCGGGATTAGCTTATTACATCATAAAAGACGGTATCGCTCAAAACGGAAATTACGACGAACTGCCTACGTTAACATACGGAAAACCAAAGAGCTACCCGAGCGTCGGCCTTTATTCCGGCGTGGATATGTACGGTTTGGTGAACGATTTAGAAAAGCTGGACTTTTTGACAAATCCTCACAACTATCCGGAATTATTTAAAAAACCGTTTTATTAAGTTTTTTTATTACGTTTGTTTTATCGAGTTTGAATGAAAAATGAAGCGCCTTTGGCGCTTCATTTTTTAATGCATATACTGATATCGTTATACAATAATCGTAATACCGATTCCGTTATACCGATATCATTATACTGACGCCGTTATGCCGACACCGTTACGCCGCTACCGTTATGCCAATACCGTTATGCCGATACCGTTACGCCGACACCGTTTCCAACGCTTTTAAAATCATGGAGCGGTATTCCGTAAAATCGGGGCAGACATGCGCCGGCGCACTTTCTGTATTTTTTGCACTTTCTGTTTCTGTATTTTCGCCGGTCGGCCCTTCCTGTTCAAAAGCCGTTATTCTTTCATGCGTTTTTTTGGCCGTTTCCAAAATCCAGATGTCTCTGTCTTTTCGGGTAACCGTTTGGATGTGCTCGGGGCGGACAGACAACAGCATTTTGCCGTCATCCGCTTTAAAGGCGGTCACTTTTCCGACAATCATCACGAAAGAGGGCGTGTTCGCTTCCGCTAAAAAGCGCAGGGCTTCCGCCTGATATTGCCCGGCGTAAATCGTAAACGTGCCGGTCGGATCGGAAATGCGGGCTTTGTAATATTCCGTGCCGAGACCGATATTCTCAGCCTCTGTCAAGACGCCGGAAATCAACACGCGATTGGCTTTTGCGCCCGTCGGTGACAAAACATATTGCGGCGCGTATTGTTCTTCGTCTTCGCGGGACATGAAAGTTGACTCTTTCAATTCCTTGGCAAACATACGAACAGCGATTTCTCTGAAATAGCCGGGCATTAAATCACCCCGCCGGCAGTGAAACCAACGTCTTGCGCGTCATTTGATGCGTCATTTGATGCGTCATTCGATTCACGATCGGATTCGCCATTGAATTCAGCGCTGAATTCATCATTCGATTCATCATTGGATTCATCCATTGACGCCAAAAGCCGCTCAAACTCTTCTAAATCCGAATCCGAACCTGTTTCCGTTTCGGCCCCGGAAGAGACTTCATCGGATATGGTTTTTATTTTCAATTCTTCTTCGATTAATTCCCGCAGCAAGCCGGCTTCCCGCAGGTTAACGGGAGCGGCGGGCTCGACGCTTTCGGCAATGATGAAGCGGTCTGTTTTAAATCCGCGGACATCGTAATACTTTCCGAGGAATTCTTTTTTGATTAAATCATTAACGCACTCAGGGTCCAACGTTTCAGTTGCCATTAAGACGGTGTCTTCAAGTGTCAGGCCGAGGATTTTTTCCGTCATGGAACAGTTGATGACGGTTTCGTTCGCGCGGGTGCCGTCATCGAAAACGGCTTTGATGCGAAGGTCATATTTCCCCTTCACTTTTCCGTGTTCGGCGCAAACGCCTTTGGATAAAACTTTACTGCAATCGGGGCAGCGGCGAATCAATCCCGAACCGGCTTGGATATCGACAGCGCACCCCGTTACTTCATAAACGGCGGGTTTGACGTCAATGGTTTCTTCAAGCTCTTCGATTTTACAGGCGCGGTTCAGTTCCGCGGCGTAGTTGCCGTTCCATTCCTTAATGATGGCGTTTGATATCAAATAAGACTTGCCGGCTTCTATGTTTTCAATGCCTGATGTCTTCCATGCCGTAAAGCGCATCGTTCCGGTCTCATCACCGAGAATGCCGGCAAAAGCGATGCTCTCATGTGTGTTTTCAAAAAGCTGGACAACGGAGGCTTTCAAATCCGTCCAAAGATTGTCGCGGTTCAATTCCGCCACCTTTCGCATTTCATTGGCTTTGTCCGCCTCGCCGAAATCATCCGACCTCAAAACATCCAGTTCAACCGCGGACGGCTCAATCAAAGAAGCGCGGTTCATGTCAACATTCACTTTGCCGTTCCATGACTTAACAACAACGCTTTTGAAATCGTAAGTTTTGTGCAGTTCCAAGAGGCTCAGCCCCGAACTGCTCCACAGCGTAAATTTAATGATGCCTGTTTCATCGCCGATTAACCCTGTTTGGGCAATGCTTTCGTGATGATTTTCCCACAGTTGAATCACTTTTCCGGTCACGTTCACCCACACGTCGTTGGCGCCCGCCATCGCGTTGATCTCGGCGATTTTTTTCGTCGCGGTCAATCCCCTGCCGGTGAAAACTTTCGCTTTTGAAATATTGTGTTTCTTCAAATAAGCGTTCGTCACGCTTCTTTGGGCTTCGGCGGGGGGAACTTTAAATTGGTAAATCAGTTCTTGGAGTCTCGCTTTAATCTCGGGGACGCCGGCATCCGCGCCGTTGTCCGCAAGCAGCCTTTGAATCGCGGCGCTGCGCTCTTCAATGCCGGCATCATCGATGCTGCGTGTTGTTTTATTATTTGTCGTATATGCCGAATTTCTCGTTTCAGTGAATTCCGTTTCGTTCATATCTGTCATGTCCTTCAGACCTCCGGTTTTTTTAAATGCTTAATTTGGGAGGGAGGCATCTTCTATTAGGCGGGCAGGATATAAAGAACAGAACGAAGCGGGGTGAAAGTGTGGATGTGATGATTAATTGAAGGGATGACAAAACTCCTCTCACTTCCCTCTACCCCTTTTTCAAAACGTCCCTTTCAAAACTTCCCCTTCAAAACGTCCCTTTCAAAACATCCCTTTCAAAACTTCCCCTTCAAAACTTCCCTTTCAAAACTTCCCCTTCAACCTCTCATAAAACTCCCTCTCTTCCCCTTCCGACGTCAAAAACAATTTCTCAACAATCAACTCAGGCGTACTTTTCGCAATATAATTCTTAATCGGCGTCCTGTTTACGATCAAATTCAACTCATCATCAAGCCCGCCGGCTTCGATACCATCAATACGAATCGGAACGGTACAATTTTTTGCAATAGCCTCCGCCAAATGCGACACAAAAAGAGACAGCGTTTTGCCGTTTTCAGAAAATGCTTCCAAAAGTCCGGCAATGATTTTCGCGGAAGCGCCGGGCTCGGTGATGGATTCCAATTCATCGGCGAAAACGGCGCGCGCGGTTCCGTTGCTTTTTGAAACG
>Ga0123353_10008921_pt1 | contig 13762 bp, 8 predicted proteins | sample TergutLab28metaG_3_FD_92763 | JGI IMG/M metagenome (GOLD analysis project Ga0123353, IMG submission 92763) | Labiotermes labralis P3 segment gut microbial communities from Petit-Saut dam, French Guiana - Lab288 P3 | ecosystem: Host-associated > Arthropoda: Insects > Digestive system > Gut ... | reverse complement strand
TTTTTATTTTTTTTTTAAAAATTTTCCAAATATATTTTTTTTTTTTTTTCCTTAATTTTTCCCCCCCATTTTTAACACCGGTTTTTTTCCCCCCCCCCCCCCCCCAGATTTGCCACTTAATTCATTGAAGTTTTATCAATCTGACAAAAATTATCACTTGCATACTTTATTTTGAAGAGTATAATACTGTGATAACTTAGAGAAATATCCTGATTCCATCCATTGTATTCCATCAGCACGTATGAGGGAATGTGTATGAATGACCTATAGTAACAATAATTTCTTATGAGAATTTATAAAATTGGCCATGACCGTTTAACACACATAATATTCAGCTTTTTCTTAAGTAAATACTTTTACTGTAATTAGTTGTACAACTGCATTATGTGGAAAGGCACACAGTCTTCCACCAGTTACACATTCTGTTGCAATATTTGAGAAAGTACACAGAAAAATTACAGCTGAAAGTGTAATTATTTTTGTGTTTTTCAGCCCTTTGTGAAATACAGCATGAGAAGGGATTTCATTTTAAGGTTACAGAAGGCACTGGCGTTAGGAAAAAGTTTTCCAATTCCTACACGAACTATGCACAAAAGTGAAGATTTATGTTCTATAAATGCTTGGGATGTGAAAATACTAACACCTTTGAGCTTGAACTGTACCTTGAGCATAATTTTAAATTTCATTTAAAACCTTGCAAATATTCTGTACTTATTTGAGGTCCTCATTGTGATGTTGAAGTAGATATAAAGTCTTCCTGGATGTTAAACTTAATGGTAAAAATATGCAGAGAATTTGATGGAGTGCATCCGCTTCAGAACATAAGTAACTATTGAACTGTCAACACATTGTAACATCCCAGAAGACTTGAATCATTCATTTCAAAGTCAAATGAAAATTAAAATCAGTTATTTCATTACTAATTTAATCATTAGTGTTTATTAAAACCATTTTTCTTTGCTTACGAGTAACAACATACAGTGAGGGTTGGTTTGATTTCTCAAAATTGAACATATCTCTCTGCTGCAGAATATTCTTATATGCCTCATCATGACTATATTTCAGGATTGAAAGTTTTATAAACACAGCAATTTTGTCCTTCCTATATAACGTAAAATTATTATCCCTTCACGGTCTCAAAAAAAACATGCAGTTCGTGGATTGTTTTATAATGTTTACAACAATTTATATAAGCCATTGAGAAACCCTGGTACAAGATCTTTGAGCACTTCTCAAATCTTGATTAGGTAAATCAGGAGTACTGCTTCCAGTTATGAAATGACTTGCTTAACAATGGGTATCAAGTTACTTGGAAGCCAGTATATCAACACATTTTATACAATAGTGGAAAAAATATGAAAGTGTGTGTTTAAATAGTAAGCTGTGATACATACATGTAAACCTGGCCTAATACTAGAAAGGATGATGATGGTGAGGATTAAGTGGACTCACAGAACATTACTAGATTGTAGGAGCATAAAGTCCAAGAATGTACAGTATTCCAGCTGCATAGCATTACTCCCACATAATCAGAACATGTACACTTTAATTTCTTTTGTAGATATTTCCCAGTTTGTAACAGACTTTTCAGTTTCTGTTTGCCAACCAACTGTATAATAGTAGCTGCATTCAAGGACAGCAGAGTCAAATAGTTTTTATTTATTTAAGTTTGTGTATACTGCATACCACTAGATTCAATCTATAAAAACAGCTGTAGGCTGCATGTGTTCAGATACACTGACTTCAAAATAAATGTATGCAATCTATGGGGCATTGTCCCAAAATATTTAATGACTCCTCGGGAGCATGTGCTTTATTAGAAAGTGTAAAAGTTCAAAGAAGTTTATAAAATACTCAGCACTTGTTATTAAATACACTAATTTTGATTGATATCGGTGATTGCAATTTGTTAAATATTTGTGAGAATTTTGTACAGAATTTCAGAGATTTACAAGGTTAAACAATTTCACGTACCATGTTTAATTCCATGTAATTAATTTGTAAGCATCATATCTCACTTCACATCCAACAAATACCCATATTTTCAAATCAATCCCTTCCTTTAAACATCTGACTAAACAGTTCTTCAGAACCCACTTTTCATACAACCTAAAGGTGTGTGACTCTCATCTCATGGTGATTTCAGGGAACAAATTAAATATTGAAACCTACAATGGAAATCGAAGTGCACGCTAGTGATCTAAATTAGCGAAAAATGCGCATGCACACACACACATACATACATATTCCATGTGTGTGTGTTGTGTATGTGTTTATATATATGTATATACATATACATACATATTCCTATATATATAAAGGAAAAACACTTGTTCCTGGTAAGTAACAGGAAAGTTGAGGTTTCCTTTCTAATGGGATGTGCCACTATATCACTGGCTAGTTGGCTCCGTACACTTTGAGAAATTGTCAGTAACCAGTTACCTAATGATGCAGTGTCACATCCCAGAAGAATGGAGACCTCAGCTGTATGGGTGGAAAAGCCTCAAAACACAAGCAAGAGAGTTTTTATTGTTTTTTCCCCTCTGTATATTACATAAATCCTGTCATGTTCCTTATCATAAAGTTTCTTCATCTTGCATTGGCCTGAGGTCTCATCAATGCCAAAAGAACCCATGCACAGAAAAAGATACCCCCAATAGAAGTTCAAGCATCATGCAGCAACAAAAAAGTACAAGGTTCTTTGTATCATACATTCTTTGAAAATATTAGTCCGTGTTTTTTTAGCATGCACCATTCACATTGTTGGCAAAATACGATCCACAGACCAGAATGTTAATAAAGATCAATTGTAATGAATATGTAAACTTGTTAAAGAACAAAGGCATGTAAATTTAGGTGGTATTTAACACTGATACAGATTTTAGTCTGCTGTCCACTTTCATATTCTGGCTATGATTAAGAAAGAAATATCTGCAGACAGGTGCATACCCAAATTTTTGACTGGAAGGAGAAGGGAGTGGGGGTTAACCCTGAGGTTAGATATAATTGTTCGATTGCAAAACCTGTGTTATAGAATCATGTCACAAATATGACTGTAGCATAACTCTGTTTGCACTACATGTTCCATGACTCGCCTAACTTAAATTACTAGGTTTAATCTTGTTTTTTATAATTTCATCTATGACTTAATAAGATTTTATTTTATTTTTCAAAATTCCAGTGTACTATTCAACAATTTCAGTGGCTGATTTTGGCCAAAGGGTAAATCACATAAAACAACTGATATCATCATGTCTATAAAATCTGTAGTCCCTTGAAATTTTGATTTGAGGGGTGGGGACTGCAGCCAGCAGTCCTCCTCCATGGGTGCACACTTGCCTGTAAATCATATTCTAAAGCCTTTTAAGTTTAAATAAGATACAATCAGTCTGTTTCTAAAGATAAAAATGTACAATTATTCCACAATTTTCAGGAGACATCCCCTTTGCATTCAATAATCAATAGAATATATATAACTGCACAGTCTGTAAAGTTATATATATTCTATTGATTGTTCCACAGTTTTGTTTTTTAATTTTGCTCTTTCCTATATCTGTTTTAATGTCTTGATATGATTCATAACTTAAGCACCTTGACAATTACAAACAGATGTATACAAACACCCTGCACAGAGTTTCATCCATTCCATTTTTTGAGCCATGCCACTGGTTTAGCGCCTCACCACTACATATTACAGTAATTGCTACACTTAATTTTTAAACCTTATAAATAGTCAGATAAATAAATACCCAGTATGTGCACATTTCATATGGGTTATCTGGCTTTCTTTGATGTTAGCTATGTAAAGAACATATTTCTCATACTTCCATTCTGCAAACACTTATACAACAGTACAGTTTCGTCTTCAAAAGTCAATTGTTATTTAACTGATAAAAAATTCAGAACTACATAACCTACAGTTTCACCATCATAAACCTGTCATTGGTTCATATCCTGAGACAGTTCATACCCTATTTTTCCAATGCCAACTTTACTATTATTCTTCTACCTATGTGTAAGTACCCTATGTGGCCACCCTTAAGATTATCCAACCAAAATTTTGTTTGCTTTTCTTGGTTCACCTTTGTTCCACATGTCTTGCTCATCTGATGCTTGGTTTAAATGTCTATGCCCAGTGTCACAATACTGCAGAAAAAAGATAACCATACAACACTGCTTCCACTTAGCTCTGATGCCTGATATATATTCACCTCAATATCATATGCTGAGCACACATTATGAAGGTCCTGGTTTCCCATTCATAACTTTTTGTGTTCATGGGATGAATTTCTTCAGAATAAGACAATTTACCATACATGTTCCCCTAACATTAAAGATATCTTATTATTCTTCTTCTTGGCATGGAAGGGAAGAGGGCACACCTGTGAAACAAGTTAATGAATCCACATCACGCTGTTCCTCTTGGTAAAGATGCTCACATGACAAGTATTATTCATTGCATCAACAGTGGATGTAAACTACCTGGTATCACATCACTTTTAATAAGGGTCAGTCTATGTATGTGTCACACTGATTTCACTTGTTTTGATGAAGTTTATTTTACTGTACTCTGTTTTCAATCACAGGTACGTTTTGTTTACATTACCCTCAATTTTGATTTTTTTAAATTGTTGAGTAATATTTATGTATATTCTATGACTAGTGACTATTCAATTACACTGCTGTGCAAACCTCAAACTTGCGTACGTGAATTTTTTTGGTTAGCTTATTCTATGTGCAAGTCACATACTTTATAGTCATCAATTGCCACACTTCTTTCCAAAGTCTCATGCAGTGACCTGAATTATCACTTTTTATAACTTTCAAAGTACATTTTATTAAAATCAGTGGTATCAAAGGAAGAATAAAATAACTATTCTTCAAAGGCACCTTACAATAACTGCAATCCTTTCAACTGTATGGACTAGTCACTCACTCGCTCACTGAATGCCAACTCACAACATTTCAGAGGTATTACAGTGGGATAACTATTGAATGCTCACAGAAGAATGTTAACAGGTCTAGCAAACTTGTGTCTCCAAATGTGCATTTCACTTAACAAAGTGGTAGTACATGAATACAAAAAGAAAAGTGATAATCCAATAAATGGAAAAGAAGTGAACTCTTCTTCCTGGTCCCAGTTCTACATTTAAGTGCTCATGTGGTTTATGGTTACAAGTAATACAACAAATCTGAAATGTTGAACTATTTGGATACAACATGCCATCAGATTGTACACCTAACTTACAAATGATTCATTAATATGAACACACTGTATAATATTTAAAATTTGACATACAGATTATAACACAGTGATGAATGTAAGTACTCAATATTTCAATGATGTGTGTGTGTGTGTGTGTGTACAATGAACATAAACAATCATCTGCTTTTTGATGCTTCTAGCTGCCAACTATTTCTGGTAGTCCAGTGAATGCCATCACCTCGTAATTTTAATTGTGCAAATGGGAAGAAAAATGCCAAAATCCAGTTTTCTCCTATCACATCCTTGAAGTTCTGTTTCCAACCAAAATCATAATCTCTTATTTTATGGTTCTTTTCATATGTAGTTGTTCCATGCCATATTAAGTTTACATGAATAATCAGTAAAGCCACCATAAAAAGCATACCCATTACGGTAATCAAGAACAGCACTAAATACAACTGAGTTTCTGAAATGTCAATACCAAATGCCACCATAGCCAGGGGAAACATTATTTTCAGCAGTGTCATAGGCGCTTCAAAACTAATTCTGTCCCACATAAAATAAACATTGAAATATGTGGCATACAGTGTTGCTATCAGCAAGTGAATTATGAATGCTAAAAAGAATCTGTAATTATAATGTCCAATACAGCACCCAGTAAACATACAATGATGATCTCGCCTAATAATACACGCATTACATGTATCACAGTGCCACGATCGAGGTGGTGAAACTGATTCACAAACAGAGCAGAAATGCCAATGAGGTTGTAAAGTCGACTGCAATAAGAGCCCTTTGACACTCGTGTCTGTGCAGATGATGGCCACGAAGTTGCTTGTTATGTTACACATAAGAAATGTGCCGCAAACGGAGTGAACTGTGTACCATAACGACCATACTGGATAAAACGTTGGAAGAACAACATACAGTTCAAAGCAGTATATTGTTGGTATTATGAAAATTACAAAAATAAAAGTAAGAAATTCGGTCGCTACTCTTGGAAGAATTCTCCGAACCGCTTTCATTCTGAACGCCATTTTTTAACATTCAGAACTGATACTTACACCATCGGCTTAATACAACTGATATCTTATCTCTGAGAAGGGCGGTGTGTTTCAAAACGAAAACTTTCCGCCTTTTTCGAACGATAAGATTTCCGACTGCAAATAACTGACAGTACGAACATCCATTCGCTAGAGGGAGTTGATTTACGTACATTTACTTCGGTGAAAGGCTTACATCTCAAAAATCTTACCCACTGTAATCCATGCCAATACCGGTGTACGTAGGTAATCCGTGGTCGACATACATTGCTCCACTTTCACCGATCTAATACGTGGAGCATATCAGAGCACAGAATTTCTCAACTCTGATCCATGGTTCTTAATGAATGACGTAAGGGAATTATGTGCTGTTGGTCGTCATGGCTCAAGTCGGAGCAATTGCATTAGTTCGCGGTGACTTTTCGTTGAACATTTATTCTATAATGTGTAAGTGGGAGGCTGTAAATGATTGCAATAATGTACTGATGTTTGGGTGTAGGTTGTTATAGATGACATGTGTTTGGAATATTTAGACCGAAATGTAACAGGGATAGTAACTGAAACCTATTAATGGGTATCAGACAGAGCCTTGAAAAATATATCGGTTTGTGAGAAGGACGTACTGAAAATGTGAGTATTAAGAACCTCATAGCCTATTGTTGGTGGATATGCACAGCGCTGATGCAAATACCAAACTGGTAGCGAGATTGGAGGTTCTCAAGCGGTGTTTAGTCCAGTCTTCTGAACTATGATGCCGTGTAGAGCGCTATGAAGGTGGCAGCGTTTCTGAGCTAGCTGCTTCCATCTTCAAGGTAGTTCAGGAACAGTATACTGAAGATGGAAGTGGCAAATTCCGAAACCTGGTACCTGTGTGGTGTAAAGCGTTAGGTCTATGAAGAATGCCTGTGCAGTAGGAAGGTGGGCTTTGTGAGTGTTATTTGTAACTTAATCTTTGTAGCATGTTTGGTTGTGCATTCCTTATTCATTTTGTATTCATAAAAAACACTTAATCTGTGAATTATGTGCACAAAAAGCTATATGGACGAGCGTGAATAACCTTGGTAGCCAGTTTTACCTTTAAAACCAGTACTATAGTATTTGTAATTAATAAACTCTTTAGTAGTAGAACTTGAAGATTCTGCACTACTTAAACCAAAGTGTGTCAATCTTGCAGTCTTGATCCATTTTTCCATCCTCTCTTTCTCAATACAAAGTGTGTGAATGTTGTCCTTATATCTCATGGATCCTCCACGTGGGTGTTAACCAAGGGGTTTGCCCATGAAAATCATTAATTGTATACTGTCTGAAGCAGCAAAACTCATCAGAACTACCTTGATTTTATTACCCTAATTATATCAGACTTGCTTATGTTACAGAGATTTTGGTATTTAATATTCTGTTCTGCCTTCTGCTCGTTACTCTGACAGGTCCATTTTTTTCCTGAACACATTTTTATTCAGTATTTGCAATTTGTATTCTCTTATTAAAGTTCAAAACCATGTTTCACAACTGTACACAACTTAATGTACTATATTTGAACCCAAGATTGTATATGTGGTACCATTATGTTGTAACATGACATGACACCAGTGATACTTTAGCATTGTGATGTATGTTGTGGCAGTGTGAAATAAATGTACATCAAATTGATTCATTGTGTTAAAAAGCAAGTTGGTAATAATAACCCATTGTGATTTTTTTTATGTTTGTTAAAATTTGACATTTGTTGCCAAATGTACCATGGAGCATTTCTACAGTTGGTCCAATTCAAAGTATTGTATACAAAAAGGAGGGAATCCTTCATTGATAATGTAAATAAAAATTAATGTGCATTGGAAGACATAAGTCTTCTGAAATACAATGCCATGTTGTTGGATGAATGATTCCTAATGTTTTGAAGGGTCATGGTGCCTTCACCTTCAGGGTCAAGAATTTTTCTAGGACTGTTAAACACTGAGGATGAAGGTACAGCAATCCTTCGAAGCGTCAGGAACAGCTGGCCTGAGGACACATTGTCATATCGCAGAAGACTTGAGTCTACAGTGCCACCACTATGAGAACCTCAAATCTTTTAATGTGCATTAGCAATCTAACTCACACAAACACAAACACTATACATTCATTTATTATTATTTCCTATGACATGTTCCAGTTGTTAGTTTGACCAACATGAGGCAGAGGGTACAAGTACACAAAGGAAAAGTGTGCTATAAGGGAGGTCTCTCTTATAGCACACTTTTACTGTGTGTGTTTGTATCCTATAGCTGATGATGGTCAAATGAATGACTGAAACATATAATAGAAAATAATAATAAATGAATGTGTAGTGTTTGGGTGTTGCATTAGTGTGGATTGGTTTGTGAATGATTAACTAGTACAATGGGATGATGTTACCCAAACTTGTAATGTGCATTTGTTGTATAGTGAAATGTCTGGAATGGTTGGAGAAGAACAACGGAGCCGCAGTGCCTCCTCAGCTTCTACTTTCTCATCCTCTTTACCAGCTGATGAGAATCTTAATGGACGTCTTGGAGATTTCACATCCCGTCAGTGTTCAGCATTACGGACACCACCAACTCGTAAAGCCAAACGTATTCGCTTCTACCGAAATGGTGATCGGTTTTATAAAGGAGTAATGATGGCTGTGACTCCTGAAAGGTATCGTTCTTTCGACAGCCTAGTAGCTGATCTGACACGTGCTCTTGTTGAGAATGTGAGTCTTCCAAGTGGTGTACGGACGCTGTTCACAATGGATGGTCAGAAAGTGGGTGGTCTTGATGAGCTGGAGGATGGCAAATGTTATGTATGTTTAGGTCTAGGTGAAACCTTCAAAAGGGTGGATTACTCAGCCAGCATGCAAATTGGGAAGCTGAAGCATCGCAAATCACTTCCATCAATGCATCAAGCTTCAGAAACTACTCGTTCACCTACATCTCGTACCAGCTTGTCTGATGTTATCCATCCTCGATTAATTACATTAATAAGGAATGGAACAAGACCACGAAAAGTTGTGCGTTTGTTGCTCAACAAGAGGAATGCTCCCTCTCTTGATCATGCGTTCTCTAGCATCACAGATGCAGTGAAACTTGATACTGGAGCTGTGCGAAAAGTTTTTACTTTGTCTGGAGTGCAGGTTAGTGAGTTCATCATCTGTCTGAACATATTTTGTTCGTTCATGGTTCATATCATTTTTATAATATGTCTTCAGATTAGAATTGCTAACATGACAGAGTTTTTCATCAGGATTAATACTATTGCTGTTGCTGTTGCTACTACTACTTGTACTAGCTGCTGCTGCTAGTGTTAGTAGTAGTAGTAGTAGCAGTGGTAACGACAAAGGTGATAATGACAACTACAACTAGTATGTTGTTCAACACTGTTGAGACTACATTCATTAAGGGAAAAATAAAAATTGAATGCTTACTGTTGCACTTATGAAAAATGTTTTTGGCCAATAGTTGGGGAGTGAAAGAAGCATTTAAATTAGCAGGAAAATGTGGTGACTGAATCTAGATGTAAGTTTTAAGCCTAACAGCCTTTCAAGATCAAAATTCAACGTGATAATATTTAAAGATTCAGTTTATACTACAGACTAAACACACTGTATCTCTGTTATAAAAACCAGTATAAGAAAGTAATTGCTGCTTGTCCCTGAGAACCACACAAAAGTGCACTGTGTGCACAGAATATAGAATTTTTTTATGTAAAACTTGATGGTACATTATGTAACTACTAGGCTTTGAATCGTTAAAGTACAAGACAAATAATGGAGCATAGTTGTTTGGTTCTGTCATGGTATGGAATTTTCTCAGTAGAAATGGAGCAGGTGGCCTCCAGATGAGGAGGATAACTGTGAATATACTGAATGAAAAATTGCAGACATCCAATAAGAGGGTCCTTCAGCATGGGGGTTGGACGGGAGGCTAACAACAAGCTTGTGACTCCTCTTAGACTGCTTGCTCCTGAATATGAAGGCAGTCTTATCCTTGTAAACATCAGGAACTACACACCCAGCAACACGTCACATTCCAGAAGACCCGAATCTTCAGAACACTGCTGTGAGAACCTCAAAACCAGGAAAACAACTCCTCACCTTAACAAGCATGTTATGATATGTTATGCAGGGTCTTGGACAGATTCATACCTAAGCTTCAGATAGGGGTTTTTTATGGTCCCTTGTGAACTCAACATTCATGTTCCATAAAACGTGGGGAACATGTTTTACTGCATGACTGTTAGTTACTGAAGAGGGACTGCTCCATGAATTCATATACTAGTTTACAGTATATTTAAGTATAGTAGCTCAAATTAAATAACAATGAATGAAATGATTGTTACTGGATAATGAACTGGAGAGGATTTTGAAGGAAACAGTCATGACTTGATTTGAGTTACCTTCCCAGCATTTACTTGGGAGGACTGGGGAAACTGAAAAGCCTACAATACTTGCTGTCATAGGTAAGACTTGAACTGGGCCACCTCTCAGAAGTCAGAAGCATAACATATGAGCCAGCTTCTCAGATGCTCTGCTACATGGAATTCATGAGTGGTTTCTGTTGCAGGTGACACAGCTAGAAGACTTCTTTGGGAGTGAAGATGTATTTTTTGCATATGGAAATGAGAGATATTCAAGAGAGGATTTTGATTTGGATGTAGAAGGTAAAGAATCTTACATTCTAATGCAGTGATGAGCAAAATGTGGCCTGACTACCTTTGCATTGCAGCCATGATTTGATTTTAGAAACACAAAATGAACACATGTGAAATTCAAAAAGGAATTATTTTATCTGCTTTCATACAAAATATTATTCAGAAATACAGTATGTAATTTATAATGTGGTAAGCAAACATTTCTTTATCTTGATTACACTCTTGTGCCCAAAAGGCTGTGCACCACTGTGCTGATGTGTATAGACTGTAACATGTATTAACTACCTGTGCCTACAATGGTTCGTGTTTAAAATGTATTCAGATATTGTTGAAGTAGTCTTTAATTGGTAATGGCAGGTGAGGTGTGATTAATTTACTTGCTTGATGAAGTTCAGTGGTCTTTTTCTTTGATGTCAGAGCTCTGATTGTTCAAAATCTGGTAATATTTCTACTTCCAAATGTTGTGAATGTTGTCAATTTTCACCAGTTGGAGTGACATCTGATGGGTTCCATTTTAACCATAGTGAAACTAAAACACAAATTAACAAGTTGGGTTATTTTATTCAGTCACATGACCATTTACTTTGTTTATTATTGCTGTGGTTTAAAATTTTGTGCCATAACGCTAGTGCTGTCTCCCATTGTCACAGGAGAAATGAGTATGCCGGTGTGAACACTGCAAAATTTTTACAAAATGGTTGTGCAAATGAAGGCATGGTAAAAATGAATAAATGCACTTACATGACCTCTGTTTGCTCTAATTTGAACCTTTGCCTTTTAGTGTATTGTATTCTGTGCCTATGGGTTTTGTGGTTTTGTGCTGTCTTCATGGGGTAAGAAAAGGAATGTCTTATGTGGACAATTTGTCTGTGTGCATTTGTGACCTAGAATCAGCAGTTAAATTGTTTAACTGATTTTTATGAAATTCAGTATAAGAATTCTTTACAAAGAGTTATGAAGTAAGCATGAGTTTTGTAAAAATCAGTGCAGTATCAGTCATACTTTATCTGTGGGTATTTAATTTCTACCCATTCTTTTTATATTCCATGACAGATTTAGATGAAATTTTGTATAGGTCTCCACATAAAGTCTTTGAGCAGTGGTGAGTTTTGTGAAAATTTGTGTAATGTGAAGCCCTACTTCACGTAACCCCAGCATGGGCATTTAAAAACTACACTGTCTTGGTGTTTGCAATAGTATTTTTTTTAAGTGTTGCTATAATTTTTTGCAGCATCAGTTGTAAATTGCTGTAACTCTTAATCTGCATAAAATAAATAAGAGGGAGAGTCAAATGAAAACCTTAAAAGTGCGATAAAAATTTGAAACACAGCTCGATTGTCTTGTAAGTTGACAATGATACACATGGTTTGAAGAGTGGCTGACAGGTGGCAGTACGATGCAGGAATGCAACACGATGGCACAGTAGTAGTGTAAAGATGGTGGCCCCACTTGCAACATGCACCAAAGAAGAACAGCATTCTGTCATCCATTTTTTAAGTAGTGAAGGGGTGAAACCCATCAAAATTCATGGACAAATGAAAGTTCAATATGGTGATGCATGTCTGTCACTACCGCAAGTGTGCAACTGGACTAGGAAGTTCATGATCAGCATTAGTTCTGTAATGGACTCTCCTCGACCTGGTCAGGCACACCAAGTAGTGACACCAGAGGCAATTGCAGCAGTTGAATCCATCGTGAAGGAAAATCGCTTGGTTACAGTGAATGAAAGAGCCGCACATCTGGATATGAGTTATGGATCAGCACACCATATCGTCCATGATGTTCTGCAGTTCCATAAAGTGTGTGCAAGGTGGGTGCCATGCCAGTTGACTGCAGAAATGAAAGAACGATGTGTTGATGCCTGCCAGGAACTTTTGAAACTCTTTGAAGCAGAAGGAGATGGCTTTCTAGGAAAATTGTTACAGGAGATGAAACCTGGATTCACTACCACCAACCAGGAACCAAGAAAGTGAGCAAGGAATGGCACCATACCTCCTCACCAAAACGAAAAAAATTCCACACACAACCATCTGCGGGAGGGGGTAATTTTGGTGCACTACATGCCCAGGGGGAACACTGACTAGTGCAATGTATGCGGATCTCCTAAAGAATCACATTCGTCCTGCAATCAAGTTCAAACGACGTGGATGTCTGAGTACAGGTGTTTTGCTCCAACATGACAATGCTCGGCCCCATACTGCCCATTCAACTGTTGCAACAATCCAAGATCTGTCCTTTGAGTGTCTTCCATATCTGCCATACTCGCCACACCTTGCCTCCCAGTGACTTTCATGTCTTTGGACCGCTCAAAGAGGCAATTGGAGGCAAGTCTTTCAGGTCCAATGAAGAGACACAGCAGGCAGTGCACAAGTGGCTGCACTGTCAGCCAAAATAATTTTTTTCTGGAGGTATCCATGCACTTCCAAAGTGCTGGAACACTTGTATGGAATGCAATGGAGACTACATAAAAAAATGGGTCATTGTGTACCTTTTGTGTTCAATAAATTATAAGATGAAAAATATTTAAGGTTTTCTCCATTTGACTCACCTACGTACTTGATATGTTCACAGTACTCTCATCAGCCATTGATATATATGATCTTACTTTATTCAAGTTTATAACCTAAGAGTTGTGTGGTAAATCTTAAAACATTCATCCAGACAGAAACTAGCTTCACAATCAGGGCAACGCTAGATGGATTTCTTTCTTACACCTCCATTAAAACATATGTGGCCTGTCCAAGAAGTTCGTGCAGTAGGTTAGAGGAGGAGTGAGATGTTAACTGGTGGCGCACCCTCCAGCTCTCCTCACTCTACAGGACCCAGTTGACTTTCAGTAGGAGCCAGACTGCTGTAGGAGAAG
>Ga0123353_10008917_pt1 | contig 13763 bp, 7 predicted proteins | sample TergutLab28metaG_3_FD_92763 | JGI IMG/M metagenome (GOLD analysis project Ga0123353, IMG submission 92763) | Labiotermes labralis P3 segment gut microbial communities from Petit-Saut dam, French Guiana - Lab288 P3 | ecosystem: Host-associated > Arthropoda: Insects > Digestive system > Gut ... | reverse complement strand
GCATCATCGGCGCGTCGGGCTCGGGCAAGAGCACGCTGCTGCGCTGCATCAACATGCTGGAGACCCCCACCAGCGGCCAGGTGCTGTTCCACGGCAAGGACATACAGGATGGCGACGTGCCCCTCGCCGAGTACCACGCCCGGGTGGGCATGGTGTTTCAGCAGTTCAATCTGTTCAACAATATGACGGCGCTGGCCAACTGCGTGATCGGCCAAATGAAGGTGCTGCGCCGCAGCCGCGCCCAAAGCGAAGAAAACGCACTGCGCTACCTGGCCAAGGTGGGCATGGACCCATACATCCACGCCAAGCCCAAGCAGCTCTCCGGCGGACAAAAGCAGCGCGTAGCCATCGCCCGCGCGCTGGCCATGGATCCGGAGGTGCTGCTGTTTGACGAGCCGACCTCCGCCCTGGATCCGGAGACGGTGGGCGAGGTGCTGGCCGTGATGCGCGACCTGGCGGGCGGCGGGCTGACCATGCTGGTGGTAACCCACGAGATGGCCTTTGCCCGCGACGTGGCCCACCGGGTGGTGTTTATGGACGGCGGGGTGATCGTGGAAGACGACACGCCCGAGGTGATCTTTGCCCGGCCCGCCATGGAGCGCACCCGGGAGTTTTTGGCCCGGGTGCTGTAACGTTTTTAGCGGCCCAGGAAGCTGTCCAGCGACGTACTGCTCACCGGCATGTTTCCGTCCGGCACAAAGGTGAGCGTAACGGTGTGCTCGTAGTTGCTGCCCATCACGCGCATGTCGCCGTAGCCGTACGCGCCCTCGTAGCCAAAGGCGTTCGCCTCGCCCTGCCAGTCCCGGGCATCGCCGCGGCCATAGCGCAGCTCATAGTTGCCGCTGGGCACGCGCAGGGTAACCTGGGCGCCCTCGCGGATGTAGCAGGATACCTGCAGCCTTTCGCTCCCCGCGTGCACAAAGCGGACGTACACGTCGCCGTTGCCTCCGCCGGTCCTGATCGTCACCTTGGTGCCGCGGCTCTCCCCGCTGAGGCGGCCGGTTGCCGGCCGGGGATGGTCGGGCAGATCCCACACCCATTGGCAAAGGGCGTCCACGGCATCGTCGTAGGGATTCGGCTGCGCGGCAAAGAGCAGGGCATCGGCGCAGCTCTCTTTGCCCAACTCTGCCAGCGCCCGCAGATCCACCGCAAAGCCGAAGGGCCGCGCGGTTTTTTTGGTGTCCCGCTTCTGCGCCTGCGCATACTGCTTGTCGAAGGCCGCGCGGATCGCATCCCGATCCCAGCCGTTGGCCAGGGGCACGTTGGCCAGCTCGCTGTAGGTGTTGTTGCGGGCGGTATCCATGGCGCCGGCGCCGTGGCTCACGCTGCCGGTAAACTGTACCGCGGCCAGCCCGCCCGATGCGTCCAGCTTGGGCTTGCTCACAGCGGCGTCCACCAACAGCGCGGCGACCGCCTCCTGCAGCGCCGCGACCTCAAAACTCTTGCGGGCGGCGGTGGCCTTGGTAGAAATGAACTTCGCGAGCCCCTTTGGGTCGTTGGCGCTGCCCCAGCGCAGGGAGGGCTCCTCGCCTTCCACGTTCACCGAAAGCTTGAGGGAATAGCCCACCGTGTCGCTCCCGGCCCGCTCCAGCGCGCCGCGCAACAGGGCGGCGGCGTCCTGCTTGCCTAGCTTGGCGCCGCTCTTTAGGCCGCTGTGCAGGCCGGGCATGGTTACGGTCACGGTTACCGGGGTATCTCCGCGCTTGTCCGGTTTGCCGACCCGGTCGACGGCCAGTTGCGCGCCGGCCAGCATCTCCGCCGCCCAAGGCTCGGCGGTTTCCGCCCGCAGCGCGGCCACAACCCGCTCCGCCTCGGCCAGGGCCGCATCCTCTACAGATAAGGGCTGATGGGCGGCTTGAACGGGCTCGGGCTCCGCGGCGGCTTGCGCGGCATCCGCGCCATCGGCAGTGGTAGTTGGCCGGCGCCGGGCGTCTCCGTACTCGTACCCGCCCATCGGCCACGCCAGGGCGCCGCCGGGCAGGCGCAGGATCAGCACACAGTCGTAGATGGAGTGCTCCGCCGGCAGGCCGAAGTACAGATCCCAGCGGTCGTGCTCGTACGCGCCGGAGGCGTACACGGCGTACTCCTCCCCGTCTTGCGCCAGCAGCGTGGCGGCGCTGTACACCGCCAGCTTGGCCTCCCGGCTGCCCTCGCCAAAGTCCTGGCCAAAGGCGAAGCCCACCATGCAGGCCGGCAGGTCGTTGAGGTAATTCACCGGCGGATGGCCCGGCAGATCCACGGCGGCGGTAAAGTGAAAGCGAAGCGGAGCCACGTCGAAGTACAGATCGTCGGCCGGGAAGGGCAGCCCCAGCAGGGCGGCGGGATCCCATGCGCCGGGATCGTGCGCGGCGGGATCCGATGCGGCGGGATCCGATGCGATGGGCTCCGATGCAATAGAAGCCTCCTCGGATTCCCCAGGCGACTCTCGGTCGGTTATTACGGTGCAGAGCGGAACAGACCGAATGTCGGTTTCCGCTTTTACCTCCAGCGTGAGCTCCGCCGGCTCCGTGCCCTTGGGGATGGCGAAGATCAGGCAGGCCATGCCGGGGAAGGAATCCTTGCCCGCGACGATCCTGCCGTTGCCCCCCATGATCGTGCCGCCGCCGCTGTCGTTGGGGGCGATGAGGAGGCCGGGGTAGTGCGCCGCGCCCTGGAGGTCCACCAACCGCGCGGCGGCAAAGAACGCTTCGTACGAGGGGAGCAGTTCCTCCGCGGGCAGCTCGGACTCGGGCGCAAACACCAGCGTAAGGGGAGTGTGGTCCTCCGTGATATCCGGCGGGAGCAGAAAGGGATCGTAGCCCAGGGCAATGAGGGTCAGCCGGACGTTGCCGGCCGCGATGGGCTCCGTTGCCGCAAGGGCCGAGCCCAGGGCGAGCGAGAGGATCAGGGCGAGCAGCGCAGCGCAACGGAGAGGTGGCGTGCAGCATTTCAAAAAGCGTTTCATTGGGTGTACCTCCTTCTGTGAAGATGCGCCGTCGCATCCCCTTTTGACCGCATTATAGCCGGGCTCCCGCCGGGCGTTGGCGTGCAAAATGCACAGCCGTAATTTTTTTATAGCGGAGCGATGCCGTGCTCCTCGAGCAGCCTTTGCACCTCCTCCAGCGAGAGGCCGCGCCCCACGCAATAGACCAGCGCGGCGTCCCGCTCCTTCAGCGGATACAGCGCGCCCTTCTTAAGGAACTTGAGCATTTGCTGGGTTTCCTCCAGGTTCAAGCCCAGCGCAAGCGCCAGGCGCACGTAGGCGTCCCGGTTCTTGGCCGTGCGAATGCCGCTGAGCAGTTGGAACCCGATGCTCTCCTTGATGCCGGCGCGAACCAGCGCCTGCGCCCGGGAAAGGCCGCGGGCCTTGAGCAGCTTGTCAAAATAGGCGGACACCGACAGGCGCACGAATCGATCCTGCACCTCCTCGGTCAGCGCGCAAAAGTCCCGGGCCTCGCGCACCCGCTGCTCCACATCCCGGGTGTGCGGTGGCTCGGCCTCGAAGTCGCCCTCCGCTTCCGCCTCCGGGTCGCCCAGGGCGGGGAGCCCGTGCGCGTCCAGCAGCAATTGCGTCTTCATCAGGTTGTAGCCCCGCTGCATGGCGTACAGGATGGCCGCATCCCGCTCCCGCACGGCATAGATGGGCCCCATGCCCAAAAAGTTGAGCATGCTTTGGGCCTCCTCAAAGCACAGCCCCATCGCGATCGCCAACTGTATGTAGGTATCGCGGCGCGCCATCCTTTTGCCGGTGAGTATCTGGCGGCCGTAGTCCTTATCGAGGTTGGCGCGGCGCACCGCTTCGCTGGAGGTGAGCCCGTGCCGCTCGAGCAGCCCCTCGAAGTAGGGCTGAATCAGGCCGTCCAGCAGCCGGCTGCGGATGCTGTCGATGCCTTCCCGGTAGGTAGGCGCGCCCAGCAGGATCACCTCGGCGGCGCGGGTCATGCCCGGCTCCATGGCACCCACTCCCCACAATCGCTTTCGTTTTCATTTATTATAGCAGAGAGTTGCCCGCATGCATACGTATGAAATGCATATGATATTGAATAAAACACGGAACAAACCTTGATATCGCTAGGTTTGCGCCGTGTTTTGCTCTCCGATTGCCGCTTGTTTGTCGCTACATGCGCTACATTCAACGCGAACCAAGGGTTGAATCGGCAAAGGTGGGTATCCATGTAGGGGCGAAATCCATTTTCGCCCGCCCTGAACACCATGTTTCGGGCGGATATAGAATCCGCCCCTACGGAAAACGTGCAATACATCGCCCCCATAGAAACGGCAGGCGCCCCTTATGCCCGCCCTTGCCTGCGCAGCCTGTAGCCCAGCCAGCCCAAGCCCGCCAGCGCCGCGCCCAGCAGCGCCAGCAGCGCGCCCATGGGGAAGCCGTCGCCCGTCTTGGGCAGGGCGCTGGGCGGGCGTACATTTACCGTGATATTCACGATTTTTTGCGTCGCCGCCTGATAGCTGGCGTTTGCAGCGGAATCGATCGTGAATGTGGTCGAACCTACCCCGACGATTGTAACGTTGCCGGTAGCGTCAATCGTGGCAACGGCCGCGTTACCGCCGCCGTATGTATAGGTCGGGGTATGCGTCCCGCTTATTGTCGCGCCGTTTCCGTTGGTGGAGTGCGGTGTAAGTTGAAAGGGCGCGTCGCCCACGGTCGCCGTAATGTCAGGTTGAACGATCGTCTGCGGGCCGGAGGCAACCGTTAGTGTAACAGAAAGTGTATTGCTGTCACCCGAATCTATAAGCGTAATAGGATAATTGCCCGCCGTTCCCGGTGCAGGAGTTCCCTCAAACCGCCACCAGTTTCCACCTACATGACTAAAGATCACGCCTGACGGCAATGTACCCGCAGAAATAGAAATATTTCCGACCGCTCCACCAGAGTAATAATTTAATGTTGGGCTTGATAATGATACACCGATTTGCACATTCGGTGCTGTGTTGCCTACAGGCGCGGCAAAAGCCGCAGCCGAAAACAACACGGTAACACATAACAATGCCGTTAGAACAAGACAGAACATCTTTGTTCTTCGTTTCATGTTCTCCTACCCCCTAAAAATAAATGGATTTAATGGGATTTGGGGTATGTACACCATTAACATACTCTCTAACATCATTCGTACTCAATCCCACGATAACTCTCTCGAGTTATGCGCAAACAAAAAAACGCTTGCTCTCAATTGAGGAAGCAAGCGCCTGTTGATTTTATAGTGTTGAAAAAGGGCAGCGTTATCCTGCCTGCCAAAAGTATGGACGTAGACTTCATTTTATCAAGCCCCTTTACATAGCTACGTCAACGCCGCCCAACACTTCACCATGTATATGCCGATTATATAACACGAACCAAGCGTAGGGCGCGGCGACCTCGACGCGCCGTGATTCGCCCAAAATGACGCGTCGTTGACGCATTACGGCGGGACGCCGAGGGCGGCGTCCCCTACAACGGTCAAACCCGCCGTACCCGTAGGGGCGGATGGTAATCCGCCCGTTGTGAACGGGACGATTGCCATCGTCCCCTACGTGGATGCCCACCTTGGTCGCTTCAACCCTTGATTCGTATTATATAAAATAGCTTTAGCAAATGCAATAGGCTGGAGAAAAAATCGAAAGGGTGCGCAGCTATGCAATTTGCACGCCCGCAACGATCGCGCTATGGTATAATCGACCCATGACAATATGCGAAAATCGGGGTGACGCCCATGGACGAGGGGTTTCAGTCGTTCTACCACAGCATTCTCAACGAGGAAATCGAAAGCGTGTTTCCCGAGGAGTTGCTCGAACGGTACGAGGCGGCAAGCTGCCTCGCTTACGGCAAGGATAGCGAGATTTATTTGCTGACCCGGCGCAAGGACGGCGCGAAGGCCATTCTGCGCGCCTCAAAGGCCGGCGCCGGCGAAGACGCCCTTGCCGAATACCAGATTTTGAAGGAGCTGAACCATCCCGGCGTGCCCAAGGCCATGGACGTGTACGAGCGGGGCGGCAAGGGATACCTGGTGCGCGAGTACATCGAGGGGCAAACGCTCAAGCAATACGTGAAGGAGGTCGGCCCCCTCGGCGAGGCCACCTTGATCGGCATCGCCGCCGGGCTGTGCGACATACTGGCCTACCTGCACGGGCAGACGCCGCCGGTGATCCACCGAGACATCAAGCCCGAGAACATCGTGATCGACCCGGAAGGCCGCGCCAGGCTCATCGACTTTGGCATCGCCCGCGCCTACCGCGAGCACGCCACCAGCGACACCGTGGCCATCGGCACGCGGCCCTACATGGCCCCCGAGCAGTTCGGCGGCGCGCAAACCGACGGCCGCGCGGACCTCTACGCCCTGGGCGTGGCGATGATCTTTATGGCCACCGGCCAGAGCGGGAAGCAGTACCTAACCGGCTCGTTTCCGTACAAGGATCTCGTTCCCATCATCAAAAAATGCATCAAGACGGACAGCGATCAGCGCTTTCAAAGCGCCGAGCGGCTCAAAAGAAGGCTCCTTTGGCTCCGCGGCCGCGTCGCGCGCAAGATCGCGATCGGCGCCGGGGCTTGCGCCGCGGCCCTCGCCCTGTTCGCGCTGGGGCTGTTCATCGGCCAGGGGCAGGGATTCCAGCGCGGCGTGGACGCCGTGATGGACGTCCCGATCGAAAAGAACCGCCCCTTCTCGATGGACGAGCTGTACCAGCCCCTCACCTTCGAGAGTTGGTACATCGACATGGCCGTGCGCACCGCGCTGAACAAGCAGCCGGAAGACACCATATACCGAACCGAGGTCACCGGCCGCATGGGCGAGCTGCAAATCTTCGGTACCTACATCCTGCATCCGTCGCTGGGGGATACCCTCCTCAAGGCGCATCAGGGCAAGGGAACGGTGACCTACAGCACCTCCAACGGCTTTTGGATCGACACGCGGGGCGACATCAGCTCCCTGGCGGACATCCCCAACATGTACTATTTGCGCACCCTGACGCTCACCTCCCAATCCATCGCCGACCTGTCGCCGCTGTCGGGCATGAAGCTGGAAAGCATCAACCTAACCGACAACTTTATAGGCAACCTGCTGCCCCTCAAGGACATGGTGACCCTGCGGGTGCTGGACGTGTGCCAAAACCCGCTCCGGGATCTCACGCCCATTTCCCGGCTGCTGTCGCTGGAGTTCCTGGACATCAGCCAAACGCAGGTAACGGACATACGGCCCCTGGCCGAGCTCACCAAGCTGGAGACCCTTCTGTTGGGCTATTGCGATATAAGGGATATCAGTGTCTTGGCGCGGCTGCCCCACCTGCGGGAGGTGGACGTAAGCTACACCCTGGTTGGCGACCTCTCCCCCCTGCTGCGCCCGGACAATCCCATCGCGGTGCGCTGCGTCGGGCTCCCGAAGGAGGTCGTGGACAGGGTGCGGGACGAAGCGGGCATCGTGATCGTCGAGGAATGATTATTCAAGAATGATTGTTGAGGAATAGGAGGACCCCCATGCGCTTTGACCCCACATATCTCCCCTACGCCTCCAGCCGCTACCCGATCTACGCGCGGGGCGGCATGGTGGCGGCCTCGTCGCCCCAGGCGTCCGCCGCCGGGCTGGAAGCGCTGCGCCGGGGCGGCAACGCCGTGGACGCCGCCGTCGCCGCCGCGCTCGCGCTCACCGTGGTGGAACCCACCGCCAACGGCATCGGCGGCGACGCCTTTGCGCTGGTGTGGATCGAGCGGGAAAAGAAGCTGTACGGGCTCAACGGCAGCGGCTGGTCGCCGCGCGGCCTCACGCTGGAAAAGGCGCTGGCCCAAACCCCCGTCCCGGGCAGGATGCCCGCCCACGGCTGGCTGCCCACGATGGTGCCCGGCGCGCCGAAGGCTTGGGCCGGCCTCAGCGGCCGCTTCGGGAAGCTGACGCTGGCCGAGGCGGCGCGGCCCGCCATACAGTACGCACGGGAGGGCTACCCCGCCTCTCCAAACCTCGCGCGGGCGTGGCGCTTGGCCCTGGACGGCTACCGCGCCGCGTGCACCGGGCCGGTATTCGACGCATGGTACCGCACCTTCGCGCCCGAAGGCAGGGCCCCCGAGGCGGGGGACTTGGTGCGCCTGCCCGATCACGCCGCCACGCTGGAAAAGATCGCGGCCTCCGGGGCCGAGGACTTTTACCGGGGAGAGCTGGCCGAGCGCATCGTGGCCGACAGCCGGGCCTTCGGCGGGCACTTTTGCGCCGAGGATTTCGCGGAGTACGAGGTGTCCTGGGTGGAGCCCCTCTGCGTCCGCTACCGGGGATACGACGTGTGCGAGATTCCGCCCAACGGCCAGGGCATCGTGGCCCTGATGGCGCTCAACATACTCAAGGCCTTTGATTTTGCCGAAAAGGAGTGCGCCGACACCTTCCACAAGCAGTGGGAGGCGATAAAGATCGCCTTTGCCGACGGCCTGCGCCACGTCACCGATCCCGCCCACATGCGGGTGGACGTCCGCGACCTTCTTTCCCCCGCCTACGGCGCGGCCCGGGCGGCGGAGATCGGCGGCAGGGCAAAAACCCATCCGGCAAAGGCCCCGCCCCGGAGCGGAACCGTGTACCTTTGCGCGGCCGACGGTGAGGGCAACATGATCTCCTACATCCAAAGCAACTACATGGGCTTCGGTTCCGGCGTGGTGGTTCGGGATACCGGCATCGCCCTGCAAAACCGCGGGCACGACTTCTCCCTGAACCCCGCCGACGCCAACTGCCTGGCCCCGCGCAAAAAAACGTACCACACCATCATCCCCGGCTTTTTGCTGAAGGACGGGGAGGCCGTGGGGCCCTTTGGCGTGATGGGCGGGTACATGCAGCCCCAGGGGCATGTGCAGGCGGTGATGAACCTGGTGGACTTTGGCTTAGGCCCGCAGCAGGCGTTGGACGCGCCCCGCTGGCAGTGGATGCGCGAGGACCGCTTCCTTGTCGAGCATACCTTCAGCAACGAGATCGCGAGGCAGCTCACGGATCGCGGCCACCGGGTGGAAGCCGCGCTGGACAGCACCCTGTTTGGCCGCGGGCAGATCATCCTGCGCCTGCCCAACGGCGCCCTGGTGGGCGGCGCCGAGCGGCGCACCGACAGCAACATCGCGTGTTTTTAGGGCGAGTGTAGCGTTATTTGCTTTTTTCTGCATAGAGTGGGCAGCCGAAGGTTTCCAAAGGGGCCGGAGTGCCGTCGCCGCAGTGCGGCAGAGAGACGGCGCGGAAGGCCAGTGAGCCACAGAGTCTGGCGCAGCCAGGCGACAATGGCGAACTGAGGGGACCGCAAAGCCCTTTGGTCGTGCCCGCAGGCACGAAACACCCACGAATAGAAGCATCTTGATGGAGATATTTCGCTCCTTGCGAGGAGCGACCAGGGCTTTGCGATCGCCCTGGACCTTCGCAGCGCATCCATAGATGTATTGTGATAAAGAAGTAGTTTCTACTTCAATATCACGAAAGCGGACAAGCCGCTTGTAGTAAAGGGTTCAAGCCATTTCGTGAGTGCTGGAGGTGGTGTAGACATAGTTTTTTGCGGCGTGGCGGGAAAGCATTTACCTCAAAAAACCATAACCTTGTTCGCCCCCGAGCAAACGATTCTTGTACAGCGCGGTTAGCCGCCCGCGAAGCGGGTTGCCTTGGGTTTGAATGCTGGGAATGGTACGCTGGATTTGCGACGGGGCCTCTTGGTTGCCCATAACCTCATCCTGCCCCGTCGCACGTAGAAAATACCATTCCCAGCATTCAAAGTCAAGGTCGGCGGGCCTCAGCAGAGAAAACAGACCGCTGGTCTATCGGTTTCATCCACCTCTGGTTATTCCAATCGGAATATTCGGTCAACTTCAATTCCCCGCGCTTGACCGCGCGTTTTCTTTGTGCCGCACCCAACATCGAATGCCATGGTCGATTGGAGTTCATAAGAGGAATCAGACCGATAGTCTGTTATTTCGTCCTGCTGCTGGCCGAGCCACTCGGAATACTCGGCCAGCTTCAACGCTCCGCACTGACTGCCCCTTTCCGCCGCCCGCTTCCTTGCGGTATGCATCAAACGCCATCTTGGGAGATGCTGCCGTTTTTGGATCGGCGGCTTTTCCTTTTCGTAGTTTGCGCAGCCGATTGTACCCGTAATAGTAGGCCGCTTCGTCAAGCTATTCCAAGCGGCCGCCCTTCGCTCGCTCGTCAAACGCTCGTTTGGTGGTTACAGCCTGTTGTTTTCGGCACGCTCCGAGCATAGCTCAAGGAGGAGGCTTCTGGTGAGGAAGTCCTCATCGCAGACCTTACACTTCTGAAAAACAAGCTACCACTCCTCTATCTTGAGCAGGTAAAACAGACCATCGGTTGGAAAGAGGATTCACTCGCCACTGTCCCAAGAGGCTGTTTGTCAGCAGGATACCAAAACTCCACTTCTTTCATTTGCGCGGACGTATCGGCTCCACTATTTGTCGAGCGGACATTCATTTTGTTCATTACATTGACTTTATCGGTTTCTAACGCAAATATTTCAATCAATGAAAAACATATGTCGTTTTTTACTGATTGTTTCGAAGGGAACAACAGTTCGATAAGATTTCGCGAAAAAGCTCGTTTTTTGGCTTTCTCGAGGCTAATAAGTAGGAGGATAAATAAATGCCTCCATAAATTTCCATATATATGTCTGGAAAATTGAATAGCCCATATTTCAGGTATACACCCTGTACTGCTGGGAAACTGGCAAGCGAATGCGGAACGGCGCGGAGATGGCGAAAGCCGGAGCGATCCACGTATCCGCAAATCGTGCCGTGGCAGGCACGACCGCGATGACAGGTACAGGCGCTAACGATGCCCTCGCAAGACCTCCCGTAGACTGGGGGGAGTCCCTGCGGTTCACGCACGTCTCGGCAAGACGGCGGCCCTCGCGGGGCTGGGATGCGGCTAAGCCAGCCACGCCTGAAATATGGATGAATCTAGTAAGAGAAAACTTGTAAAAAACGCTATCCTCCACGCGTTTGCGCTGCGTGCGAGATGGAGAATGTCAGTGCGCGAGAAAGCAAAATTACGAAGAGAGGTCGATTCATGAAGACGATGAAAAAGCAGACGGCAGCAACAGCAACTTCTTTCGTTTTACGCAGACAGATCGGTTCCACCACGTATCGAGTAAGCATCCATTTCAATCCGAACGCGAGGGAGGGACTGAACGACAAAGTTTGCCGCCTCCTGAGAAACGACTTGCAATCCACACCCGCAGATGCTACAATCAAGCCACTACAAGCGGGTTGTCTGTCTGAAAGGGGTTCCTTATGAGCAGGCAGCCTATTTCTGTGTCCAAAATCACGGCGCTGTATTCGCGCCTCAGCCGTGACGATGAATTGCAGGGCGAGAGCAACTCCATCACAAATCAAAAGGCTCTTCTTGAGGATTTCGCGAAGAAGCAGGGATTCTCCAACATCTGTCACTATGTTGATGATGGCTATTCCGGCACCGACTTTTCTCGCCCCGACTGGAAGCGCATGATTGCCGACGTCGAAGCGGACAGGGTGGGCATTGTGATCTGCAAAGACCTGTCGCGGCTAGGACGCGATCACTTGCAGGTCGGGTTTCATACGGAGATTGTCTTCCGCCAGCACGGTGTTCGGTTTATTGCCATCGGCAACAACATCGACAGTAATATCCAAGAAAGCACCGAATTTGCTCCATTTCTAAATATTTTTAGCGAGTGGTTCGCACGGGACACTTCCAGGAAAATCAAGACCGTGCTTCACGCGAGAGGAAAAAACGGCAGGCATCTCACCAATGCCGCGCTGTACGGTTATAGAAAAAACGCGGATGACAAAACCTGGATGATTGACGAGGAAAGCGCTGCTGTGGTACGACGCATCTTCCAAATGACCATAAACGGCATGGGTCCCTACCAAATCGCCCGAACGCTGACTGATGAAAGGATCCTGCGCCCCTTGGCGTATATCGCTTTGCGTGATGGGCGCGAAATTTCCGATCCCGAGGAAAGGTTCACTTGGAACAGCATGACGGTACACAATATACTTGGTAAACCGGAGTACATGGGGCATACGGTCAATTTCCGCACGTACAAGGATAGTTACAAGGATAAGAAACGTAAGAAACGCCCACGGGAGGAATGGGCCGTCTTTGAAAACACACAACCGTATATCATAGACCCCGAAACGTGGCAGACAGCACAGAAATGCCGGAACGTCAAGCGCCGCCCTAACTCCACCGGGAAGCCGAACCCGCTCACGGGGCTCGTGTACTGCGCCGACTGCGGCAGCCGGATGTTCAATCATCGCGGCGCATTGGCTGCAAAATATGACTCTCAAGACTGCTACGTCTGTCAACAATATACCAAGTACCCGCGAAAATGTACGATGCATTACATCAAGACCTCGACGTTGAGAAGCCTGGCACTGGAAGCCATCCGCGCTGTCAACGGATTCGTCAGAGAGAACGAGGAGGACTTTATACGGTTGGTGCGGGAGGCTCACGCCGTTCAGAGCGCGGAAACAATGAAAGTACAACAAAAGCAACTAGCCAAGGCCAAAAAACGCAAAAAGGAACTCGATTCACTCATCAAGCAGATCTATGAAGATAAGGTTAACGGCTCTCTGACCTCAAAACGCTTCGAAATCCTTTCCGGCGAATATGAAGCCGAGCAAGCGGACCTAGAGCAGGAAATGGTGAAGTTGCAGGCGGCACTTGAGGTGTACGATACGGAAAGCGACAACACCGATCGTTTCATCACGGTGGTGCGCCGCTACACGGAGGTGCCTGAACTCTCCGCAACAATTCTGAATGAGTACATCGAGAAAATCACCGTGTTCGAGGCGGATAAATCCAGCGGGCGGCGGGAACAGAATGTGGACATGTACTTCAACTTCATCGGCAAGTTCACGCTTCCTGGCCAGGACGACGAAGCGGAGACGTTCGACCCAGCGGAGCATCGCCGGGTGCAATACCGTTCCTATTACCATCGCAACCGCGAGAAGATCCTCGCTGCAAAGGCAGAGCGTCGGGCGGTAGAGAAATCAGAAACATATGCGACGCAGCAGCTCAAAACGCCGGAAGAACTCGCCGCTGAAGAAGAAACCAAGCGCGAAAGAACGCGCGCTTATCAACGCGAATATCAGCGTGAATGGCGCAAGCGCAATATGACAAGGAGACATGATGATGAGCAATCGGGAACGGAATATACAGATCAAGTTTCGCGTGTCGGCTCGTGAACGGGAGTTAATCAAACAGAAGATGGCGCTGCTTGGCACGTGTAACATGGCGGCATATCTGCGCAAGATAGCGGTGGACGGCGAGATCATACGTTTGGAGGTGTCGGAGTTGAAAGAAATCGCCCGGCTGCTTCGATACTCCAGCAACAATCTCAATCAGCTTACGAAGCGGGCGCACGAAACCGGCGCTGTGTATGAGGCGGATATTGCAGGGCTTCGAGACAGCTATGATGCAATGTGGGGAGCGATGAATCAGATTCTACTTGGTCTGTCGAAGCTCTAAACAAGATAACCACGCACTTGAAAATGGCCTGCGGAACAAAAAGCGCGCAGGCCATTTTCTACATGTCTCGATTTTCGATTTGCGGATTCTCAAAAACATTCCGAGAGAGTCTAAACAATTTGCAAGATCGGGTTGTGCAAAACGAAAACCTCACTTCGTATAAGCGTCCGATAGGACGCGCAGCCACACAATGAAATTGTGTGTTCAAGAGGGTTTGGGATGCAATCCCAACAAGCAATCGCCGAAGGCGCTTCAGCCCATCCACAAACCCACGTCACGCGGCGTGGGTTTGCCATGTAGAAGGAAAAGCGGATTTGAAATATGCTGATT
>Ga0123353_10008915_pt1 | contig 13764 bp, 12 predicted proteins | sample TergutLab28metaG_3_FD_92763 | JGI IMG/M metagenome (GOLD analysis project Ga0123353, IMG submission 92763) | Labiotermes labralis P3 segment gut microbial communities from Petit-Saut dam, French Guiana - Lab288 P3 | ecosystem: Host-associated > Arthropoda: Insects > Digestive system > Gut ... | reverse complement strand
GCGCGACCGCGGCACCGGGCGGCCGACCAAGCGGGACCGGCGGGAGATGGAACGGCTGCACGGACGTTCCGCCGGGCCCCGGCGCCCCTCGGCGGGCTGAGGGCCGCCGCGGGACTCGGGCTGCCGAGGCGCCGGAACGGGTCTTGGAGGAGCACCGCCCGCTGCCCACCGGGCCTGCCTGCCGGCTGCCCGACGTGCTGCCGCTGCGCGAACGGCCTGTCCGCGAACGGCCCGTACGCGAACGGCCTGACAGTAGCGGTCACTTGAGGTGCGGTCAGGCGCGGCGAGCGCGGTCAGTAGGACTGAAGCTCGATCAACGTGCCCTCCGGGTCGCGGAGATGGGCGGTGCGCATCGTGGGACCCCAGTCCGGGCGGTCGGTCGGCGGGACCACCGAGCGGGCGCCGTGGGCCAGGCAGAGGCGGTAGCCGGCGTCCACATCCGCGACCCGGCTGACCAGCATCGCCGTGTCCTGGGCGGCCGGCGGCTCGGTGGACAGGTCCGCGGTACCGACCACCCCGGCCATCGCCGACCGGTCGAACAGCATCACCGCGCCCTGCGCCCCCACGTCCCAACTGGCGTACGGGCCCTGGACGTCGCCCCTGGTGCGGGAGGCGCCGATCAGCTCCGGCAGCACCGCGTCGTAGAAGCGGAAGGCCGCCGCGAAGTCGCGGACCAGCAGGCGCGGGTGGAGTGCGTCCATGGGGACCTCCGGGATCGGTGGCAGGAGCGGTGACACCCGCGGCAATTGATGGGTGCGCACCAATGATGGGGATGAGCCTATGATAGGCCCATGGACGCCACGGCCCGGACGACACCCCCGACACTGACGGCGCACACCGTCTATCTGCTGTCCAGGACGGGCAAGGCGGCTCGCGGCGCGCTCGCCGCCCGGCTCGCGGAGCAGGGGCTGCGGCTGTGGCACATGGCCGTCCTCGCGGCCCTCGCCGACTTCGGCCCGCACGCCCAGCGGGAACTGGCCGACCGGCTGGCCATCGACCCCAGCGACGTGGTGAAGGTGGTCGACGAGCTGGCCGCGCCCGGTTATGTGGAGCGGTCCCGTGACCCCGCGGACCGCAGGCGGGTGCGGGTCGCCCTCACGCCGGCCGGGCGCACCGCGCTCACCGGACTCGAGCGCGAGACCGAGGCGGTGCGGGACGCCGTCCTCGCCCCGCTCGACGCGCGCGAACGGGCCACCCTGCACGCGCTGCTGAGCAGGGTGTACGCCGGACTCGACGGATCCTCGACCCCGTAAACTTGCAGTGCTAGTTTGCGAGGGCGGCCACCACCGCAGCGACCACCGCAGCAGGCAGCACCCGCGCCGGACCAGCACCCGAGGAGCCCACGATGCGCCCAGTCCACTTCGCCGCCGCACGCCGCACCCCGATCGGCCGGCTGCGCGGCGCGCTGTCCACCGTGCGTCCCGACGACCTGGCCGCCGCCGTGCTGCGCGGCCTGCTGGCCGACGTGCCGGGCCTGGACCCCGCCCGCGTCGACGACGTCTACTGGGGCGCCGCGAACCAGGCGGGCGAGGACAACCGGAACGTGGCCCGGATGGCCGTGCTGCTCGCCGGCCTGCCCGACAGCGTGCCCGGTGCGACCGTCAACCGCCTGTGCGCGTCCGGCATGGAGGCGGTCACCAGCGCGGCCCGCATGATCGCCGCCGGCGAGGCCGACATCGTGGTGGCCGGCGGCTCGGAGTCCATGAGCCGTGCGCCCTTCGTGCTGCCCCGCCCCGACGAGGCGCTGCCGCGCGCCCTCCAGACCTTCGACACCCGCCTGGGCTGGCGGCTCACGCACCCGCGGATGGCCGAGCTGCACGGCGTGCTGTCCATGGGCGAGACCGCCGAGGAGGTCGCGGAACGCCACGGCGTCGACCGCGCCGACCAGGACGCCTTCGCGCTGCGTTCGCACCGGCTGGCCGCGGCCGCCCGCAAGGACGGCCTCTTCGACGCGGAGATCCTGCCGGTCACCCGCCCGGACGGCGTGGTGGTGAGCGAGGACGAGTGCATCAGGGAGGACACCACCGCCGAGCGCCTGGCCGCGCTCAAGCCGGTGTTCCGCGCGGGCGGCACCGTCACCGCGGGCAACGCCTCGCCGATGAACGACGGCGCCGCCGCACTGCTGCTGGTCAGCGAGGAGGTCCTGGACGAGCTCGGCCTGGAGTCCCTCGGGCGCTACGCCGCCGGCGCCAGCGCCGGCGTCCACCCCGACGTCATGGGCCTCGGGCCGGTCCCCGCGACCCGCAAGGTCCTCGACCGGCTCGGCCGCGGCATCGACTCCGTCGAGGAGGCCGAGTTCAACGAGGCGTTCGCCGCCCAGGCGCTGGCCAGCGTCCGCGCCCTGGGCATCGACCCGGAACGGGTCAACCCCACCGGCGGTGCCATCGCCCTCGGCCACCCGCTGGGCTGCTCCGGGGCACGCATCCTGACCACCCTGCTGCACCGCATGCGGCGCACCGGCGCGCACCGCGGCCTGGCCACGATGTGCGTCGGCGTCGGCCAGGGGTCGGCGGTCCTCGTCGACCGCTGAGCCCGCCCTGCCGCGTCCGCCGCGCTGCTACTCCACCTCGATGCCGTGGTCGTGGAGCAGCGCGGTCAGGGCGGCGGGCCCGCCGTAGCCCCGGCCGCCGGCGACGAACGTCCAGTCGCCCGAGGCGCGCCGGCGGAACGACCCCAGGACCAGGGCGGTCTCGCCCGGCCGCCCGTCCGCGACCTCCAGCCGGTCCACCTCGGTCCCCGCGGGATCGGTCAGGCGGATGCGGGCCCCGGTGAAGCCGGCCAGATCGGCGTCCGGATCGGCCTCCGGGTCGACCGCCGCGACCAGCACCACCCGGTCCGCCTCGGCCGGCAGCCGCTCGAAGTCCACCCAGAGCGCCGCCTTGTCCTCGCCCAGCCCCGGCATCATCCGCACGCTGCCGTCCGGCGTGCGGGTGTTGTTGTAGAAGACGAAGCGGTCGTCGTCCAGCGCCCGCCCGCCGCGGCAGACCAGCGCGCACACGTCGAGCCGCACGCCGCCGTCCCACCGCAGACCCAGCACGCTGGCGTCGGGCTCGTCGTCGGGGCCGGCCGTCGCCGCGGGACCCTCGGCGGGGGAGGGTGCGCCCGGGCCCAACCGCCCGCGCAGGCCGTGCTGGTGCAGCAGCTCCACCAGGTCCGTGCCGGACACCAGGGTCAGCGGCTTGCCGTGCGCGAAGGTGTGCGACGTCGGGCCGAAACCCGACGTGGTGATCAGCACGCCCTTGTTGGCGCCGACGCTCTGCACCGTGCCGTACAGGTCGCGCACCGCGCTCGGCGAGACCGTGTTGCGGTACCGCTTGACCTGCACCACGATCGTGCCGCCGCGGATCGGGTCCGGGTCCAGCGCGTCCACGTCCACACCGCCGTCACCGGAGCGGACGGTCGTCACCGCCTGCATGCCCATCGCCCGGAACAGCTCGGCGACCAACTCCTCGAACTCCAGCGGGTCCATGGCCAGCAGGTCCGGCTCCTCGCCGCCGCCCTGCGCCGCCACCCGGTGTCCCGTCGCGCCCGGCAGCCGCACCGGCGGGACCGCCGCCCGCCGGTCGGGGCGCGGCGACAACCGCCCGCCCAGCGCCTGCTCCAGGCACTCCACCGCGTCGACCTGCGCGAGGTTGAGGGCGGTGAAGTCCCGCCGGTCCACCAGGACCGACGCCAGGAAGACCTGCGCCCGGTGCCCGGTCGCCGGATCGGTCTCGTCCACGAAGCCGTTCAGTGCGACCGACTCCACCACGCCCGCCCGGTCCGCGCCGAACACCTCCCGCAGCACCAGCAGCACGCACTGCGCCAGCACGTCCCGGTAGGCGGCCCGGCGCTCCGCGACCGGCCGCGCCACCTCCTTGTCCCGGTCCGCGCCCGGCATGTAGCGCACCGACGCGGCCTGCGGCACGACACCCGGCCCGGGCAGCTCCCAGGCGAGAAGGAGCCGCCGCTCCGGCGCCTCGAACGACGCGGACAGCTGCCGCGGCAGGCCCTGCGGCCAGGCGCGCGAGGCGTACAGCACCGCCGTCGTGTACTCCTGGACGGCGTCGGGCTCGGCGCGGCCCGCCCCCTCCAGCAACTCCTGCACGCCGGCGTTCTGCCGGCGGATCTCCGCCCGCCGCTGCCCGGCCCAGCGGTCGTACTGCTCCCGGTACGCCGCCAGCCGGCGCTGCCGCTGCTCCTCCGCGGCGCGGGCGGCCTGCAGATCGCTCGCGTACTGCGCGCGGGCCGCCTCCTCCTGGGCCCTGCGTCCGCCCCACCCCGCGCGCTGCTGCGGCACGTAGTGCTCGGGCCGGGGCATCCGTATCGGCTCGGCGAGCGGACCGGGCGCGAACGGCTCCAACTGCTCCGGCGTCAGCAGATCGGCGGGGGTGAACGCGGGGACCGCGCAGCCGGCCCGCAGCAGGCCCGCCAACTCCGCCATCCTGGCATCGAGTTCGTCGGTGCGCTGGCGGGCGTCGGCCTCCCGGCGGCTGCGGTACTCGGCCTGCTGCTCCCTGCGGCTGCGGGCCAGCGCGCGTTCGGCCGCGCGCTGCTGACGCTCCGTCTCGCGCTGCTGCTGCACCAGCGCGCGCTGCTGGGCCTCCGCCTGGCGCTGCCGCTGGCGCTGGACCTCCGCCCACGCGGACCCCACCCCGGTCGAACGACGGCTCATGCGCTGGCGGCTCCCTCTGGGCGCGGACGCGGACATCGGCGGCCGGCTGCACCGCCTGCCCGGGGACAGCCGGGCAACCGACCCTATCGCCGGGTGAACGGCCACGTCACCGGGGCGGTTCCGGCGACGGCCCGGGCCGGCCGGGACCGGCGGCCGCCCGGTGCCTGCCGCCGGTCCCGCGCGCGCCGCGGGCCGCCGCCTCAACGCGCCCGGCCGGCGCTCCTGCGGCGCAGCACCAGCACCGACACCCCGGCCGCGACCGCGAGGCCGCCGCCGATGTACCAGGCCGTCGCCGAGGCGGTCGAGCCGTGCGCGGACGCGGGGGAGGCGGGGATGTTCCCGGTGGCCGTGGTCTTGCCGGCCTCGTCCGCCTCGTCGGCCCGGCCGGCCTCCCCGGCCTGCTTCTGCGCTCCGGCGGGCCCGGCCTGCTGGTCGTGCTTGCTGCCCGGCGCCGCGGCCGACGCACCCTGCAGGCCGGCGGGCTGCGCGGTGTTGAGGGTGCCGACCGACGTGGTCCGGCCGGCCGCCTCGAAGCCCCAGTCGAGGAGTTCGGCGGCCTCGTTGTACACCGCGTTCAGGGCCCCGGACTGAGGGTTCATCACCGTGGTGATCAGCGTCCGGCCGTCACGGCGTGCCGCGGCGATCAGCGTGTTCCCGGCGTTGGTGGTGTAGCCGTTCTTCACGCCGACGAGGCCGGGATAGGGAGTCACGCCCTTCTCCCCGGTCAGCAGCCGGTTGGTGTTCTCGACGCCGAAGGAGTCGACGTAGTTGCCGTGCGCGTCGTAACCGCCGGGGAAGTCCACGGACTTGGTGGAGCAGTAGTCGGCGAAGTCGGCGTTCTGCAGCCCGGCGCGGGCGAACACGGCCAGGTCGTACGCCGACGACACCTGCCCCGGCTCGTCGTAGCCGTCGGGGGAGACCACGTGGGTGTCGTCGGCGCCGAGCATCCGCGCCTTGGCCTGCATCTCGGAGACCGTCTGCGCCACCGAGCCGTTCATGTGGGCCAGCACGTGGACGGCGTCGTTCCCGGAGGCGAGGAACACCCCGTGCCACAGGTCGGCGACGGTGTACGTCTGGCCGGACTGGATGCCGACCAGGCTGCTGCCCGCGCCGATGTCGGCCAGGTCGGAGTCGGTCACCTTGTGGGTGGTGTCCCGGGAGAAGCGCGGCAGGACGGTGTCGGCGAACAGCGTCTTCAGCGTCGAGGCGGGCGGCAGCTGGCGGTGGGCGTTCTTGGCGGCCAGCACCTGCCCGGTCGTCGCGTCCGACACCAGCCAGGACAGCGCGGACAGGCCGGACGGCACGTCGGGTGCGCCGGAGTGCGGCTCGGCGTGCACGCCGGGTTCGAAGAGCAGCGCGCCGCCCCCGGCCATCGAGACGGAGGACGGGGAGCCCTGCGAGCCCTGGCCGTCGCCGTCATCGGCGAGAACCGGGCCCGCGGTGGGCACCACGGACAGGGCGCACAGGGCGCAGGCGGCGGCAACGGTCACGGCGGTTCGGGGAAACGGCCTGGTCAGGGCCCGGACAGAGCGGTACACAGGGGGACGGAAGGCATTCATATGATCACCGTATGAACGCCTCCACGGGACGGCGCGACGACGAGCGCCATCCGGATGAGGTCCGGTACAGCGGAGGGTGACGGCCCGTCGGGGCAAGCCGACACGCCGTCACATCGTCTGCGGAATCGGGCCGCAGGACGTCGATGGAGGCCGCCCCGCAGGCGGATGAGCCACCGTCAGGAGCGGAGCGATCCGCCGCCGGACGCACCCGCGGGGTCCTCCGGCGCGGGCGGCCGCACACCGTCCCGACCAGGGCCGTTGCCCTGGTGGTGGCTCAGGCCGGTCTGCTCGCGCCGGTCACCCCCAGCGGTCCCGTCCGGTCCGCGCCGGTGACGTCGCACCTCACCCGCGCCGTCTCACCCGGAGCCGGCCAGGTCCCGCAGGCCCGCGGCCACCGCGTCCTCGTCCAGCGGGTTCGGCGTCGCCTTCATCACGGCCGCCGACACCGGGTCCACCACGCCCCCGATCCCGCGGTCCATCGCGGCCTTCAGATAGCGCACCGCGTCGAGCACGTTGCCCGCTGCGCTGGGGGAGTCGTCGACCTCCATCCGCAGGTCGACCTCCACGGGCGTGCCGCCGAAGGCCTCGCCCTGCACGCGGATGAACGCGACCTTGCGGTCGCCGAGGAAGGGGATGAAGTCGGCGCCCACGTGCATGGCGGGCCCGCTGCCGGCGGGAGCGCCGCCGGCCAGGGCGCCCTGCGCCTTCGTGGCCTTCTTGCTGGCCATCCGCTCCGGGTCCTGCATGTTGAGGAAGTCCATGTTGCCGCCGCCGAGCAGCTGGTAAGTGCTGTGCAGGGCAACGCCGTTGCGCTGGAGCACGTCCATCAGGGCCCGGTGCAGCAGGGTCGCGCCGAACTGGCTCTTGAGATCGTCGCCGGCCAGCGGCAGCCCGGCCCCCTCGAACTGCCGCGCCCACTGCGGCGAGCGGGCGATCACCGCCGGGATGCAGTTGACGAAGGCGCAGCCGGCCAGCAGCGCGGCCCGCGCGTACAGTTCGGACGCGGCCTGGCTGCCGACCGGCAGGAAGTTCACCAGCACGTGCGTGCCGGACTCCCGCAGCCGCCGGGCGACGTCCTCGGCGGTGGCGGCGCCGCGGGCGTCGAACTGCCCGGAGGCGCTGCGGCCGACCCCGTCGGACAGCGCGCCCTCGGTCACCGGGACGCCCAGGTGCGGCACTTCGGCGAACGCCCGCGCGTTGTTCGGCGCGGCCCGGATCGCCTCCGACAGGTCGCGGCCGGTCTTGGCGGTGTCGACGTCGAACGCGGCGGTGAACCGGACGTCACCGACGGCGTAGCCCGCGCACACCGGATGCCGCAGCCCGGGCGCGCCCTCGGGCGCGTCCCGGTAGAACGTGACGCCCTGCACCAGCGAGGACGCGCAGTTGCCGATCCCGACAATGCCGACGTTCACCCCGCCCGCGGCGGTGCCCCCCTCGGTTGCGGCCGTCACGCGTCCTCCCCGATCTCGAGGTGCAGCAGGAAGTCGTCGAAGCGGTGGACGCCCGGGCGGCCGCCGGCCTCGGCCAGCGCCCGGCGCAGGTCGCGCAGCTGGCCGACGGTCATCTGCAGCGGCGGCTCGTCCGGCTGGTGGGTGGTGCCGCGCGGGTAGTCGTCGCCGGGCGTCGTCGTCATCTCGACGTGGCAGCCCAGCAGATGGGTCACCGGATGCCGCTCGCAGAACGCCAGCAGCCGGTCGACGGTCGCGGCGTACGCGGCCAGGTCCCGGACGTACAGATGGCCCGGGTACAGGGTGTCGCCGGTGAACAGCAGCCCCGTGCGCCGGTCGTGGAACACCGTCGCCGCGGCCTCGTGGCCCGGGCCGGGGAGCACGTCCACGATCCGGCCGCCGCCCAGGTCCAACTCCGCGCTGCCGTAAGGCCATTCGTCCAGACCGTAGAAAGCGGTCACCGCCTCCCGGCCGTGACCCACCACGACCGTGTCCGGCCGGTCCGCGAACTGCCCGTCGCCCGCCACATGGTCGCCGTGGCCGTGGGTGTGCGCGACCACCAGCCCGTACGCGGACCGCGGGTGCTCGGCCAGCCATCCGGCCACCGCCTCGTCGACCGTCCGGCGCAGCGGGAAGTGCGCCGGGTCCGCCGTCGCCCCGGTGTCCAGCAGCAGGGCCCGCTCCGCGCCGAACAGCAGGAACAGGAACGGCGCTTCGAAGTGCACCGACATGTTCTGGCGCAGGATGAGCGTGCTGTCGTCGTAGGCGTGGACCTGGATCTCGGGCGCCGGATCGTGCTTGGCCGACGGCCAGCCCGCATGCCAGCGCACGTCGAGCCCGGCCGGCTTGAGTGCGGTCATCCGACGACCCTACCGGGCGCCCTGCCGAGCACCTCGGCCAGCAGCCGGTAGGACTCCAGCAGCTCGGACCGGTCATACGTGCTGGTGGTGACCAGGAACTCGTCGGCCGCGCTGCGGGCCAGCAGCGACTCCAGGGCCTTGGCGACGTCCTCGGGCGTGCCGTGCACATGGCCGCCCATCGCCTCCTCGAAGCGGTCCCGTTCCGGCCCGGTCATGGTGCGCCCCGCGATCGCGTCCGCCGGCGCGAGGGCAGGGAAGACGCCGTGCGTGCGGGAGTACGCCGTCGACCACGCCTCCGGCACCAGCAGCCGCCTCGCCCGCTCGCCGGTCGCCGCCACCGCGACCGTGCCCGACAGCACGACGTACGGCTCGGCCGCCCAGGCCGACGGCCGGAACGCGGCACGGTAGCGGTCCACGGCGCGCAGCATCGACTCCTCGCCGCGGACGCCGCCGATCACCAGCGGCAGGCCCTGCGCGGCCGCCAGTTCCGCGCCGCTGCCGGTGGCCAGCACGAACGGCTGCGGCCGCAGCCCCTCCGCGGGCCAGGCGTGCACCTGCGGATAGGCGGTCTGCTCGCCGGTGAACCAGCCGAGCAGCTCCGTCAGTTGGGCGTCGAACTCCGCCGCCTCGTCCTTGCCGGCCCCCAGCGCCTTCCTGATCCCGCCGGTGAAGCCGACCGAGCGGCCCAGGCCCATGTCGATCCGGCCCGGGTACAGCGACTCCAGCACCCCGAACTGCTCGGCGACCACCAGCGGCCGGTGGTTGGGCAGCATCACCCCGCCGGTGCCGACCCGGATCCGGGAGGTGGCCGCGGCGACCGCCGCGGCGAGGACGGTCGGCGCCGACCCGGCCACCCCGGGCACGCCGTGGTGCTCCGAGACCCAGAACCGGTGATAGCCCAGCGCCTCGACGTCCCGGGCCAGGGCCACGGTGTCGCGCAGCGCCCGCGGCCCGCCCGGCTGCCCCTGCGGCTGCTCCGGCCCGCCGGGATCGCGGCGGACCCGGGAGCGGTCCAGTACGGAGAACGGGGTGTCGCGCAGTACGGAGCTCACCTACGTCTCAACACTCCCTCGGCGACGGGATTCCCCGTCACCGTCCGTGCCCACCCGTGCACTCTTGTGGCAGCGCGTCGCCCGGGCCTATCTTTGGCCCGCCCGGCACACGGGTGTTCGGCAGCCCCAGGCCACTGCGGCCGGTCCTGGAGAGGACGCGCACCATGCCCTTACGCGGACGCCACCGCCGTTACCGTCCCAGCCGGGTGTCGCAGGCATCGCTCACCGTCACGGCGAGCGGCGCCGGACTCGCCCTCCCGCTCGTCGGCCTCAGCAGCGCGCACGCCGCCACCGCGGGCGTGTGGGACAAGGTCGCCGCCTGCGAGTCCTCGGGGAACTGGCAGATCAACACCGGCAACGGCTACTACGGCGGGCTGCAGTTCGCGTCGAGCACGTGGAAGTCCTTCGGCGGCGCCGCCTACGCCCCGCGCGCGGACCTGGCCACCAGGAACCAGCAGATCGCGGTGGCCGAGCGGGTGCTGCGCAGCGAGGGCCCGGGCGCCTGGCCGGTCTGCTCGGTGCAGGCCGGGCTGACCAGGCAGGTCGCCACCTCCTCGCACACCGTGCAGGTGCCCGCCTCCAAGGTGCGGTCGGCCGCCCACCGCACGGCGGCGGCCGCGGCCCGGAAGGCCGAGGTCAAGCCGGCGGGCAGGACGCCGTCCGCGGCCAGGACCAAGGCCGCGCAGCAGACGCCGGCGCACCCCGCGGGCCACGACCACTACACCGTGGTGCCCGGCGACACCCTGTCCGGGATCGCCGAGGACCACCATGTGGCCGGCGGCTGGCCGCAGTTGTACGCCGACAACAAGACCGTCGTCGGCGGCGACCCCGACCTGATCCTCCCCGGTCAGCGGCTCGCCATGCCGTCGTCCGGCGCGCAGGCGAAGCCCAAGCCGGCGCCCCGCAAGGCGGCACCGCCGAAGACCGCGCACAAGTCCGCCCCGCACCCGGCGACCACCACCAAGCCCAAGCGCGAGCCCAAGCCGGAAGCCAAGCCCGCGGCCAAGCCGGCCGGGACGCACACCCTGGAGCGGCGCACCGCCCCCGCCTCCGCACCCGTGCGTACCGGGTACACGCTCCCTGTCGCACACGCGCCGATCGGCACGCCGTACCACGCCTCGGGCAGCAGCTGGGCGAGCGGCTACCACACCGGCGTGGACTTCCTGGTCTCCACCGGCACCTCCGTCCACTCGGTGGCCGCCGGGCGGGTCGTCACCGCCGGCTGGGGCGGGTCGTACGGCTACCAGATCGTCATCCGGCACGCCGACGGCCGCTACAGCCAGTACGGCCACCTGTCGCAGATCTCGGTGAAGGTCGGGCAGCAGGTCAACGAGGGCCAGCGGATAGGGCGTTCGGGCGCCACCGGGAACGTCACGGGGCCGCACCTGCACTTCGAGATCCGCACCGGCCCCGACTACGGCGACGACATCGACCCGCTGCGCTACCTGCGCTCGCACGGCGTGTCCGTCTGAGACGGCGGCGGCCGGCCCCGCGTCCGGCCGCCTCCCGCGAACTCCGCGAGCGGCGGCAGCGCCAGGGCCAGCCAGCAGCCGGCGAACAGCCAGCCGCCCAGGACGTCCGTCGGCCAGTGCACCCCGAGGTACACCCGCGTGGCGCCGATCAGCAGCGCCGCCAGCCCGCAGACCGCGGCCGCCGCCCGGCCCGCGGGCCCCGGCAGCGCCCGCAGCAGGCCCCACGCCAGCACGCCCGCGGCCATCGCGCTCGACGCGCTGTGGCCGGACGGGAACGCGTAGCCCGAGGCGTGCGCCGCCCAGTCCGCGGCCGGCGGCCGGGCCCGGTGGAACGCCGCCATCAGGCCGGTGCGCACCAACTGCCCGGCCAGCAGCACCAGAACGGCCAGCAGGGCGGTCGGCACCCCGCGGCGTGCGGTGCGCCCGCCGCCCAGCCAGCCGCCGACCGCCGCCGCCAGATACGGGTACGGTCCGGTGCCCGCGGCCGTCACCGCCCGTGCCGCGGCCGCCCAGCCGTGCGGCCGGTGCCGCACCGACCAGCGGTGCGGCACCGTGTCGACCGCGTACGGCGTGCCGTGCCGGCTCAGCACCACGGCCGCGAGCACCGCGAACGCGACGGCGAGACCGGCCGGCAGCAGCAACTGCCGGCCGGTGGGCAGGTGCGGCCGGCCGGGCAGGTCGGCGGCGATACGCGGGAGCCGCACTACGGCCGCTGCACCGGCACGTTGTCCTGCACCCGCTTGGGGTCGGTGACCGCGACCGGCGCCAGCGCCTCCTCGATCCGGGCCATGACGACGGCGTCCAGCCGCACGCCCGCGGCCTTGGCGTTCTCCGCGACCTGCTCGGGACGGGAGGCGCCGACGATCGCCGCCGCCACGTTCGGGTTCTGCAGCACCCAGGCCACCGCGAGCTGCGCCATGGTCAGCCCGGTGTCGGCGGCCAGCGGCTGAAGCAGCTGCACCCGCTCCAGCAGCTCGTCGCGCATGTAGCGGCCGATCATCGACGCGCCGCCCTTGTCGTCGGTGGCGCGCGAGCCGGCCGGCGGCTCCTGGCCCGGCCGGTACTTGCCGGTCAGCACGCCCTGCGCGATCGGCGAGAACACGATCTGGCCCATGCCGAGCTCCTCGCAGGCCGGGACCACCTCGCCCTCGATGATCCGCCACAGCGCGGAGTACTGCGGCTGGTTGGACACCAGCGGGATGTGCAGCTCGCGGGCGAGCGCGTGCGCCCGGCGGATCTGGTCGGCGGTCCACTCCGAGACGCCGATGTAGTGCGCCTTGCCGGAGTGCACGACGTCGGCGAACGCCTCCATCGTCTCCTCCAGCGGCGTGAACCGGTCGAACCGGTGGGCCTGGTAGAGGTCGACGTAGTCGGTCTGGAGGCGGGTGAGGGAGTTGTCGATGGACTCCCTGATGTGCTTGCGGGACAGGCCGCGGTCGTTGTGGCCGGGACCGGTCGGCCAGAACACCTTGGTGAAGATCTCCAGGCCCTCGCGGCGCTCGCCCTTCAGCGCCCGGCCGAGCACCGACTCGGCGCGGGTCCCCGCGTAGACGTCCGCGGTGTCGAACGTGGTGATGCCGACGTCCAGGGCGGCGCGGACGCAGGCGGTCGCCGCGTCCTCCTCCACCTGGGAGCCGTGGGTGAGCCAGTTGCCGTAGGCGATCTCGCTGATGATCAGGCCGCTGCGGCCGAGATGACGGTATTCCATGGGCGCGACTCTAATTCGTGCACGTGGCGGCCTGCGACGGGGAGCGGCCCAGGACGGCGGAGCGGCCTCAGCGGTTGGCCGGCGTGGTCAGCAGGTAGGGCTCGCCGGCACGCGTGCGGTGCCGGGTGGACTGCCAGCCGCGGGCGGCCAGCAGCTGCGCGCACCGGTCGAGCGCGTCCGCCGACGGCGCGGGGGACCACGAGATCTCGGCCGTTCCCGGATGGGGGGACGCGGCGACGCGGTAGCCGGCGGCGCCGGGTGAACCGGGCCGGGCCGGCGGGCAGCCCGCCGCCTCCAGGGCCAACGCCACGGCGTGCACGACGCGTTCGCGCTCCCAGGGCGCGGGCCGGGCCGTGACGCCGTCCATCAGGACGGACCGGATCTGCAGCAGGCCCTCCCAGGCGGTGGCGACCTCGGCCGCGCGCCGGGCGGGATCGGTGGGCGGTGCCGCGCCCGAGCCGTCGTCCGCGGTGAAGGTGCCGCCCGCCGGGCCGGGTGCCGGATCGGTCGCACCGGTACCTGTCGCCTCCGCGAGTTCGGCCCGCAGCCGGCGCCCCTCGGCGGTGAGGTAGTGGCTGTGGTGGCCGCCGCGGCCGTGCGGCACCGCGAGCCCGGCCGCGACCAGCGCCGCGCACACCGCCGCCGGCGCCGTCACCCGCCCGGTCGCCGGATCCGCCCCGCTCACCGCCCTGCGCCCCGCGACCCCCAGCCCCTTACCCATACCCCGACTCTAGGCCCCACCCCCGACACCCCCTCGCAGTGCGCAACCCGCAACCCCGGACGCGCCCCCGCCGGGGCCCGGGTCCCCCAGCGCCGCGCGCTCAGCCACGACGGTGGCGCGCTGTCCGCACGGCGGGGCAGGCCCACGGGGGGCGCGGGGAACTGCGCGCTGAGCTCACCACCGGCCGGTGGTCCGGGGCGGAGCGAACTGCCCCTTCGGGGCGGTGGCGGAGTGCGGCGCCGCGCGGGTTGGTCGCGCAGTTCCCCGCGCCCCTGACGGGGCACGCCCTG
>Ga0123353_10008914_pt1 | contig 13765 bp, 6 predicted proteins | sample TergutLab28metaG_3_FD_92763 | JGI IMG/M metagenome (GOLD analysis project Ga0123353, IMG submission 92763) | Labiotermes labralis P3 segment gut microbial communities from Petit-Saut dam, French Guiana - Lab288 P3 | ecosystem: Host-associated > Arthropoda: Insects > Digestive system > Gut ... | reverse complement strand
GGTTCAACTCGCTTCATGGACTCTATATCCGGCATTACATGGGCGTTTCCAACGAGCAGCGATTGGAAAACATGCGCGAGTATTGCAGACAACATTTTCCGGAGGATTTTGAAAGAATCCAAACCCGCCCGTCTTCGGATCGCCGTGTTGTCATTCCGAATCTGGAAATCAACGTTGCTTTGGGCTGTAATCTCAAGTGTGAATACTGCTCGCATTTCGGGCGATACATGAAAGGAATCGTGCCGTTGAATGAGTTGGTGCAATGGTATGAAACCTGGAATCAAAAGATTACCCCGGAACACATCAAACTGCTGGGGGGAGAACCGTTACTCCATCCCGACATCATCGCCGTCATTGAAGAAACCCGGCGTTATTGGCCTGACTCCCAAATTGAGTTTGTGACCAACGGTCTGTTGTTCCCGAAAGCGGATCAACGATTGTTTTTCACGATCTGCAAACATGATGTTCGCGTAACCGTTTCCCGGCATTTCGACGACCCGCATTTCAATCGGAATTTTATTCCAGCCGTCGAAACGCTGCGCAGGTATGGCATTGAGCCGTATATCCCTCAAAACAATTGGTATTGGATGAAATACTACCGATTGGACGAACAGGGAAAAGCGATTCCCTACCAAAGTGATCCGTACAAAGCGTGGCTCAACTGCTGTGTAAAAAATGCCTGCACGACGCTCATGGACAACAAACTTTATCGTTGTCCGCAACTGGGGTGTGTAGCCCATGCAAGACAAAAGGGGGAGTTGTCGGACGCATGGGAAACCGTGTTGAAGTATCAACCTCTGTTACCGGACTGTACGCCGGACGACATCAACGTATTCATGCATGCCGGGGCATGTGATCAGTGCAGTATTTGCCCGGAAACATTCGAGTATGCCGACATGTACGAAAAAATCAATCCCTTCGGACTTTACCCGATTGGAAACTGCCGAAAGGAGGAGTGCCATGAATAGTGTAACAACGAAAATCAAAGTCTTGCAGTATATGCACGGCAATCAAGAGTATTTTTCGATCAGCGAAAAAGTCAATCGACTCTATTGTCAACGTCACGGACATGACCATGTCATCGTTCGTACCCCGCCGCGAACCGACCGGCATATCTGCTGGCAAAAAATTCCCGTCATATTAAGGGAATTGAAGGATTGCGATTACCTGTTGTTTTTGGATGCCGACGCGATTTTTTACAGTCACGAACTGACCATCGAACGGGAATTGATACCGCAGATGAGCGGAAAAAACGTGCTCATGGCTCAGGATGTCGGTTGCGAATCGCTCCGTTGGACTCCGGGACGCCCGAATTCCGGCGTCATGTTGATGAAGAACGAAACCTCCGTTCGTGAATTGTTCGAGTACTGGGACAGTGCCTCGGAGATTGATGAGTCAACCCGCTGGGACTGGCCACCCGAACAAAAGGCCTTATGGGATATCGTCCTGCCGAAATTTCCCGACATGATTCAGGTTCATCCGGAGTATTATCTGATTCAGGGACGTTACGGCCAATTCATCCGACATTACATGCTCATGCCTGATGATGAACGTATAGAAAAGTTACAAACATTTTGCAAATTCCGAAAAATTTTATAACAAGGAGCCAAACAATGTTATCATACGCCTTTGAAGAAGTTTATGTCATCAATATGCCGCGCCGAACGGAACGCTGGGAACAGTTCAACCGGCTCCTGCCGGACGACTGGCCGTTCAAAAAACCAATCCGTTACGAAGCGTTGGACGGTGGAATCGTGACGCCACCCGCCTGGTGGAAGGAAGGAAACGGAGCCTGGGGATGCTACAAAACCCACCTGCGAATTTTGGAAGATTGTCTCAATCACAATGTCAACTCCGTCCTGATTATGGAGGATGATGCGGTTTGTGTGGAAAATTTCCGGGAAAAGGTCGAGCAATTTTGGGCGTATCTCCCCGACAATTGGGAGATGGTCTATCTCGGCGGCCAGCATATTCAGGAAAACCTTCGATTGCCGCGTAAGATCAATGAATGGGTCTATCAACCGTTTAACGTCAATCGCTGCCATTGCTATGGGTTTCGCGGACGCAAGATGATCGAACGGGTTTACAGGCATTTGAACGATTTTGCTAACTGGACGGCACTGCACCATGTCGATCATTACCTCGGCGAGTTGCACAAAGTCATGGAAACGGGGCTTTATGTCCCGCGCGAATGGCTTGTCGCCCAGTCGGAAGGAAAAAGCGATATCGCCGGAAAAGAATTCGAATTACGAATATTTCCCAGTTCTGTGGAAACCTTGCTGCCGACCATTGACTTGCCCTGCGTCGCCCTCATGGGAACTTATTTCAGCGGAATCAATACCATTGCCGGAGTCCTCAATGAGTTGGGTATTTGGCTTGGAATCGACCTCGGCAAACCGCAGGACAATGAACCCCATTTTTATGAAGAAGTTTATTTGGGTGAGATTTGCCGCAACAGTTTTGCCGAGCCGTGGCTGGAAAACAAACAGACTCCTGTTGATCGCATCAATCACCTTCGCCGCTGGGCGGGGCTCCAGTGTAAGTCGAAACCGGAGAATACCAAAATCGTGTGTGGAAAACACCCACTCCTGTCGCTCATGGGGCCGGAACTGGCGGAAACGTGGAACAACCCGAAAATCCTCTGTGTCGAACGTCCCGATGAGGAATGCTACGAATCCATGAAACAGGTTCACTGGTGCTGGCATCCGCAAGCCGCCAAATACAGTTTTGAATTGCTGCGCCAATCGCGCGAGGCATTTTTTGAACAACACAAACCCTCATTATTGAGAATTGCATATCACGACATCAAAACATCACCGGAACGGGTGATTGGGGACATCTGCGGATTTCTCGATCACATCCCGACCGGTGAGCAATTGAAAAATGCGGTTGATTTTGCGAAGAAAACACAAAACGACTTGTGCCTGATCAGCAATGATGCTCCATAACAATTCGACATAACCCATCACGAAAAAATTTACCCTAACAACCATCTGCGCTCAACGTGCGCGCAGATACAAAAACGGAACAACGATTTGGAGACTGGCACGATTCTTTCCCTTTCCGTATCGACATTTCCCGCCAACCTTGAAAAGCCCAAACATTTTACCCACGGTCGAATCGACCGATCAATGCTTTCTTCACAGGTTCAGGAAATCCGCACAGATACACCAAGCGACGGAAAAATGACATTCCCCAATGTGGTTCCAAAAAACAACTTTTTACACAGAAAGTAGAGTGTTAAAATGAGTTCAAGTTCCTCTTCCTCCAGCAGCTCGTCATCGAGCAGTTCGTCAAGCTACTCCAGTAGCTCCTCGTACTCGTCGAGCAGTTCATCAAGCTATTACTCCAGCAGTAGTTCGAGTTCTTCATCGTCCTCCAGTTCCTCGTCCTCCTACAGTTCCGAACCGCCGAGTTCATCGTCGAGTTCATCCTGTGGCTGTGACGGTGGTGCTTGTCCGATTTCCGATGACCCGGTACGTTATCACAATGGCCAGATTCAAATGTCCGTCCGTGACATTGAAATGTTTGAAGGAGCATTGTTGTTTACGCATCATCGAAACTACGACAATCTGGAACAGTTAAATCAGGACGGTTTGAACGGCTTCGGATGGAAAACACCTCCATCGATAAAAACCGAATATCATCCCGGATTTTACTATCGCACGACCTTTGCAGCCGACGATACGGTCAACTTCAATCTCACAGCGGATTCGCTAGGAATCTACAGAGCGGAAAAAGATTTCCCGGACACGATGAAGATTGACACAGTCAATAAAACATTTGTGGTGACCCGTTCTGATTTGTCTGTTTGGACGTTCAGCAACGATCCCAACGGAACCGTTCCGCAAGGACTCCTCAAAACCGTTTTGGCTACCAACGGAGATGCAACGGAATTACTTTATACAAACGGTCATCTGGCAAAAATCCGTGCTTTTCGAACATCCAATTCTGCTCAAACACTTGCGGAATTGGTTTATGCCTACGATACAAATGGAAGAATTTCCCAAATCGTCCGTAACATACTGGTTGGGAATGTGCTCCAACCGGAAAAGCGGGTCACTTATACCTATCACACCGGTTCGGACACTTTCGGAAACTCCGGCGATCTCAAGACGGCTATTGCCGAAATCTGCCAAAATGGAACATGGGGCGCAGCCGAAACCTATCACTATCGCTACTATAAGTCGGGAGACTCGAAAGGGCAAGTACACGCCTTGAAGATGGCGATTTTCCCGGCGGAATTCGCTCTGTTTGCCGCAGTTTATGGAAATCCGGCTTGTTTGAGTGTCGCTGATACGACGGCTTTGGGTTACTCCACAAAATACTATGAATACGGCTCCAAGCAACGTGTCATACTCGAACGGGTCAACCGGAATCGCAAAGTGATTTCCTTTGAATATACCGAATATCCGGATAACAAGGATTTCAATGCGGTTCACCGTAAAACTGTAGAAACAAGACCGCATGGCAACAAGAACATAGTTTTTACCAACTACCAGGGCAACGTCCTGCTCCGTGAAGAGGTGCCGCCAGTTGGAAGTGTCGAACCTTCGTCGATTCAGTTTTTCCAATACAATGCCGACGGTCATCGGTCGCATGACTATTCGCCGAAAGCTGTACTCGGATATTCGGTCAAAGCAGGTACTCCGACAACACTTACCATGACTCTGGCCGCGAACGATGGAAAAATTGAATTTCGTGAATATGGCAATGGTACAAACGCCCCTAAATCCACGGTCATTCGTGAGTCGATCAAGAAGGGAACTGCCGGTACAGCGATTGTTTTGCAGGAATACGCCTACGAAAAACGTCAGATTGACAACCGGGTTGCATGGAAAAAAACGAAGGATACGCAATATGCCGGTGAAACTCAAAATCAGGCGGTTGTGACTCAATATGCTTACCAGTATCACACCAACTCGCTCGAAGTCTCTCAGAAAACAACGACTCTTCCCGCCGTTTCGACTGCGAATAACGGTAATGGTGTTGCCGCCACCCGCGTGGAACGCTTCGACGAAAAAGGGCGTTTGATCTGGGCGAAGGACGAACTCGGAGTCCTCATTTATCACCAGTACGATGCGATTACCGGTTTGCGTCTCAAAACAATTGTCGATGTCGATACCACGAAAACGGCTGATTTTGTGAATTTACCGAGTGGATGGGCGACAGTTTCCAGTGCCGGAAAGCACCTCGTCAGCGAGTATGAGTATGACTCGCAACGTCGGTTAACCCAAACACTCGGCCCAAAAAACACGTCTGTCAATACATTCAATCAATCTATTGATGTTCGTGCGGTAAGCTGGATAGTTTATGATGACATCAACCGTAAAACCGTGTCCGCGTCGGGATACGCCACATTGAATACCACTGGTACAATCACCGGTTACACGCTTGTCAATCCTGTATCGATCACGATTCGTGACACTTCAGACAATGTAACCGACCAGATTCAGGCAGCACGGACATCCACATCCGGGAAACTTCAGGCCACGGATGCCTTTGTGCAATCAAGTTATACTGAGTGGACAAAAAATATTTACACCGGTAACGACCTCACGACAACTCGCCAGTATTTTGTGATTCCCACAAGCGGCAACGGTACGAAAGATGTCAATTACCATGAAACAACTTACGGCTACGATACTTTCGGATACCAGAATCAGGTAACTTCGCCTGACGGTACGATTACGAAAAATATCCTTGACTGGCGTGATCTCGTTATCAAGACTCAAGTCGGGACAAGCAGTTCCAATCTTGTCCCTGTCTCGGAAACCGTTTACGGGAGTGTCGGCGAGTGTGCAACCTGCACCGGCAAGCAGGCTAACCCGCGTTTGGTTATTCAATACGTTGACGCATCGAAGATGCGAACCACCGAGTTCGGCTACGATTGGCGAGGACGTCGTATCCATGTTCACGGTGAAGAGGACGCAGGTGGTAACTCGATCTATGCTCTTGCCACGTATGACAACATGGATCGGGTGATCAAAGACGAAAGATTCCTTGCCACCACCCCCGATCGCCTCTTGGCTCGTACCGAGCAGTTTTATGATGAGCGTGGTCGCGTCTGGAAAACGGTGCAATCCATCATCGATCCGGCGACTGGCAATGTCAGCGGTAAAATGCAGTCACTCACTTGGTTCGATGCGGCAGGTCGCGTCATCAAATCACAAGAACTCGGCGAGAATCATTTTACCAAGAACATCTATGATTCACTTGGACAGGTATTGAAGAGCTATGTTGCGACTAATCCGAGTGAAAGTGGCTACGTTGCCGCATCAAGTCTGACAGGTAACACTGTTTTCCAACAGTCAGAGATCACTTACGACAACATCGGGAACGCGATTCTTTCATCTGTTGCCGAACGGAAAATCAATCAGACCGTTACCGGGGTACTGACACTGACTTTTGCACGATATCAATTCACCGCCTCGTGGTTCGACCCGATGGGACGGCAAATTGCTACGGCCAACTACGGCACCAACAATGACACGACTTTGATTCGTCCGGCAACTGTTCCGGCACGAAGTGACAATGTACTCGTTACGGAAATGTTTTACGACGCCAACACAGGTCGTGCATATCGTACTGTTGATCCGACGGCCAAAGACCATCGTATGTTCTTTGACGCATTGGGACGCACGACAAAAACGATTACCAACTACGTCAACGGCACTCCGGTGGCTGGTACGCCTGACAAGGACGTGACGGTCGAGATGACCTATCATCCGTCGGGGCAGGTCGCCACGATGACCGCCAAGAACGCCACAACAGGCGATCAAATCACACGTTACGTTTATGGTACGTCGAAGACATCGGTCGCTCCGATCATTTACCGCAACGATGTTTTGGTCTGTGAAATGTACCCGGATTCCGACGACTTGGAAAATTCGTCGGGAGTTCTGCAAAACGGCCCGGATGGTATTGCGGATCGCGTTGAATTTCAGTATAATCGTATTGGTGAGCAAATCCAACGCAAAGACCAGAACGGTACGGTTCACGCCTACGAATTTGACAACCTCGGTCGGATTTTGCATGATCGGGTAACGACACTCGGTTTTGGAGTTGACGGTGCTGTTCGCAGGATTTCAACGGCTTATGATGTTATTGGGAATGTGAAGAGCATCACAAGTTACAATAACGCAACTGTGGGAACCGGTACTGTGGTCAACGAAGTGATGTACGAATACGATGCCAACGCCATGCTTGCGAAGGAATACCAAAATCCTTCGGGTGCCGTGAACGTTGTGACGACGCTTTACACCGGCTACAACTACTCCGTCACGAAATCAGGCGATTTCTTTACGAGGAGGTTGCGTCCGACAAGTATGCGTTATCCCGGAGGAACAACGCTCTCTTACACTTGCGGTGCCCTCAACAGTCTGGACGACCTGCTCAACCGTTTGACCCGTATCAGCTACACGGCAGACATTGTCGAGTACACGCACACGGGGCTCGCAAATCCTGCCATCGTCAACTATCTGCAACCGAATCTGAAACTCGATTATACGGCCTCCGGCGCACTCGACCGCTTCAATCGCATCATCGACCATGCCTGGAAAAATGCAAGTGGCACCGACATCGTTCGTATCAAACACGGCTACGACCGTGTCGGCAATCGACTATATCGTGAGGATGTCGCTGCGGCCAACGCAGGCAAATCGTTTGATGAACTCTACACCTACGATGGTATCAATCAATTGATCGACATGCAGCGTGGAAAGCTAAACGCAAACAAGAACGGCATCGCCTCCGGCAAAAACTATGAAGACAATTTCGCCTTTGATGCAACCGGCAACTGGACGACGTACAAGCAGGACACCACCGGTGCGGGGTTCACGTTGACGCAAACGCGAACGCACAACAAGGCCAATGAAATCGCCACCATCGCAGTAGCTTCGACGCATGTTTCGCACGACGCCAACGGCAACATGACGAAATGCGTGAAACCTGTCGGCTGGAATACTTCGTATGAGCTTGTGTATGATGCGTGGAACCGTTTGGTGCAGGTCACCGGGACAACGGTGGCCAGGTATTTTTACGACGGTCTCAACCGCCGCGTGAAAACTGCGATTGGATCGGATACGCCGCGAATCCACTACTTCAACAGCAACTGGCAATGTGTCGAGGAATTCGCCGACGGTGGTGGATCGACGGCCCGCTATTTTTGGGGAATTCGCTACGTCGACGACCTCGTCATGTACCGCAAATCCTCCATCGACTACCTCCCGCTCCCCGACCCCAACTGGAACGCCACCGCCGTGGTGAATATTTCCGGTGCCGTACTGGAACGTTACACCTACTCCGCCTTTGGCAAGACCGACTACTTTGATGCGAGTTTTGTGCCACGTACAGGAACGACAGTCGACATCACCCGTACCTTTACAGGCCAGGTGATTGACCATGAAACCGGACTTATGCTCTACCGGAACCGCGTTTATCATGCGACGTTGGGTCGCTTTATACAGAGAGATCCGATTGGTTATGATGGAAGTGACTTCAATTTGTTTAAGTATTGTATGAACAATCCTATAGTATCTTTAGATACAGAAGGACTTTTTACTTCATTGGCAGGTTGTTTCAAACATATTGCAACTTTTTGTGCTTGCATTAGCACGGGCTGTTTCAGTCCAGCAAAACTTGCGTCACTTTACACTGGAAAAGGAAAAGGTGCTGCGCTTGTGAATACACTAACAAAATTTGGTGGAATAGTCGTTTCGGGTGGCAAAGGTAGTCATTCAAAAATCATTCTCAACGGAAGAACATTGATTGTTCCTCAGTCACCAGGCTCCGGAACAGCTGCTTCGATTATCAAAGACCTTTTCGATATTCTTTGCTAAAAAATCAGGACACTGTAGTGGTTTGTTAAACCTAAAACTTGATGTTGCCGATTTGTGCAACTTCGTTAAAAATCAGAAGTTACGATCCTATTCAACATGCACTTTAAGGCGTGACGAACCAGTAGCATGAAAGTGGTAATTAATTACTCACACAGAGAGGCATAAAACAAGAGGGATTTTTCTTGGTGCTTTTATGTCTCTGTGTGCAACAAAACAATAACTGTTGGCTCTACCCCGGTTCCGGGTTGACGGAAAACGCGCAACGTGAAAACCCAATAAGATATTGCCTATTTTTGCCAAAATATCGTATGTAAATTATCCATTTGCGGCATTATTCGATGTTTTATGGCATATTAGGCAGATTTAACACTGAAACTTTATCATCAACCCAGAACCGGGGTAGAGCCTTAATTTTTACAAAGCACTAATGAAATGTACGATGAAATTTACCTTTCGTAAATTCCCTGTAGTATATTCTTGGAAAGCGTAACAAATATGAACGAAGTCATAATTGAAATCCTAATCTCAACTAAAAATATGAGCATGTCTGCTCTGGATAATGAAAAGTTTTTGGATGAATGGGTTGAGCAAATTGAGAATTGGACACTCCAATTTGGTGGTAGCTTGGATTCGAATACACAAGTTATCAGAGGGGTAATTGATTTTTTGGGGTGCAATCAAGCTATGTTCTATCATAAAATGTATCTTATTCAGAGTTGGCTTTACTCACATATCAACGAACCAATAATTTTATCGCTGTATGCTCATTGTGCTTGTCCAACGCCCGTTTTACTCCAGAAAAATGAAGACTCAAACGACCAAACCGACCAAAATTGACGCCCATTTTCAGAATACCAATTATGATATTCAAAAAACGCGAGGGCATAGAATTGGGCATATCAAATACGTCGCAGAATGTATCAAAACGTCACACTTTTTTGCATGGCAAACTCAGAATTTTTGAAAATAGAAATCACCACAACTTCAAATAATACAAAGAGTTACGGTAAATTATTTTTGATTTTGAAATCTGTACTTAACTCAGTTTACGGAACCGGTGGGTTACTGGTTCCGTTGGAAGAATGGTGTCAGCGCAATTTGGGCGATACTCAAGTACACTTTCGTAGATGGCAGTGATCACAGAAAAACCGAGGAGCCCCCCATTTGAGTTCATTCCGTCGAGTAGGTAAAATTGATGTTCATCAACGGTTATGCTAATTTCAGTGTTGCTTTGAATTGCCAGTCATTTGAAGAATTTGAGGCGGCACTGGGCAAATTACAGGTGTGCCAACTTTCGTGCCATCAAACGCAACACGCTGTGACGCAAAGTGGTCAAGTTTGCCACATTGGAAAACGCAACAGCAGGTTGCGATAACCATAGTATATACAGGGAGTTAAGGCGATAGCCTACGAAGTTTGAAACTGGTACACCGACCAGACTTTTAATCCGTAGGTCGTGGGTTCGAGTCCCACCACTCTCATTTATGCAGTGACGCAAGTCTTTGGTATATAAATACTTGAGACTTGCGTTTTTTGTTGAGTCAATGTTTTTTGATAACCGCGCATAGTCTTTTTTGCGGCACCGGAAAATAGGCAATGCGGAACGATCTTGGCCGCTGTGTTTTCCGCCTGGAAACCTTACATTAAAAAGATATTAGAGTATATGTTTAGGTATAATTTCTTGATTAAAGGTATTTATAACTAATTTACTTATGTATATACTATTTAACAAGATATATCAAATTCTTTTGTCTTCGATTTTCTTTGATAATCAGATTTTTTATCGATTCGTGTTTTACCCCATTGACCGCAAATGCAGGATATGGTAGGGTTTATTGCCTGTGTCATAAAAGTTTGACGCTTTTTTCAAGTTTTTTTGATTCCGAACACCACAGATCATTTTTGCCACAGAATACACGGAAAAACACGGAATGGACAAGCGCAGCTCCGGTATATGATTTTATGTCGAATCGACTTTCGATGATTTTTTTGATAAAAATGCAATGACAAACATATTTTTTGAAGAACGGAGTAATGGAATTATGTTGAAAAAGATCAGTACCGGGGTCCTGCTGACGATATTCGTTTTCGTCTTCTTGGGTTTCTTTGGTTTCGGATGTCAGCCGCAAGGTGAAAAGACACCGGACATTTCACCACCAGCCGCTTCGGATGCTGCAACACAAAATCATTCGGATCCTTCAACACAAAATAAAACGGCCGATGTTGAGCCCGAAAAGGGGTCGAAAACCGAAGGAATGCCGGACCCGAAGACGTTGCCGCCGTTGGAATACCGTCCCGGAGTCAAGCCGGAAGATATTTTACAGGAAATGGTTGCCGCTTATCAAAAGACGGACTCCTACTCCGACCAGGGATACACCGAAATACTTCTGGAGACCGATTCCCAGGAAATCCAGTCGGCCATCATTCCGGCGATCTTCGCCTGGCAAAAGCCGAATCTGGTTCGCATGGAAATGAACCAGGGAAAAATGGTCTGCGATGGTGCCAGTATTTTTGCCATGATGTCGGCAGAGGCGTTTCCTGCATTTTTCAACACGGTTCTCGAGCTGAAGGCCCCGGAAACCACGACACTTGAGTCGCTTTTTCCCGACCACATCCTGATGCAAGCGATGGACCTCCAGATTCCGCCGAATATCCTGCTGTTCCCCCCTCAGGTTGTCCTCCTTTTCGCCAAAAACCCCTTGAACACGCTGGTTCCGTCCGATGCCGAGGTCGTGCTTTTGGGACCGCAATACCACAACGAGATTGCTTGTGATTGCATCGCGATCAACGACAGCAAAGGTCAACGCGTACTCTGGGTCCGCCGCGACAATCATGCCCTTGCACGAATGGAGCTTCCCACGGAACTCCTTGCCTCCCCTTATGGGAAGATCATCACGTTCCGGGTTGAGTTCCCGAACGCCGTGTTCAACCAGAATTTGAATCACGACGCCTTTAAAATGGAGGTTCCCCTGACCGCGGTGCATGTCAAGGAATTCGTTCCCCCGGAAATTCTGGCTCTTGGAAATATTCCCTACAACAACACCGTGCTTGACGCAAACGACCAAAAGGTCAGAATTTCTGCGGACGACAAAAAAATCACCGTTTCGATGCTATTTTCGAGCGACCCGAACGTGTTCCAGGACTGTCAGGCGGGAATGGAAACCTTGAAAATCCTCGCAGAAACCCTCAAACTTGAGCCAAACGTGGTGGTGCGTCCGCTCGCCATGCAGTCCACAAGCGACTCGTCGGAACAATTGGGCCAATCCCTGAAACAATGGGGAGCTTCCTTTCCGTTCTATCGGATGATTGGAACGGACCTCGCCCAGGAACTGAACCTCGACACCATACCGACGTTCCTGATTTTCGATACAACCGGCAAGCTCCAGCTTTATCTCCGCGGCGTCGTTGACGTCAAAGTGCTCGAAGACGCTGTCCGAGACCTTCTCGCCGGAAAGGATGTGTTCCCATCCTGGGCAAACGAGAACAACGAAATTCAAAACGCTTTCAGAACGGCACTTGCCGAATACATCGGTAGTGACATTTTTTTTGCAGGAGAACAAAAAGTCGCAATTGCCGCAACCTCGGAGCCGACAAAATTTCACCGGACCAAACTTTGGGAAAAGGAACTCAAAAACGCTTGTAATCCGCTCATCGTGAAGATTCCGGGGAGAGACGACCTGATCGTTGTCCCGAACAATCTCCAGTTTTTGAGCGTCATGACCAAAGACGGGGAGTTCGTCGAAACCGAAGATGGCCGTAAACAGGTGCAACCGCAGGGAATTGCCCCCAACGAACCGCTCCATTATGTTCGCGAAGCATTTTCCTCGCAACGAGGGAAGCGTTATCTGGCGTCTTACGCCTTGAACGGGAAAAAAGTTTACTATTTCGATGAAACCCTTGATTCCATCGGCAACTGGCCCGGCACGTCGGACCCGGGAAATCTGGCCGTCAGTGATGTCCGGCTACTGACCCTTTCCCCTCAGGGAATACCGGATGTTTTTCTCAGTCTCCTTCCGCGCGACAATGGGAAGGACCTGATTCGGCGGGCGGAGATGAACGGAAACACCATCTGGGACAACGACACCCTGCTCTTTCCTGACCAGCTGGCTCTCGTGATCAAAAACGGCACGCCGACAATCTGGACGATCAATCGTACGGAACCGACGAACAACCTCGTTGAGTTGGACCTCAGCGGGAAAGTGCTGAAACAATGGAATCCGGGTGAAAACGCCCTGATCTGGAAATGCGTCGCAAGCGATTTGGACGATGACGGCAATTCCGAAGTTGCCGTTATTCTTGTTTCCGGAGCCGACTACCTGCTTGCCGGAGTCGGACCGACCGGAAGTATTCTCTGGAGTTATCCGTTTCCTGCCGGGAACCACGAGGCGTTCCAGTTTGAATTCCTGACCTCGGGAAGTGTTGTCGGCGACCCAAAAACCAAGGAATGGGTTCTCGTTTCCGCCGACAGCGTGGTCCACATCATCGACGTCAACGGCAAATTGATCGACAAGTTCGCCTATGGCAAGCCGATGACCGGAATCGGTGTTGCCCGCTGGGACGACCATCCGGTTTTGGTGATCACCGACCCCGATGGCATCTCCGCCTGGCAAATTACGGAATGAATCTTGTCGCGTTTTTACCTTCCTTTTTCTCCCTTTTGTCCTTTTCCTTTCATGACCTTTTCCCTTTTTCATCAATTGGCCGAGTGGCGGAATGGCAGACGCTGGGGATTTAAAATCCCCTGTCCATAACGGACGTGCGGGTTCGAGTCCCGCCTCGGCTATTTGAGGGTATGCACATACTGCCAGTAGGTTGCAAAACACTGCAATTTACGGGTTTTTTGTTTGGTGGTGCATTTATCTGCAAGCCGTTTCCGGCGGGTACTGTGACGCTTTTTGTGCCACTTTTTTCTTGGCTTTTCGTTG
>Ga0123353_10008912_pt1 | contig 13767 bp, 10 predicted proteins | sample TergutLab28metaG_3_FD_92763 | JGI IMG/M metagenome (GOLD analysis project Ga0123353, IMG submission 92763) | Labiotermes labralis P3 segment gut microbial communities from Petit-Saut dam, French Guiana - Lab288 P3 | ecosystem: Host-associated > Arthropoda: Insects > Digestive system > Gut ... | reverse complement strand
GTGCACCAGACGGCCACCTATAGGTGTGATGATACCAGAGGCTGTGTAACACAATTTTGACCTCCTGATGATTAGCATATGTGCTCGAAACATGTAGAGGCATGAAATAAAACTTATTGTGAAACAAATTTTGTGCATCAAGTTGGTTAAATACTGAGATAAATATACTGAGATGCACTGTCAGCAAAACGTCAAAACTGAGATAGAATATGTTATGCGATAATACCGAAATGGACTGTACAGTAAACAGACGCTCTCTGACTTACGAAATTGCATATTCAACTCTTTTTTATGTTGAAGACATGGAATAACATTCCTGCAACCCGCAACGAATTTGTCCTTTTAAAAATGAAAGAGTAAGAAGGGGAAAATACTGCCGGGCGTAACAAGGGCAGCAGGGCGGTCATGCTGCTGGCCGTCGCGTTCCGTTGTGGTGGAGTTGTTAGGATTTCAACTACACTCCCCTTTATATATATATATACACACATACTATATAATTAGCCATATGTACCTCAGTTCCGACTTAACGCAAAATCCGACTTGTTCCGGACCTTCCCGAATTTTAACTGTTGCGTTGAGCCGGTGAGTGTTTGTACTTCAGAGTGATGACAGTACCGAGGAATGTCTTGAAACATAAAGCTGTGTGAAGTCGGAACAGGCCAGATTGCCTGCACCGTGATGATTATGATAAATAATAAATTTTTGACGTTTTGCTGACCGTGCATCTCAGTATATTTAATCTCAGTATTTAAACAACTTGATGCACAAAATTTATTTCACAATAAGTTTTATTTCATGCCTCTACATGTTTCGAGAATATGTGCTCGAAACATGTAGAGGCATGAAATAAAACTTATTGTGAAACAAATTTTGTGCATAAAGTTGGTTAAATATTGAGATAAAAACAGGCAATGTACGTGTACGCGGTAATATCCAGGCGCATTCGCGTAACGACTTTTGCCGTGGAATATCAATAAGTATTACATTGTGTGTGTGTGTGTGTGTGTGAGTGTCTGCAGCCTTCGTTATCCAGGACGCAAAGCATAGGCCTATGCGCCGTGTGATATCGTCTGTGGCGAGGCTGGCTTTACTACACTGTCCCCCATTATCTCATAACCGGCACGATTTTGAGGGGGGGGGGGCTTATTGAACATAACATGTGTTTTGATTTTCTCTACAATTTTTGCCGGAAACATTTCTCGTTCTAACAACAATTCAGCGAGATATCATAAACGTACATAGGATTCCATGTAAAATACCCGTTACTCTTGTCACACTTGAATGAAATTAAAGTTTTCTCACCACAATTTCGAAAAAAAAAACCCAAATAGCAAATTTCATAAAATCCGTCCAGTGGGAGTCGAGTTGTTCCATGCGGGCGGACGGACGGACGGACGGACGGACAGACGTGACGAATCTAATAGTCGCTTTCCAAGATTTTGCGAATGCGTCTAAAATGTGCCAAATGTCTGAAAACAAAGAGCCATGGAAAATTCTTAACATAGAAGGGAGAAATAACATGAAGTACGGATAGACGTGCATGATGAAACAGTCATGACACACAGACCTCTAGCACAGTTACAGAAATTAAAGAAGCAGTCATTTCTGGCGCTTTCGTGTCAGTGACTCTAAATATTCATGTCTTCTGGGACGTGAAAACGTAGGGGCTGGTGAATGTGTACCTGTACCATACCGAGTATCTGAGGATTCTACTAGATACTACATCATCATCATCGTCATCATCATCAGACATCTACCCTGAAGAAGGCTGCAGAGAACCCCGAAATGTACGTACATTGCTAACAGATTACACGGTATCACAACCCAGAAGACGGATATATTATTAACTAAGCTATGAATTTCACATTTATTTCGGCAGTACAAAACAAGAAACGCGCACAGGATTTTAGTGTAGAAGTCTATTTAAATCCCGAAGCAGTAACTTAAATGATGAGAAAGAACGATAAAATACAGATCTTTGGTTGCGGTATTACTGACTGTGTTCAAATGACTCGGGATATGGTCCAGTTGTGGTCATTATTTCAAAAGTTTCGAAACGTCAGTGTTACATCCAAATAGTTCAGATTAGTCTCGACGTTCGTGGCACCATGCGATAAACGTCTTTACGTGATACAGTAAAGAAAACATGGGAATATAACACAGATTAAGCTTAAAGCAATATCAATAAACCAAAAAACAAAGTAACCACACGCCCACATGGGCTTTTTCTTGAGTGGCAAATGTCCTTCAACAAATCAAATAATAAATTTTATGCTAGATTTAAAATCACAAATATCTAAGGAAGAAACACAATATGCGACGGAAAGGAACACCGCATCAGATGAAACAGAATATCAGCCAACCTGTGAATCACTGGATTTGTTACGAAGTCCTGCCAGCACTGTGTGCACGACATACTTCTATTGGGAAGAAACGTTAATACGCACAAATTCACCAGTTAAGCAACATTAGTATGCAGAACTTCTGGAGTTAAGAACGTTAGTGTACAGAATTTCTGTAGGTAAGGAACATTACCTTGCAGTACGTTTGAAGGTACGAAAAGAGCACACGCAATAGTCCTATAGGTAAACAGCGTTAGCACACAGTACATTTGTAGGTAGCAACGTTAGTACGCAATAGTCCGATAGGCAAGCTCAGTTACCACACAATACATTTGTTGGTACGAAATGTTAGGAAACTATAGTTCTGTAGGTAAACAGCGTTAGCACACAGTACATTTGTAGGTAGCAACGTTAGTACGCAAATAGTCCGATAGGCAAGCTCAGTTACCACACAATACATTTGTTGGTACGAAATGTTAGGAAACTATAGTCCTGTAGGTAAACAACGTGTAGCCGAACATTTTTATGTATTTGTTTCTTAGGATTGCTGGCGTCAGTTACGGACGGTTCATGGCCATGCGTTATAAGTTAATCTGTCAACGTATATTCAGGACCTTTCGTGATAGGTAGGAGGGGACAGATTTAAACGCAGAAACGTTTGGGACCTGATAACGGACGCTAGCAGTCCAGTAAGGAAGTCAGTCGCGTACGAGAGGTGTGAATGAGGGAGTACAAGTGACTGTATTATTTTGATAAAATATGATTCATAACTTGATACAGCACGACTTATTTCATTTTATGAACAATAAATTGAGTAAATAAAACAACAAGTAAAAAAGAAATAATTAAAACTGTATGTGATTCGGTGAACCACACCCGTCTCCCGGTAATAGGATCACCTACCGGACTGAGCGCGTCGGGGCAACAAAGTTACAAAGGGTGACCGTGTAGAAGCGTTAGCACACAAGAGATTTGCAGGTAAGCAAAGTTAACACACAATACCGTACATTCGCAGGTACGCAACGTTAGAACGCAATACTCCCGTACGTAAGCGATGTTAGTACGCAATACATTCGCAGGTACGCAACGTTAGAACGCAATACTCCCGTACGTAAGCGACGTTAGTACGCAATACATTTGCAGGTACGCAACGTAAGAACGCAATACTCCCGTACGTAAGCGACGTTAGTACGCAATCTCCCATAGATAAGCAGCATTAGCACACAATACATTTATAGGTAAGGGATGTTCGTGCGCAACACACATAAACGAACACATCTCTAGCACTCAGTGTTCGTGTTCAAGCAACGCCAGTCCACAATACTTCTGTGCGTAAACACAAGTTACTACGCAATATTTCTGTGCATACTGAAAATTCAAGAACATAACACCAGGTGCATGATTAATAAAAGAGGAAAGAAAATGTATGTAACAAACCTTAGAAAAAGCGCGTAAAAGAAGGATAAACAAAAAAATAACGAAAACGGACAGGAAAACATGGAAAATAACGAGGAAAAAAGTACAAGAAGACGTGACCTAATAGAACAAGAAACGCACGAATAAGATAAAAACAAGAGCACGAGGAGATGGAAAAGAAAATAAGACAGACGACGGAGGTTGAAATGAATTATCACGAATTCCCATTTTAACGTCCTATTCTTCTCTGTAAAACCCCCTGAATGGCCGACCTATTGATGGAATACAGAACAATCGACGTTTCTACGTGAAGAATACGTCAAAACGAAGTTATACTGAAGACTCGGCCCTTGGATGACGAAATGGGTGTACCAATTTGTATACCCTTTCCATGGAGCGAAGAAACGAATTAATTAACAAATGCAGGCAGATATACAAGATGGTGACAAGAGACGCACGGCGTCGCATCGATCGCTCGTGGCACAGGAGCCCAGACCTGTAAACCAGACAGCTAACCTCGCCTCGCAAGTACGCTTCTGAGGTGATAAATACGAAAGTGTGATTACAAACTACGAATTTTGCGTAATTACGAATAAAGTATAAACTTTACGTTTGAAATAATTACATTACAGAATGTCCAGTTTTCGGCCAGTAACGTGAACTAATTTATAACAATTCCCCAACAAATGCACAATCCTGTATTTACACATACAGGGGTACTGAAAAGTCCTTAGCCCGACCAGAAATGAAACAAGTTAATATTCCTGTCAGAATGGCGTGAATTTCCTTCGGCGCCTTGCCTTGCAAAAAAAAATTGATGACAGCTCGCGTCTCGCGTCCCTGACATGCTTTTGATCTTGTTTCCTTCCCGGTCGGGCCTAGGACTTATCAGCACCCGGTATTACATTAAAACTCTAAAAACGCCTATATGTTTCCATCTCTGTGGTATCATCATCATCATCTGGGAGTCCGTACATCAAATGATCTTGTATAAGACATTACATAACTAATTCATTAGTTATAATTTCTGATGTCTTACAGGTCACGTAGGAGAGTTGAGAAGTTGTGGGTTGCTCCGTGCAGAACAGACGTATGTAACAGAAGACGGAACTATGATGCCTGGTGTTTCGGGGTACTTCGTGTGTACGGGGAAAGTTGGCACCGTACCGACAAAGTTTGTATTTTGTTGATATTTTTTTAGGTTTTCTTCAAATCACCTGTTTTTCTCAATTCCTTAATATGGTACTGAATATAAACGTGTGTAGTCTTCTCGTTCTTGATATCTCCTGTTGTTATAACACGGTATGTTAACTTAATGAGGTATCTGACTGTATATTTACTATGTATCATAAGCACAACAGAATACCCTTCATCAAGTTGAAGACAAACTAACATAGCGCATGCACGAAATATATTTATCACATGGCGGAAGCTGGTGGCCCATCCTGAAACTCGGTTTGGCGTTTCAGCTTTTGTAACTCACCGCCTTGTAAATAATCTCACTGGAAGAGTATACAAGAACAGAAGAGAAGCAACAGGACGCCACTTCGCGTAACGCAGATCTTGGCCACGAATAGTCAGGAAACTAAGGAGAGCCAATAAGGAGCACCGTTCAATAAGACTTGAGGTTCGAAACAGAAAACCCTAAACAACTTCAATCTACAGTTCGTACCACGGATTAGCGCTACAGCCATCATCTGGACTGCTTACACGTTGCTCCACCTTCCAAAGAGTTTAAAAGCACTGATGGATAAGCCAGATAAACTATCCCCATACAGGCCTGAACACACCTTCACGGATCCAGGAGATTGGGGCGCCCAGGATTTCTATACAATCGGCAAATGAAGGCGGCAAGGTTGTCAGCTCTGCGCATCGGCCGCCTTTACTCCCCACCCAGGATATATTCCTGGCACTCATTTCGTCGACCCCAGAGCAGTGAGCCATAGTGCGACCGGAAGGATTAAGTAAATGAAAAATCTCAATGACCCCATTGCGAATCGATCCCGCGACCTTCCCGCTTGCAGCGCAGTGCCTCAACCAACTGCACCACCGCATATCCTACAGATGAGTAACCGCTTCAACCACAAAGATAACAGCGATTTGCACGGATGAACTAAATTCTGAGACATTGTGCTAAACGGAGTCACTATGAGTAGTACAGTATGCGGGAATGAGACGCGGTAAAGTTCGGTATGGCTGCACGGCCGTTATACAGAAACCTGCTACCTCCCTCTTCTGTACTAAAGATGGGCGCAGCAATTTCCTTGGAAAAGACGGCATTTTTCTGCCAGACTACACGGCGTCAAATAATTCAAGAATATTGTAATCTTGGATGTCTGAGACAACTTGGTTTGCTGTAAAGAGTAAGCAGGTCAGAAAAAACCAACGCATTTAGGACAGCAAAACACTGGAACTAGTGCTGCACTTGGCATCCACAGTGATGTCCGCCGGCACTGCAGACTGCAGGTTCTGCACGACAAACAGAGCCGCTGGATAACTCAAAATACGTATGCCTAAAAGATTCAAAGGTTAATTGGTGCTAGATATTCACCCTGTGATCATCTGAGTTAACGAGACGGTGTAATGCATTGCTACCCTTTTACCAAGGACCAAACCACCTCCATCTACCTTTATTCGAAGTAGATGCACGCAGTATGACCCCTTGATACGTTGTTCACCTACCAGACTACACGAAGAGACAACTGTGTAAGATCCCAGACATGGATAATTCTACAATTCACCAAGATACTGTTTTGTATGTTACTTTGTTTTTCCACCACCAAATACCGAAAAATATAATAATATAAACAACCAACTAGATGCAACAATGACAGTTTATTAGTAACGTCAATCAGCTCTACATGTTTCGGGCGATAGTTTCGCCCATCCTCAGGAGCACTAGACTGTGTTTACAGCTTGTGGTATAAAGCACCGACGATGCTGTAGAACCGTCGGTGCATTATACCACAAGCTGTAAACACAGTCTAGTGCTCCTGAGGATGGGCGAAACTATCGCCCGAAACATGTAGAGCTGATTGAAGTTATTAATAAACTGTCATTGTTGCATCTAGTTGGTTGTTTATATTATTGTATCAACGATGCACGGTCACACTAACATCAAAACCGAAAAATATATCTACCAGAGAAAGTCAGCTACAAACATAATGAGTTAGCTTCGTTGCTAAGCCGCTCATTACAACGTTACGCGCGAAATACAAGAACTGAGAAACAAGATAAAATTGTGCAACAGCGGGTACCTCAATTAGGACGCCAAGAATTGAGGTTTTCGTTTTTCTGGGTTGTTACGCAGCACATTGTGGTGGTTGTTCGACGACGTTTCGGGACGAACCATCGGTCCCATCTTGAAGGGCGAAGCAGTCTCAGAAAGAGTTAAGCGTAGTTGGTGAAGTGTAGTGAAGGTCTTAGTAACAGGGTGTCTAACATTATTAGAAGATATATAGATCATGTGAAGTTTGCTGCTTATATGGCTTTTCGTTTCTCACAGTCTTCCATATTCTTTCGGTTCCATTTTTTAGCATTGCATATACTGTTGTGTGTTTTGTATGCTTCTGTTTAATTTTGTAAATCAAATATTTTTATTGTGATGTACGCTCTGTTCTGTATATTCTGTTTTCATCGTGCCAACTGGCACTCTTCGGCTACGCTGACTGAGGCTTCTCCATGCTTTTTCCTCGGTTGTAAAGCAAATGCCAGACGGGGCAAAGAGGGGGCACGGCCCGCACTGTTCCCAATTAAAAGTTGTTAACTGTGTTGTCTGTTGTTGTGTTTTCCTATGTATTGTTTGTGTGTAAATGTGTACTGTACTACTGCCACCGGGTGTCAACCCAACTGCAGTTAACAAATATACCAATATCAATACGCCCCGTAACGGCGCAACAGAGTGAAGACCTCGTCTACACCACGACAGAAGCCTGAAATTTCGCACACCAAGAATTCCGGGATTAACGGAGCTGCTTGTACCGTTTCTCATCAGTGAGTAACCTTTGATGAAAAATTTTGTAACAGACAACAAAAAATGGGGGTCACAGAGTTCCTGATACGCGCCAAAGCGTTTACGGGAGTCAGATGGTGACTTGGGCGTCAGACCCGCCATCTGCCTTTATATGCCAACGGGTCTACACAAATACAGACAAAATCGATCTTCCAACAGGCGGGACCAGGCAGCCACCAGAATTGTCTGTTAAAGTCGTCACGTCTTTTTGGGCGGCAGACAGGCTTCATAATTTTTATTCTCCACCGAATATTATCAGGGTGATGGAATCAAGAATTATGCCATAAATGGGACATGTTATAGGCTTGGGGAAAATGAGAAGCATTTACAACTTCTTTGTTGCCAAGACTGAAAGAAAGAAACTCCCTTAGGTGACATACACATAGGTAAAGGTAAATCAGTCCCGTTACAGGCCTGGAGTGGCCCAGAGGGTTCCAGGAAGTTAAGGTTCCCAGATTACATGACAGCGGCACAGGATGGTGGTAGGGTTATCAGCCCTACGCACCGGCCGCCTTTACCCCTAAGAAATGCTCCTGGTACTCATTTCTGTTAGAGACTGAGTCGACCCCAGTGCCATAGGACAAACACATAGGTGAGATGATAATATTAAACATAACCTCAATGAAATGGTTCAGAAATGCTATTAATCGACTCACCTAACTCGCAATTTTAGAAAGAGTAATAGGTGGTTGTGAATGCGGTAATGAAACGTCGGACTGCATAAAAGGAGGAAGATTTCTTTACTGTCTGAAAGATCGTCAGCTGGGAGCAGAATTCCTCCTGAGAAGCTAACAATTGCTGAGATAGTCAAGTAGTCGTCTCTCTTTATGGAGCCCGAATTTCATCACCGTGTTCACAACAGTTCACTACTCGTTCCCCAACTGATAAAGACGGATCAAATCCAGACCTCCCTTAAGGCCTATTCTAATACTAACCTTCCATCCTCCAAATTGTAATTTCTTTCGCGTTTCCCACCCAAACTTTTACACGCACTTCTCTCCAACACGTGCTTCATAGCCGATCCACCTCAACCCCCTTTACTTGTTCATCCCTCTAACCGACAAGGGCTACCAATGATGAAGCGACTCATTACGCAGTTTTATCCAGCTTCCTGTTACTTTCGCCACCTTAGATCCATACATTATCCTCAGCACCCTTCTGCCAAAGGCCAAAAAATTACTTTAGTTAGTTAGTCTGTCAGTCAGTCGGTCGATTAGTTATTGTGTTCCCTGATCTTCATGTTTAACCACGATTTTTAAATTACCTCGCGCTTGTGGATTAAACTTCCTGAGAGACTTGAGACGAGTGGATTTTTAGCGGCCATCATATTTAGGTTGAATTTCTCACCCATGTTCGTTAGACTCAAAGACCTGCCGATAATGATGGAAGAAACTTCGTCATTTAAGCTTTCTAAGCCAGCCGGGAAGATTCCGAAGACCTCGTTTCGAAACTTCATGCATCATTCATGTATTCTAAATTAAAAATGTAAGACACGTCACTCGCATTCCCACTGGCTTACGTCTGTCAATACAGCGTAGGCCTACAGCCAGCTCGATACGTAAGCCGACGAAACCGACTTGTTAGTTCAGAAGATACGAAGTGCTGAGAACATTACATAAAACAGATTCATCACTACACACGGAAAAGTGGGATTACCGATAGAGCGGTGGAGGCAGGTAGGTAGACATACAGCGGACATGAGGCACTGTCTGTTGCAATTACCACCAACAGCAGGAGCGGCAGTAAACGCAATGTATTTTGCAAATTGTGTCCCCCGTACTTACTACCAACAGCAGGAGTGAAAGTACATTTCAACATATATATTTGTTTATTTATTTCTTTTTTTAACAAATCAAAATTCTATTCCGGAAGAAATTAAGAGCAGATTGAGGTCAGGAAATGCTTGCTATCATTCGGTGCAGAACCTTTTGTCTACCAGGTTGCTATCCAATAATTTAAAGATCAAGATATACAGAACTATAATTTTGCCTGTTGTTTTGTATGGGTGTGAAACTTGGTCGCTGACATTGAGGGAGGAAAGGAAGCTGAGGGTGTTTGAGAACAAGGTGTTGAGGAGAATATTTGGACCGAGGAGGGACGAGGTAACGGGGGAATGGGGGAGATTGCATAACGAGGAGCTAAATGATTTGTACTCCTCACCCAATATTGTGCGGATGATAAAATCGAGAAGAATGAGATGGGCTGGGCATGTGGCGCGCATGGGTGAGGAGAGGGGAGGTGTATAGGGTCTTGGTGGGGAAACCGGAGGGAAGGAGACCACTGGGGAGACCTAGGCACAGCTGGGTGGATAATATTAGGATGGATCTCCAGGAGGTGGGATGTGGGTATATGGACTGGATTGGGCTGGCCCAGGATAGAGACAGGTGGCAGACGCTTGTAAGTGCGGTAATGAACCTTCAGGTTCCGTGAAATACGGGGAATTTCTTGACTAGCTGCAAACCAGTTAGCTTCTCAGGAACGACTCTGCACCATGGAGTAAGTATTTATTTATTTATGGGTCGGGATAGCTCAGTCGGTATAGCAACTCACTACGGGCTGGACGGTCCGGGGATCGAATCCCGGTGGGGGCAAGATTTTCCGCACCCTTCCAGTCCGGCCCTGGGGCCTACCCAGCCTCCTACACAATGGGTACCGAGTCTTTCCCGGGTGTAAAGCGGCCGGGGCGTGGCGTTGACCACCCACCCGCATATAGCGCCGAGGTTCAGGAAAGAGTATAGCTATACCTCTACTCCCCCTTTGGGTCTTCGTGGATTGTTCGAGGGTGAAATTTACCTTTACCTTTACCGTTACCTGTATTTATTTATTTATTTAACGGCCCAGTCAACATCTCACAATACAGGCTTCAAATGACTGAATGACTAGAAGTTAAAGAATTGGATAGGGTATGGAAGGAATCTGTCATGCCCACGATCCCGGTTCTATCCTGACATTTTCCTGGCGATAATGAGGGATATCATGAAAAACCTGTCAAGACAGTCGGTGCCGTGGCTGAGATTCGAATCCGACATCTCCCGAATATAGGTCAGAAGAAGCCTCTCCGATTGAGCCAACTTGCCTGTTCAGAGTATACAGACAATTCCCTGACCTACGCAACAGTTACGTTCCGGAAGACCTGGAGCAAGGCGAAGTTTGCGCAAGTTGGAAATGAGTATGCAAATGGTCAACTATATGTGCGTATCAAGTAAGTTCAACTGACCTCAAAACTCCAACACAATGGAAACTGATCGGCCGCCTGTGTTATCGCCCAGCAGTATTCCACCGCCACCTTCTTCTTTTTGCACTTTCATTCCCATAAGGAAAAATTCGGCGCACGTTTAAAAAAAACGTTACTTCATTTTTTAGACGTCTCTGAAATTGCTTCCCTGAAACTGCGTTAGTCGGGAAGTGATCGTACTTGCAGAAATAAATAAATAATATACAGATCTATAAACAAAGAGAGTCGGTGGAGAAAGAAGTGATTGGTTAGCTTCACATTACATTTAAAGTTACTTCCAGGAGGTCGCGGGTTCAATTCCCGGTGGTGTCATTAGAATTTTTCATTAACTTAAACATTCCGGCCGCACTATTGCGCTGGGGTCAACTCAGTCTCTAACAGAAATGAGTACCGGGGGTATTTTCTGGGGGGTTTAACCTTTTCGCGCCGGAATTATTTTTTTTTATTTTAGCACACCCTGTATATAAAATGTGAATAATACAGGAAACAAATACGTTAGAATTATGAAACAAACTGCATTTTGAAGAGAAAAACGGAGAGTATATACCATGTTTAAAATATTCAGTGCCTATATTTGTTGAATAAATCTACAAAATGCAACTTTAGAGGTTAGCGGTGCGGTACGACCCGTATAGGGGTTGTTAGGCGTCAAAGGGTTAAGACGGCCGGTGCGTAGGGCTGACAACCTTACCACCTTCTTGTGCCGATTGTCTTGAAATCTGGAAGCCTCAACCTCCTTGAGCCCTCAGGGCCTGTCCAGGCCTGTATAGAGATTGCTTTACCTTTTACTTCCAGGTAAATAAGGCTAGGGGCCTTTGAGTCGCTCTCGAGAAGAAGCCTGGTAGACAAGCTGCACATGCAGCCTTCACATCACATCCTTCAGCTACCCGGCAGTCCCATGAGTAAATGACTGCAAGAGCAACATGTTCTACCGCCGACACGCTTGCACGCACATTTAAACATTTTCGACACGAACAATACGATATTCTTTTAAAAACAGTTTCCGTAACATGCACACCGATTTTTGGGTACTCTGCCCCGTAATTATTTGGCTGATGACCACAATGTAGACATCCTAGTCGGGTACTACTCCCTTACAATAAAGAACGGCAAAGAGCCGTTTTTTGATAAGCCAACAGAAGTTTATCTAACTAAGCAATTCCCAAGCTTTCAACCGCACATAAAAGGTTCACTAATTTGTTCACAACAGCATGCCAATGGACCCCATCCTGAGCCAGATACATGAGCCCTGTCCACGTCTTACTATCCTACATCATTATGAATCTCCTACTTCCGTTTGTACTTCCAAGTTACTTATTCTGAAGTTTCCATCTAACAGTTTCCATGCATCCCTCCCATGCCTTTGAGTCGGGTAGCTCAGTCGGTATAGCGACTAGCTACGGGCTTGACGGTCCGGGGATCGAATCCCGGTGGAGGCGAGATTTTCCGCACCTGTCCAGACCGGCCCTGGGGCCCACCCTGCCTCAGTACAATGGGTACCGGGTCTTTCCCGGGGGTAAAGTGCCGCCGGGGCGTGACGCTGACCCCTCACCCCCTTCTAGTGATGTGGTCAAGAAAGAGTAGAGGTATACTTCTACTCCCCTATGGGCTGTATGGCTTGTACAGAGCCTCAGTGCCTGTACAAGGGTGCACTTTACCTTTACCTTTACTCCCCATGCCTGCTCCGTGTTCAATCAATATTTTCAGCCTTCCTTTCCTATACGGACAGGTTACAACCTCTTCCCTTTAACCACTCTTTTCCGGCTCCCTTAGGACCAAATTTTCTCCTTAGGACTTTTCTCTCTGTTATTGTTTGACACTGTTCTAGATCTATGTTAAAACACATTTTGCTATCTTAGCAGACCAGTTCTATTGAACCGCTGTCATGTCGAATTCCGGAGAGACTGCTCCATGCTACACCATGTAAGAGGAAGAAGTTTCCATCACACGAAATTATCTTCACCTCAACGCGATATGCAATTTTTTGTAACGGAGCTTGGAACGAAGACGTTTAACTGCACTGCCAGATTTGAAATTATTCTTTGCGTGCAATTTGCGTGACGTTGAATTATAAAGGCAACTTAATGCGCATTTCAAAGTACTGTCTTTCACTAGTACTACTGCACATTTCGGCACGTTTGTGCCATCCTGAGGAGAACAGACGCCAAATTTCAAGCTTGCTGGTATATAACATTACATCCGTTAATACTCATTAAATATAGCATTCAGCAGCTATACTCTAGGATCAGGGACGTTAATATATAACTAGATTACAACATATTATAAAAGCAATATTACAAAATGAACATGACACGCTAGTTTCCTCTACTTTCCACCTCTTCGTAAGTGTGTGTGTGTGTGTGTGTGGACCGGGTAGCTCAGTCGGTATAGCCACTGAGCTACGGGCTGGACGGTCCGAGATCGAATCCTGGTGGAGACGAGATTTTCCGCCCGTCCAGACCGGCAGTGGGGCCCACCCAGCCTCCTGTAAAATGGGTACCGATTCTTTCTCAGGGGTAAAGTGCGGCCGGGCCGTGCTGCTGACCACTCACCCCCTTCTAGTGTCGCGGTCATGGAAGAGTAGAGCTATATACCTCTACCCATCCTCTGGGCCACACCGGGCCTTTAACGGGATCACTTTACCTTTATGTGTGTGGGTGTATATATATATATATATATATATATATAGAAACAGTGTTGCGTTCGTTAAAATTTATTAGTTCTTACATTATTCATGCGGTGTACATTAGTTCCCTCTCTAT
>Ga0123353_10008911_pt1 | contig 13767 bp, 10 predicted proteins | sample TergutLab28metaG_3_FD_92763 | JGI IMG/M metagenome (GOLD analysis project Ga0123353, IMG submission 92763) | Labiotermes labralis P3 segment gut microbial communities from Petit-Saut dam, French Guiana - Lab288 P3 | ecosystem: Host-associated > Arthropoda: Insects > Digestive system > Gut ... | reverse complement strand
GTTGACCAACGACTTCTTTGTGAATCTGTTGGACATGGGCACGGAGTGGAAACCCACCAATGACGCGAATGTGTTCAATGGTGTCGATAGAAAGACCGGCGAGCAAAAATGGACGGCGACCAGAGTAGACCTAATCTTTGGTTCAAACTCGCAGCTAAGAGCCATTGCAGAAGTGTATGCAAGCGATGACGCGAGAGACAAATTCTTGAGCGATTTTATCGCGGCATGGAATAAGGTCATGAATGCGGATCGATTCGACCTGCTAAGGTGACCGTGAAGTTTTGATATAGCAGCTACAATCAGAGCAGGATGCTAGATATCCTGCTCTGAAACGCTTGAGGATGACGAAATGAAAGTAGAGGTGCGATATGGCTGAACCAAAGTTTTGTCAAAGTTGCGGTATGCCTTTTGACGACGCACACAAGGGATTCATTACAAAAGAAAAAGATGGTACCGATTCGGTTTATTGCACCTATTGTTACAAAGACGGCGAATTCATCGACCCCAATGCAACCATCCAGGATATGATCGAAATGGCTGTTCCCTATTTAGCGCATAAAATTGGCGCGGAAGCGGCAAGAAAGCAGATGGAGGAATGTATACCTACCCTTGCAAGATGGCGAAAAAGATGAACATCAAAAACTGCTTTTGATCATCTTGGGTTTTATGTCATTCATGCTGGGCGTGGCAGGCATGATTTTGCCGTGTTGCCTTCCACGCCCTTCATCTTGCTATCTGCAGCTCAATATCATAGTATTTGCAATTCAAACATTTGCTCAACAATTCTGGCCATCTGCTCAGGAGTTTTGATGCAGTCGTCCGACAACCATTTTGCAAGCAGATTCCATAATCCACCGAGATTATAAGCCAAAAAATAATCACCATTTTCCAATTTTAATTCTTCCTCAGTGGAAAATTGATAATGAATTTTGGGGCCAATAGAATGAAACAGATCCAAAAGCAAATGCATTAGATTTTGCTTATAAAGAATAATTAGAACGTCTTTGTTATGTTCGCACATTTCAAAAAAAGATTTTACAATCAAAGAAATATGATGGGCTTTATTATCAAGATTATGATGGGTCTTATAATAGGAATTATGATGTTCTTTCATTACGTCTTCATATTTTTTTGTGATTTGATTAATGTAATAGCTGATTACATCTTCCTTTGTTGTAAAATGCCGATAGAAAGTACGGCGGTCAAGCTCGGCGTTTTCGGTAATTTCAGAAATTGTAATAGAATTTAAAGGCTTTACGGAAAGTAAGTCAAAAAAGGACTCGGCAATCCATTCTTTTGATTGCATCGCTATTTGTCTCATAACAGTTGCTGTCCTCCTGTCGCACATGAACGGTTATTGTAGCACTTGAGCCAGAGCCATTGATTTTGATCTATGAAGTCATTATACTACGAACGCGTAACTGGCACAAGTGTAGCAGAAAGAGGAGGAGGTCCATACAATGAGTTTCATAAAACTAATGAATGTTTCCAGAGAGTATGTTTCTGGTGATGCCGTTATCAAAGCCCTTGATAATATTAGCTTTGATATAGAAGAAGGTTCATTTACGCTAGTATTAGGCCCGAGCGGTTCCGGGAAAACTACAACGCTCAATCTATTAGGCGGTATGGATAAAGCGACAACGGGGGCTATACTTGTCGGAGAAAAAGAAATTTCAAAATTTAACCGCAATAAGCTGACTAAGTTCAGGCGAAGTGATATTGGCTTTGTATTTCAATTTTACAATATAATTCCCAGCTTAACCGCTTATGAGAATGTTGATATGGCCGTTAGATTAAATAATAGCCCAATCTCGGCAATGGAAGCGATGGAAGCCGTGGGGTTGTCAAAAAGAATAAAAAATTTTCCGGCTCAAATGTCTGGCGGCGAGCTGCAAAGGGTTTCAATCGCGAGAGCGCTATGCAAAAACCCACAGCTCATGCTTTGCGACGAGCCGACAGGCGCGCTTGATAGCGTAACCGGAAAGAAAATCCTCACGCTGCTGCACTCGACGGCTAAGAAATACAATAAAACTGTGATTATTGTTACGCACAACACTTTGCTCGAACCGATAGCTGACCGCGTTATAAAACTAAAGGATGGAAGGATAAAGCAGTGCGTAGATAATCCAAGCCCCATTTCAATTGACGAGGTGGTGTGGTAATGAAATACTTATTGACAAAATTGCGCCGTGATGTCACACGGCTGTGGTCGCAGTTTATCTCAGTTTTTTTGATGGCGCTGTTATGTTTGATGATATTCTCCGGCATGGAGGGCGTCTGGAACGGATTGCGCATAGCTTCTGATGCATATTTTTCCGAAACGAATCTTTGCGACGTATGGGTCTATGGAAATAACATTGATGACAAGGTATTTAATGATATTCTTACATTGGAGGCAGTGAAAGAGGCTTCCCGCTCAATGACAGTTACAGTCAATGCTGCCAGTATTGCCACAGGTGATATTGCTCCTGATATAAAAATTATTACTATAAACAATCAGGAAACAATCAAGCCTAAATTGATGGACGGCGTACCTTTTTCAACGGAGGAAAAAGGCATATGGCTTGACCAAAGCTTTGCAAATGCTCATGGCCTGAAAGTAGGCGATACCATTAAACTATCATACAGCGAACTGAATTGCGGTATGGTCATTCAAGGCTTAATATTGGAATCAGAATTTATATATTATACCGGCTCCGCAACAGAAACCATTCCCGATGCCTCACGGCATAGTTATGCGATAATTAGCGAAAAGCAAGCCGAAGCATTTTTTCAGATGCTTTTTTATAACGAAATGCGCGTCAATTTAAATGATGGATACAGTATCAATCAATTTGAAATTGATGCCAAAGGCATTTTAGGCGATCGTTATTATGGAATAATAGAACGTGAGAATTTAACATCGGTAAGCCAGATTTCTAAAGAAATCAATCAAATGCAAAGCATGGCCGGGTTGTTTTCGCTGGTGTTTATCTTGCTTGCGCTCTTGACAATGTATACGACGATGAGCAGGCTTGTAAACAGTCAAATGATTCAGATCGGCACATTGAAAGCATTAGGGTTTTCAAATAGAAAAATCAGATTCCACTATGCTTTATATGGATTTGTCATTGTTCTTCTTGGAGGATTAGCCGGAAGCGTTGTAGGGCGTTTGGCTATTGCCACATCTGTTATTACAATGAAGCAAACGGTTCTTACGCTTCCCCAATGGAATGCGTCCGTGTCGATTCTTACATACATCATTATTGTATTGCTCGCGCTCATTTGTGCCATATCTGCTATTTTAGCGGCAAACAGGAGCTTGCGCGGAATGCCTGCACAAACAATGAGGGGGGTAACAAAAGACGAACCTCAGCAAGTGTCCATTGCTTCTACTGAACCGGCAGATATGACAAAGAAATCATCTTACAAATGGAATTGGGTTTTTCGCGATATTTCTAGAAATAAGATTCGATACATTATGGGTGTAATAGGCGTTGCCGGCAGCATAATGCTTATGATATGTGGTTTAGGGCTTAAAGACTCCATCGCATATTCAAATTCATATGTTTATGACAAACAGTATTCATATGACTATAAAGCTGTGCTTTCTTCGCTCGATGAAAATGCTTATGCCGGTATTGAGAGCAAGGCAGTTTCGTATCAATGGTTGGAAGAAGCGGGCGTAGATATTGAATTTGGCGATATAAAGAAAACGGGCGCTTTTACAGTTGTAGGGGAAGGTGATTTCATTTTATTTGAAAATATGTCGGGCGAAAAAATCAATCTGCCAGACAAAGGGATAGTAATTACTCATAAAATTGCTACATTATTAAACGTGAGCAAAGGAGATAGCATTCGTTTTCATATAATCGGTACTTCTGAATCTCTTGAAGGAGAAATCACAGAAATCTTAATGACCCCAACGCCGCAGGGAATCTTTTTATCAAAAAAAGCATGGCTATCTTATCATAAACCATTTCGCCCTACATCCATTCTTTTAGGCAGTGATTCTTATAATGCCATTTCTCAAACAGGCTATTTCAAAGAAATGACATCTATCACAAAACAAGCTGAAAACATGGATGAAATGGCCAATAGTGTTCATTCAATTATCATGTTGTTGATTGTTGCCTCTCTAGTGCTCAGTATCGTTATACTCTACAATCTTGGAATGCTCAATTTTATTGAACGCTCAAGAGAGTATGCAACAATGAAAGTTTTGGGATTTTTCCAAAAAGAAATCCGTTCCCTTATCATACGAGATTGGATTGTTACTTTAATTCCCGGGGTGATTATTGGAGTACCAGTAGGATATGCATTTCTGAATATGTATATCAAGACTGTGTCCTTCACATCTTACGAATGGATTGCAAGATTAGAGCCTGCCAGCCTTGCGATTATATTGGTGATTATAAGTATTTGCTCTTTTCTGGTCAATCTTTTTGTTGGAAGCAAGGTTAAGAGGATTGATATGGTAGAAGCGTTAAAATCGATAGACTAGAGAAGTGCTAAAAAGAGATGGTGGATATAAAAAGCCCTTCAAAATCCCACGAAAGGCTCCCCAACTTCACGAAAAAGTTGTTTTCTCTTGCCTTTGCCAGCTGAGTCTGCTACAGTATAAGTCGCTTAATGTAGCCCCCCAAAACAACAAAAGGAGGAACCACATCCATGAAAAAGCTTTTGTCCCTGTCCCTGATCGTCGTCCTGATCTTCGCCTGCACAGCCACTGCTTTTGCCGCCACCAAGACCGGCCTCGGCATCGTAACCTACACCAACGCCTCCCGCTCGGCCAGCGAGCGCGACGGTGAGCCGGTCAACGGCCGCGCCCAAGTTGATTCCACCATCTGCGCTGTTACCATCGATGAGAACAACGTGGTGATTGCCATCTCCTTCGACGTGGCCCAAACCCGCGTTGTCTTCAACGCCGAGGGCCAAATCGAAAGCGACCTGACTGTCACCACCCCCTCCAAGCGCGAGCGTGGGTTCGACTATAACATGCTGTGGGTCTCCGCAGAGCGGGGCACCAACGACGGCGTGGGCTTTGAGCTCTTTGAGCAGTTGGATCACCTAGAAGCTTACTGCATCGGCAAAACCGTTGATCAAGTGCTGAACATCCGTACCGAAAAGTACGACGATGATCACCTGTTTGTGCCCGCCGACGAAGATCTGAAGTCCTTGGTGACCATCACCATCGGCGAGTTCTTGGAGGCGTTCGCCAAGGCCGTGGAAAACGCAAAATAGATTTGAGCGTGAAGAGCTAAAGGTGAAGAGCAAGGAACGGCCGACCGTAACCTGCTCTTCATTTTTCATTTGTCACTCTTTAGTATTCATTATTCTTGATGGAGTGTTTTATGCGTAATATAGCTCGAATCTCTCGCATCGCCTTGGTATGCGCGCTGGCACTTGCGGTAATCTCCGGATGCTCGGCATCCCCCATGACCCCAACAACCGCTGAGGATGCGCCGATCCTCACGCGATATGACACCGACTTCTTCGATACCTTCGACACGATCATCACCGTGATGGGCTACGCGCCCGACGAAGACACCTTTCGCCAGGTCTCCAACGAAGCCCATGAGATGTTCCGCCGCCTGCACACGCTGTACGACGGGTACAACGCCTATGCCGGCGTCAACAACCTGTACACCCTAAACCGAGAAGCCGCCAAAGGCCCGATAACCGTGGAGCCGGAACTTATGGACCTGTTGCTCTTTTGCAAGGAGCATCAGCCGGTGACCCAGGGCACCACGAACGTAGCGCTGGGTACCGTGCTACAGATCTGGCACGATTACCGTGAGGACGGCCTTTACGATCCTGCCGCCGCTCAACTGCCGCCTATTGAGACGCTGCAAAATGCCGCTCAGCACATCAACTTTGACGACGTGATCCTGGACCCGGCAGCGGGCACCGTAACCTATGCCGATCCCAAACTACAACTCGACCTAGGCTCTGTCGCCAAGGGATACGCTGCCGAACTCGTCGCCCAATGGATGCTGGATTCGGCGATGCCCTCCTTTATCATCAACGCCGGAGGCGATGTGCGTGTGGGCAATCCACCGCTAGATGGAAGACGCGCCTTCTGGGGCGTGGGCATACAAAACCCCAGAGGCAACGTGTTTTCCGATCCCTCCAATGACATCGTAGAGACCTTTTTTGTGGCCAACCTGTCGGTGGTGTCCAGCGGTGACTACCAGCGCTACTATATCGTGGATGGGAAGCGTTATCATCACCTGATCGATCCATTCACCCTGATGCCGGGCAAGCACTTTTCAGCCATTACCGTGTTGTGCGAGGACGCCGGCTTGGCGGATCTGCTGTCCACCGCGGTGTTCCTCCTCCCCTACGATGAGGGCCGAGCGATGGTGGAATCCCTGGAAGGGGTGGACGCTCTGTGGATCTTCCACGATGGGAGCGTCGAGATGACCGACGGCGCACGTGAGCGCGCGCGAAGTGCGGGTGCAACGGCAACAGCTCCATAGAGCGGAAAACCACACAATCGTGTCTACAGACTAGGAGAACGAGTACTGAACGCTAAATTGGCGGATAGGTGTGTACCCGCTGCCGTTTGACGTGAGAAACACCACGTTCCCGCAATGCGTGTCTGTATCGCCTCCCTTGGCCCGCTGCCGCCTCATACTGCTACGGATGGGGTAGCCGCCCTGCTGTAATAGTGGTGGATTGGACATCCACCCTTTACAGCATATTGCATCTCATTTGTCTTTTGCGTTTTTGCATTGCCTTCCCCTCAATTCGCCATTGTCGCGTTGATGGGCAGCGCTCTGTGGCTCATTGGCCTTTCCGCGCCGCCCCTCAGCGCTTCTTATTGGGCGCGGCCGGTATCTCCCGCCTGAGCGTCGGAAACTGTTCGAGCTCCGGTATATCCTCGAGCCAGCCCAGGCAGTAGGCGGTGACGCGGGATATTTCGAGTGAAGCCCTGTCAACCAGCTTGAGGTTCTCGTCCAAGTCGCCTTCAACCGCCATGACGTCATTCGGGAAGTTGCGCTGCACGTATTCCACAACTTCATCGGTCACGCCGTAATGCTCTTTTTCGTAAAAATAATCCGCCGCGCCGAACATGTGAAGTATCTCGTGAGAGAGGGAGCCCGGCGACCCGTTGTTGAATATGTAGGCCCTGTCGAAGTACGATGATCCCGAGCCCTCGATGTAGTTGGCGCTATAATCAATACTGGCGAAGTTCATATACACAATAAATCCGATGCTGAACGTTCCGTATTTCTTGCACAGCTCCAGGTATGGGATGTTTGCCTCGATGAAATTGTCAACAGCCATTAATGTGTTTCTTAACCTATCGTCATTCCCATCGCGGGCGATGCCATAGTTGTATATTTCTCCGTCAAAGTTCATTCGATACATTAGATCGGGATTGGCTGCAAAATCGTGTATCAAGTCTACTTCCTTCCCGTATCTTTTGCCTTCAGCCTTAAGAAACTCCACGGATTTGCCCAGCTTTTCAGCGGCCTTTCCCACATCCTGATCGTTCCAGACGGACTCCCCGTTGGTTAGAAAAATGCTGATCAGCACGCTCCTTCCTTCCAGAAATTTTGCGCTCCCCTGGGGCGGGCCCCAAAAGGCGTTCTCAGAGGTGGACTCCAGGGCTTTGAGGTAGTCGGCGTTCGCCGGATCCAGCTCAACGGCTCTCGCGAAATCCTCGAAGGCCAGCTCAAACTGATCCACGGCATCATGTGCGCGTCCTCTATTATAACGATAATCGGCTTCGTTCGGATCGATCTGGATTGCCCGCGTGAAATCCGCGAGAGCCTTTTCGAATTCTTGCCGCGCGAAATATGCGCGTCCGCGAAAGTTCACATGGTACGCGCTGTCCGGGCACAATTCGACTGCCCGCGTGAAATCCGCGAAGGCTTCATCGTCTTTCCCTTGATGATAATAGGCATATCCGCGGCTATGATGATAATCGGCGTTGTTCGGGTCCATCTCGATGGCCTGTGTGTAAATCTCGATGGCCTCATCGTATTTTCCAAGCGCAAAAGACGCTTCCGCTCGTTTGCAAAGGGCGTCAACGTCAACCGGCTGCCCCAGCTTTGCGTAAATTTCATTCAGTTGAGACGCGGTATACGCCAGCGCCGGATTCAGCTCCAGAGCCCTCTCGTAGTCCGCGACGGCCTCATCGTATTTTTCCAGCATTGCATACACATCGCCGCGGTCGGAAAAGTACGTGGCTGTACTTGGGTCTATGCCGATTGCCGCCGTGTAGTCAGCGACGGCACGATCATATTCGCCTGCAGCGTTGTAGATACTCCCGCGGTTATAATGGTAGTCAGCTTCATGGGGGTTCAACTCGATCGCCCTTGTGAAATCGGCGATGGCTTTATCGTTTTCCCCCATGAAAACAAAGTAGGCGTTTCCGCGGGCAAAATAGTAAGGAGCCTCATTGGGGTTCAGTTCGATTGCCTTCGTATAGTCCGCGATGGCTTCATCGTGCATCCACTTGCTGTCATAAGCGCGTCCGCGACTGTAATGATTCATATCGTCATTCGGGTTCAGCTCGATTGCCTTGGTAAAATCCGCTATGGCCTCGTCATATTTCCCCTCGGCGCGGTACGCGAGTCCGCGGTAATAGTAGGCAATTTCATAATCCGGGTCTAACTCGATTGCCTTCGTAAAATCCGCAATGGCCGCATCGTACATCCTTTTGTTAAAATAGGCGCGTGCGCGGTTGCAATGATTCATAGCGTCGTTCGGGTTTAGCTCGATTGCCTTGGTAAAATCCGCGATGGCTTCGTCATATTTCCCCTCGGCGCGGTACGCGAGTCCGCGGTAATAGTAGGCAATTTCATAATCCGGCTCTAACTCGATTGCCCGCGTAAAATCCGCAATGGCCTCGCCGTACTCCTCTTGGCCACAATAAGCGCGTCCGCGGTTATAATGATTCATCTCGTCATTCGGGTTCAGCTCGATTGCCTTTGTAAAATCCGCTATGGCCTCGTCATATTTCCCCTCGGCGCGATACGCGAGCCCGCGGAAATAATAGGCGAGTTCATAATCCGGGTCTAGCTCGATTGCCTTGGTAAAATCCGCAATGGCCTCGCCGTACTCCTCTTGGCCATAATAAGCGCGCCCACGGCCTTGATAGGCTTCGGCGTCACCGGGGTTGGATTCGATCATCTTCGTGTAATCCTCGATGGTCGATTCAGACAATGCCCCTGTCGGTAAGAAAAGGAAAAGCAGAAGCAGCAGAAACATCCATATTGAAAAAAGTCCTGCTTTTTTGGGTTCGCGCGCATCCATCGGTTCCATTGCAGTCTCCTCCTTTGTCATTTTTTTTGTTCCACTGTCATTTTTTTGTTCCACCGATTCGATGGACCAACCGCAAGTCTTCACAGATTGGGTTCCACGCATGAAAAAGCGCCAATGCATTTAACGGATCCGAAGGATATAAACAGGCCCATCCTCTTCAAACGCGACGAAACTATACATGGCGTCACCCAATTGATAGTAAGCAATAAAAGCTTTATCATCCGGGTGCGCCAGCCATGTTTCGAAGACTTCTGTATCGCCTAGTGCTTCCACTATTTCTGGAAAAAGGCTTCCTATCCCGACGCCGTATATCTTGAAATTCGGATAGCACTCAATAAAATCCGGTATGTCGCTATCGGCATAAAACGCAAACGCCATTCCCAAATCCTCATAGTAATATCCGTCCAAGGCGCCCTCCGGCCCGACGAATTCCACCGAATAATCCGGGCCGAGTTTCTTGATGATCTCCTCTCTTGACATCGTTAAAAATCCATCGATTTGCTCCATAAGCAGTTCGTCGGCTGTTGAATCACCGTATATGTAAGCAATTCCATTCTCCTGCGCGTATTCTTCCGCTGCCCTCATGCCAATGGAAGTAACGCTGCTCGGGATAACGATGGTCGCCTGTCCATCCTTCAAGACATACGCGAAGCCCTCGCCGAACAGGATTCCGTTTCTGACTGCGTCTTCCTCGCCTTCGGCATACGCCGGGAGGCAAATGGCCGCACAGATTAGCAGTAAAAGAATGGAAAGCACTAAAACTTTTTTCACGGAAGAAACCCTCCTTGGCTTCATGGTGAAAGTTCTTCTGCCGCGCGGTATGATTGTTGTGTTCAGTATACTCCCGCAAGGGTTTACAGGCAAGCTGCATTTTTGTGTAGGTGGCCTTGCATCGCTTACAATAAGCGCGCTCCTACGTATCGCGGATCGAGAAACACGCGGTGCAGCTGCTGAACGAGGGGTTGGGGGCTAACCCCTAAAACGCATAGCTTTTCTTCCGTTTGGCATACAATATGTGTACCGCGGCAGCGTTAAATTTTTTTTGCGGCTAGGGATTAACGCCGCGCGGAGCGAATTACTTTGTATGATGGATGCGGAAGGTTTGACGGTGCGGGAGCGGTTAGAGGAGCGGGAGCGCGCGACGCTTTCAAAGCTGGCGGCGCGCAGCGCCGACACGCGCGGACGCGCGCGGGAAATGGCGCCCTGCGCGCTGCGCACCGCCTTTCAGCGCGACCGCGACCGCATCCTGCACGCGAAGGCCTTCCGCCGCCTCAAACACAAGACGCAGATGCTGTTTGCGCCAGACGGCGACCATTACCGCACGCGGCTCACCCATACGCTGGAGGTTTCGCAGGTGGCGCGCACCCTGGCCCGGGGCCTGGCGCTCAATGAAGACCTGACTGAGGCCATCGCCCTGGGGCATGACTTGGGCCACACCCCCTTCGGGCACGCCGGCGAGCGCGCGTTGGACAGGCTGATCCCCGGCGGCTTCCGGCACACCGAGCAGAGCCTGCGGGTGGTGGACCGGCTGGAGCGCGACGGCCTGGGGCTCAACCTGACCTACGAGGTGCGGGACGGCATCGCCCACCATTCCGGCGAGGTAGAGCCACAGACGCTGGAAGGGCGGTGCGTGCACCTGGCGGACCGCATCGCCTACATCAACCACGACGTGGACGACGCGCTCCGCGCCGGCCTGATCCGGCCAAAGGACCTGCCCGGGGAATGCGTGGCGGCGCTGGGGGATTCCTACGGCGCGCGGATCGACACCATGATCGCCGACGTGGTGCGCACCAGCGCCGGCAAGCCGGACATCCGCATGTCCGAACCGGTGTGGGAAGCCACCGACCTGCTGCGGGATTTTTTGTTCGAACGCATCTACTTGGGCGCCCCGGCCCAGGAGGAGGAGCGCAAGGCGGCGCGCATGCTGGAGGAGCTGGTGGCATTGTGCGTCGCCAAGCCCGAGTGCATGCCCGCGGAGTACGCGCGCATCTGCGAGGGCGAGGGCGTCGCGCGCGCCGTGTGCGACTTTGTGGCCGGCATGACCGACCGCTATGCGATGCGCTGCTACGAGGGCTGGGTTTTGCCGCGGGCGTTTGACAACCGCTGAGCGGGTGGCGAAAATCTTGACGGCCCGTGCAGGAAATGTTCGCATTACGGCGAATGAAATAGGACGGTGATCGGTTGGCTGGGCGCTTCTCTCCCGTATGGCTGGACGAGCTTCGCGCGCGCGCGGACATCGTGACCGTCGTATCCCAATACGTGGCGCTCAAGCAGAACGGCCGCAGGTACTGGGGGCTTTGCCCCTTTCATACCGAGAAGACCGCTTCGTTCAGCGTGGATGCCGATCGCCAGGTGTACCATTGCTTCGGCTGCAAGGCCGGGGGCAGCGTGATCCAGTTCGTGATGGACATCGAACGGCTCGAATTCCCGGAAGCGGTGCGGCACATCGCCGAGGGGGTGAACATGCCCCTGCCCGAGCTCGTCGACGATCCCCAGTACGCGCGGGTCCGCTCCCTCAAGGAGCGCATTTACGCGGCAAACAAGGCGGCGGCCCACTGGTATCACGAGCGGCTGTGGACGCCGCAGGGCGAGGAGATGCTGGCCTACCTGCACGATCGGGGGCTGGACGACGCCACGATCCGCCGGTTCGGCCTGGGAGCGGCCGGCGGCGGGTGGGACTCGCTGGCGCGGGCCCTCGCCGTCCAAGGTTTCTCTGGCGAGGAGCTTGCCCAGGCCGGATTGGTTTCGGCCAAGAACGACCGCACCTACGACATGTTCCGCCAGCGCGCGCTGTTTCCCATCATCAGCGCCCACGGCCAGGTGCTGGGGTTCGGCGGGCGGGCGATGGGCGACGCGCAGCCCAAGTACCTCAACACCGCCGATACGCCGGTGTTCAACAAGCGGCTGGGCGTGTACGCCATCAACCTGCTGCGCAAGGTGCGCAACCTGCGGCGGGTGGTGCTGGTGGAGGGGTACATGGACGTGGTGTCGCTCTCGCAGCACGGCGCGGTGGGGGTGCTGGCCACGCTGGGCACGGCGCTGACCGCCGAGCAGGCCCGCCTGCTCAAGCGCTACGCGCCCGAGGTGTGGGTGGCCTACGACGGCGACGCCGCCGGCCAGCAGGCCATCCTGCGCGCGTTGGACGTGCTGGAGGCCGAGGAGGCGCCGGCCAAGGTGCTCACCTTCCCGGACGCCAAGGATCCCGACGAGTTTGTGCGGGCCAAGGGCATCGCGGCCTTCGAGGCCCTCAAGCCCCAGAGCGGGGTGGTGTACCGCATGAACCATCTTTCGCAGTCCTTCGACCTGGGCGAGGAATCCGGGCGGGTGGAGTATGCCAAGGCCTGCGCGGCGGTCCTGCGCAAGGTGCGCGAGCCGGTGGAGTTGGAAAATCACGTGCGGCACCTGAGCGTGGTCACCGGATTTTCGCGGGATGTGCTGATCGAGCAGATCGGCCGCGGCGCGGCGGGGCTTACCCCCCAAGCCAGTTATGTGGCCAGGCGCAGCCCGCTGTCCGCACGGGCATCGGCGCTACCCGATCACCTGAAGGCCGAGCGCTCGCTGCTCTCGCTGCTCTCGGCCAGGCGCATCGACGGGCCGCTGCTGGAGGGCATGACCTTCGCGGAGCCGCTTCACCAAGAGCTGGCGCGCCGGCTAATGGAAGGGGATTCTCCTCCCGCCATCGTGGAGGAAACCACCGATGAGGCCGAGCGGCGGGAGATCGCCGAGATCTTCGGCGCGGAACTCAAGGGCGAGGAAGAACAAGCGCTGCGTATCGCGTCGGATTGCCTGACGCGCATGCGGCGATATCAGATAGAACAGCGCATCGCCGCGCTGAAGCAGGAGATCATGACCGCCACAGGCGAAGAGAAGCGCGATTGGATGGCGCAAGTGGTGACCTTGATGGAAGAATTGAACCGGTTGAAGGCGGGCCGAAAGGAATGAGCGCATGAGCATGACGCCGGACGCAAAGCAAACCAAGGTCGATGAGCTGATGGAATCTGGGAAAACCAAGGGCATGTTGACCTATGCGGAGATCATGAACCAGCTGGTGGAGCTGGAGATCGAGCCCGATCAGTTCGATAAGATCCTCGAGACCCTGGAGTCGATGGGCGTGGACGTGGTAAACGAGATCGACATCGTGGAGCAGGAGGAGGCCGAGGCCGCTCCCGAGCCGGTGGAGATCGAGAGCGAGCTCACCGTGCCCGAGGGGATCAGCATCGACGACCCGGTGCGCATGTACCTCAAGGAGATCGGCAAGGTGCCGCTGCTCACCGCCGAGGAGGAGATCGAGATCGCCCAGCGCATGGAACAGGGCGACGAGACCGCCAAGCGCAAACTGGCCGAGGCCAACCTGCGCCTGGTGGTGTCCATCGCCAAGCGCTACGTGGGCCGCGGCATGCTGTTTCTCGACCTGATCCAGGAGGGCAACCTGGGGCTGATCAAGGCGGTGGAGAAGTTCGACTACCGCAAGGGCTACAAGTTCTCCACCTACGCCACCTGGTGGATCCG